>Ga0209640_10002108_pt1 | contig 17244 bp, 15 predicted proteins | sample RifCSP10_1_FD_184018 | JGI IMG/M metagenome (GOLD analysis project Ga0209640, IMG submission 184018) | Soil microbial communities from Rifle, Colorado - Rifle CSP2_sed 10_1 (SPAdes) (version 2) | ecosystem: Environmental > Terrestrial > Deep subsurface > Rock core/Sediment | place: Rifle... | reverse complement strand
CAGTAGGCAGCGGGCAGTAGGCAGAAAGGCTGTAGCCCAGCAGAAGCGCAGGTAGGCCGTCGTGCAGTTGCTGCCTACCGCCTACTGCCTACCGCCTACTACGGATACAGTCGATACAACATTCTCGGGTACGGAATCGTCTCGCGCACGTGCTCGAGACCGCAAATCCACGAGACACAGCGCTCGATTCCCATGCCGAATCCGCCGTGCGGCACGGTGCCGTAGCGGCGCAAGTCGAGATACCACTCGAACGCTTCCTGCGGGAGATTGTGGTCCCTGATGCGTTGCTGGAGCTGTGCGAGGTCGTCCTCGCGCTGACCGCCGCCGACGATCTCGCCGTATCCCTCGGGGGCGAGCACGTCAACGCACAGCGCCTTGTCGGGCTGCTGCGGGTCGGTCTTCATGTAGAAGGCCTTCACGGCAGCCGGGTAATGGGTGACGCACACGGGTCGATCGAAGTGCTCTGACAGGACGGTCTCGTCACCACCGCCGAGATCCGATCCGTACTCGAACGGCTGTCCCTTATCCTTGAGCAACTGTACAGCTTCGTCGTACGTGATTCGCGGAAACGGCACCGCGACCTTTTCGAGCTTCGACGTGTCACGCTCGAGTATTTGCAGCTCGGCGCGGCGCTTGTCGAGCACACGTCCAACCACGCTGGCAATCAACCCCTCGGCGAGCTGGATCACGTCGTTGAGATCGGCGTACGCGATCTCGGGCTCCACCATCCAGAACTCGGTCAGGTGGCGGCGGGTCTTCGATTTTTCGGCGCGGAACGTCGGCCCGAAGCAGTACACCCTGCCGAGGGCCATGGCGTTCGCCTCGTTGTAGAGCTGCCCGCTCTGTGTCAGGTACGCCGTGGTGTCCTCGAAGTACTGAACCGGAAATAGCGTGGTTGTTCCCTCACACGCCGCAGGCGTGAAGATCGGCGTGTCGCACAGGATGAATCCCTGACTGTTGAGGAAGTCGCGAACCGCGTCGATCACGTCATGTCGCACGCGCAGGATTGCCGTCTGCCGTTCGGATCGGATCCAGAGGTGACGCCGGTCCAGCAGGTAGTCGACGCCATGTTCCTTCGGCGTGATCGGGTACTCATGGGATTCCCCGTGGACCTCCACGTTCGTGACGTCGATCTCGTATCCACCCTTGGCACGCGTGTCGGCGCGGACCGTGCCGGTCACCGAGAGCGACGTTTCCTGGGCAAGATGATCGGCGCGCGTGAACGCTTCGTCCCCGACTGCCACCTTCGACATCACAGCCTGGATGAATCCGGTGCCGTCGCGGACGATCAGGAAATGGATCTTGCCGCTCGAGCGGCGGTTGTGCAGCCAGCCGTCGATGGTGACCTGCTGGCCTTCATGCCTGGCGATGTCAGAGATGTGGGCGCGCATAAAGCTGTAGTCGGGTAATGCAAGATGCAAAAGGCAAGATTCAAACACCGACGAGACTATGACCGCGTTTGCATCTTGCATTTTGCATTTTGAATGACTCGTCAGAAGGTTACAAAAGTACTCTCCAACCGCTCCCGTGCCGCCGCCGAACGCTTCAATACGTCCACCGGGTTGCCGCTCTCGCCGACTTCCAGCATCAGCACGCCGTCATAACCGATCTTCTGCGTTTCCATCATGGCGACCGCCCAGTCGATCGTACCCATGAACGGCACCAGATGCTCGTCCTCGCGGCCACGGTTGTCATGCACGTGGGTGGTCCACAAATGGCCTGATACCGTTTCGATCGCCTCGGCGAGATCGCCCATCAGGTTTGCGTGACCGTAGTCGAAACAGATGCCGACGTCGAGACCTTCGAGCTGGTCCTCGATCAACCCGACGAGCGTCTCGGGCGTCGACAGGGCGTTCGGGATCACCTCGACCGCGACCCGGACATCCGATTCGGCGGCCAGCGCCACCGTCTCCTGCAGGCTCCGTCGAGCGGCGTCGAAGTCGTTGTCGCCGGCCGACATCGGCACGCCGGACGGTATCCCAAGATGGACCACCAGAAAGCGATAGGGGAGTCGTTTTGCCATGGCAAGGGCGGCGCGCGTCTCAGCCAGCGCGACTGCACGGCGCCTTTCGTCGCCAGAGGCGTTCGAGAACGGTCCCACCCATTGGCCCCCCTTGAGGCCCTCGAAAATCGGCGCGTGCACGGAATGGAGGATGAGACGCGTGTCCGACAGCCACTCGGCGAGGCGCGCAATCGCCGCCTCATCCTGATAGTCGAAGTGGGAACGCGTCGCAAAGACCTCGACCGCGTCGAACCCGTGAGCCGCGATGTGGACGAGGTGCTCGCGCGTCAGCCGCGATTCGTGAAACAGGTGCGTCGACACGCCGAAGCTGCGCTCAGCCAAACAAGCCATGGTAGCAGGGCTCAGGGCCCAGGCCCCAGGCCTCAGGGCTGTCTCAGGCTTCAGCGGAGAGGGATTCAGGGACCAACACCGGAAGTCTGAAGGCTTCCCGCTACCGCACCTGACTCCTTTCGCCTCAGCCCTGAGACAGCCCTGGGGCCCGAGGCCCTGGCCCTGAATCCTTCCCTATCGCAGTTCGTCGAGATGTTCCGCGAGCAGGTCGCGCAGCCGGCAGAATCGTTCGTATCGGGCAAGGTTTGCGCGAACGTAGCTGAGCGTCCTCGGGATGTACTGAATGTAGACGGGATTGCCGCGAGATGTCGTTTGATAGCCGAATGTCCCCAGTGCCTTCAGGTTGCGCTGGAGCGCCATCAGGTCGAACCGCCGCTGGAAATCTTCATCCTCGACGGCCGACGCGCCGCGCTTGGCCAGGAAGAACGCGATGAGCGCCTCGACTTGCGGCTCGCTGAAGTCGACGTAGGAATCGCGCAGCAGCGACGCAAGGTCGTAGGTGTCGGGCCCCATGCGCGCATCCTGAAAGTCGATGATGTACAGCCGATCGTTGTGGAGCATCAGGTTCCGGCTGTGGTAGTCCCGGTGACAGAGCACCTTCGGTTCGGCGGCGAGCTCACCGGTGATCGCCGCGTACTCCCGGGTCAGCGCCTCCTGCGCGGCGTCGGTCAGCGTGGCGCCGCGGTACGCCTCGAGAAAATGCTTCGTGAAGAACCGCAGCTCCCATGTGAGCTTCTCGACATCGAAGGCGATGCCATACGGAATGTATTGCGGCGACGCAAGCTCGCGGCCCCGCTGCTGGATCGAGATGATCAGGGCGACGGCTTCCCGGTAGAGCGCAGCATGCTCTGCCGCCGGCGCGGCGCCGACGTGTGCTTGCAGGGTGACATCGCCGAGATCCTCGAGCGCGATGATGCCGAGCTCCGGTGAATGATCCAGAATCCGCGGCACCGGCACGGGCAACGTGCTCAGCAGCCGTGCGACGTTCACAAACGGCAGCGCCTCGAAATCGATGGGGCCCGGATGGACGGCGAGCACCTGCGGAGGTGCGTCGCGAAACAGCACGCGAAAATAGCGACGGTCCGAGGCGTCGCCCGTGAGAGGCACGACTTTGGCGTCGTGGCTTGTAAGGCGCGACCCTGCAAGGAATCGATCGATACGGGCACGCGTCTCGAGGCCGCCCGGTTGCATGCGCTCAGCAATCATTTCGTTGAACGTTGGGCGATTGAGCCGACGGCCAGTCCGTCAATCAGCTTCTCGCCTGACGCCGGTTCACTCTCTGCACGCCTCAGCGTGACGCCAACCCATGACGTGCCGGCGGGCACGCGCACGCCATCCGCCACGATGCACCGACGCAGCGACGATCCCGCTTCGACTTCCACATCGTCCCACAGGATTGATTCCTCGACGTGTGCGGTCGTATCGATTCGCGCGCGCGCGCCGTGTGCCGGTGCGCTCGATTCCCGCGGCGCGAGCAGCAGCGACGTCTGCAAGTAGTCGCCTGGAGTGCCGATATCGAAGAACTCGGCCCTACAGACGTGGGCGCATACGGAACCGCGCAGTGACGCGATCAGAGCAGGGTAGAGCTCGGACACTGATTCGGCCGGCACACCCGGCGGGATCGCCGCAAATGCCTGCGCCTCGACCATCTGGACGCCCACGAAGTGATAGGAGGACGCGGCCGACCCGCGCTTCGTGAAGCCAGTAACGATGCCGTCTGGCTCTACCAGCACGCCGCCGTACTTGGCGAAGTCCACCCGCGGGACGACGGCCATCGTGACGAGCGCGCCGGACCGTCGATGCTCGGCGAGCAGCGCGGCGATGTCGATGTTCGTCAGCGTGTCACCGTTCACGATGAGAAACGTGCGTGCGTCGAGGAGCGGCAGGGCCTGCCGCGGTCCCCCGGCGGATCCGAGAACCGGCATCTCCCACGAGTACCGCACACGGAGGTCGAGATCGCTGCCGTCGCCGACCACGCGAGTGATGGTGTGCGGAAGGTAATGGAGGTTGAGCACGGCGTCCCTGACGCCCGACGCTTGCAGCGTGCGAAGGATCCGCCGGATGATCGGCTCGCCGCCGACGGGCATGGCTGCTTTGGCGCGAACGAGGGAAAGAGGACGAAGGCGGGTGGCGAGACCGGCTGTCAGGACCAGCGCCGGAATCATTCTTCGTGGAACACCATGTCCGTGCCGTTGAATCCGTGCTTGTCGCGGTGCTCCGCGAACAGTCGGCGGTACGACTCGAGAATGAAGTCCCCTGGCGCTCGGCCCAGCGCGCGGGTCATCAACTGGATGCCTTCCTCGCTTCCTTCGATCTCGACAAACGTGCCGACAGGGGTCTCGTCCAGCGCGATGGTGACGTCCTCGGCGGCATATTCCTCCCGGTATTTCTCGTACCGAAAAGACACCTGCAGCCCCAGTTGCTCGAAGACACGCCGCAGGATGTCGCCGTCGCCGATGACGGTCTCGTATTCTTCACGAACTTTCATCGTGCCCGGCTGCACGGGACCCTTGAACGTCAGCAGGCTCTTGCCTGGCTCGGTGCGGATGCGAAGGACGCATCGCTGCCGTCGCAGCGCCTCATCTTCTGTGTCGAGCAACGCGTCTTCCTGAAGCCGGCGGGAGCGAAGCGGTGTGGCGCCCGCCGCGAGAATGGCTGTTCGCGCCTCCTCAGGACTGTGGAATCGAAGCTTGACTTCGCGCTCGACCATCAGCGTCACAGGCAGCCTCCTGAAAGGGTTCTTTTATCACAAATGAAAAAGGCCTCAGGGCTGGCGCCAGCCCTGAGGCCCGGAATTGCGGCCGACTTGTGTTATTCCTTCGCCACCGAGACGAAGGTCTCCTGCCCGTTGCGGAGCACGCGCAGGAAGGCGGTGCCGCCAGACGGGACGCGCCCGAGCTCACGGCTGGCCTCGGTTGCGTTCGACACACTCTCGCGTCCCACGCGGACGATGACGTCTCCTTCGGCAAGGCCCGCGCGCGCTGCCGGGCTGCCCGGTTCGACGCCCATGACAAGCGCGCCCGTCGTGTTTCGATTGAGGCGCAACCGCTGCGCGAGCTCAGGCGTGATGTTGCCGAGCGTGATGCCGAAGCCGGTGGTGGTCTCCTGCGGCTCGCCACCGCCGCCGCCGTTGGCGGCGCGCTGCGACGTGGTTTCGGCCTCGAGGTCGAGCTCCTCGACCGTCACGTTGACATTCCGTTCCTGCCGATCGCGGACGAGGCGGACCGGGACCGTCGTTCCGGGCTTGGTGGCGGTGACCATGGCGACCAGCTCGTCGCGGTTTCGAATCGCCTTGCCGTTGTAGGCGATGATGACGTCACCCGGCTCGATGCCCGCCTTCGCCGCCGCGCCCCCGGGTGCGATGTTCAGCACCACGGCGCCGTTGCGATCCTTCAGCCCGAACTCGTCGACCGCATCCGTAGGCACGGGACCGATGCCGACGCCAATGCGTCCGCGTGTGATCTTGCCTACGCGAAGCTGCGGCAGCAGCTCGCGGACGACGTTGATGGGCATTGCGAAGCCGACGCCCACGTTGCCCGGTCGACCTTCGCTGATGATCGCGGTATTGATCCCCACAACCTCACCGCGCAGGTTCAGCAACGGGCCGCCGGAGTTTCCGGGGTTGATCGCCGCGTCGGTCTGAAGCACCTGGGCATAGCGCGATTCCGCCACGGGGAAGGAGCGCTCGATTGCGCTGATGACGCCCACTGTGACGGTGTGCGAAAGGCCGAACGGGTTCCCGATCGCCACCACCCAGTCGCCGGGAAAGACCTGGCCCGAATCACCGAATTTGACCTCCGGCAGCGTATGGTCGGGCTTCTCTGTCAGCTCGATCAGCGCGCTGTCGGTCAACGGATCGCGGCCGACGACGCGCGCGTCGTACTCCTGGCCGTCGTCCTCGCCGTAGAGCGCGACGCGAATTCTCGTAGCGCCCTCGACGACGTGGTTGTTGGTGAGGATGAAGCCGGCCTTGTCGATGATGAAGCCGGTGCCGGCCGCCTGCACGATCTGCTCGCGCGGCGTCTGCGGCTGCTGGCGCGGCTGCGGCTGTCCGAAGAACCGCTCGAACAGATCGCCGCCACCGCCGCCGAAGAAGTCGGTCAGATCCTGGGCGCGCTGCCGCGACTCCGTTCTGATGTTGACGACAGCGGGCGAGACCGCCTTTGCGATGTCCCGGAATGTCGTGGCGGTCAACGGCCCCGTCAGAGGCGCGCTGTTCATCGGCGGTGCAGCGGTCTGGGCGGCCGACGGGGCGGACATGCCGAACCGGGACGCGACCACCATGCCGACGGCCAGCGACGCAATTGCAATCAGCAACGCGTAAAAGAACGTGATTTTGCGGTTTGCCATGAACGTCCTCGCAACAACGGATATTTACGAATCTACGTATTTACGAATGTACGGATTGCAGCGTGGAAATTGGGCAATCCGTAGATTCGTCAATCCGTCAATCTCCCAAAACAATTATCTCCATCTGACGCGGCCCCGTCACCATGGCTTCGTGTTCTCCTCGGAACATGTTGATTTCGGTGCGGACGCCGAACGTCTCGAAATACAGGCCCGGCTCGATGGTGAATCCGGCGCCGGCCAGCACGCGCCGATCGTCGTGGGTTTCGTAATCGTCGAGGTGAACGCCAGTACCGTGCACCTCTTCGCCAAGACTGTGCCCGGTCCGATGCAGTACGTAATCGGCATACCCGGCCTTTTCCAACACGGTTCGGGCGGCCCGATCGACCTGCCAACCGCGCAAGTCCCGGCCATCGCGTGCAGCGTCCTCCACCAGCGCCACTGCCGCGTCCCGAGCCTCGACGACGGCGCGAAACGCCCGGGCCGGCTCGGCCGGAACGGCGCGTCCGGTCACTGCTACCCAGGTGATGTCAGCAAACACCGCGCCCGGTTCCTTGAGCTTTCCCCATAAATCGAGCAGCAGCACCTCGCCAGCGACAATCGGCTTCGTCTCGTCAGCAGTGGGCAGGTAGTGCGGGTTGCCTGAGTTGGCGCCGATCGCCACCACTGGGGGTGAGTCGCTGACCAGCCCTTCCTCATCGAACCAGCCGACCATCTGCTGTTGCACGCCGTACTCTGTGAGCCGTTGCCCGCCCGCCAGTGCCGCGGCCACCGTGGCGAACGCCTGATCCTTTACCCGGTACAGCGCCGCGGACGCCGCACGGTGCGAGGCCAGCTTGCCCGGATCCCAGGGGGCCTCGAACTGCTGGACCAGGTCGCCCGACGACACAATCTCCACGCCGCGACGACGAATCGTCTCTGCGGTACCGGCATCGACGCGCGAGAGAGCGGGAATGGCGCAGTCGGGAGAATACTCCATCGCGACCCGCGTGACGCCGTTCAGCAACTGCGTCAACCCGGCTTCGAGCTCACGTCGTCCCGCATAGACGGTCTTGTCGCCAGGCAGACGGTCCAGGTTGTGGCGCTCGAGGGCATGCACGAGGCCTCGCGGCTCGCCGTCGGCCGGAATCAAGAAGAACCACCGGCGCGTTGTCATGTGCGAACCGTTCGTGAGTCCGGCGAGCCTGGCGGCAATCGGGTTGGACCCGTGAAAATCGTAGAGCAGCCAGGCGTCCAGTCGTTCGGAACGGAGCGCGCGCTGCACCGCGGCCACGTCGAGCGCCATCATGTCACCTTACCATCTCTGACGTGCGGAATCGCTCGAAAGTCGGCCCGTCCGCCCGGACCGGGCAGGCCCTCGTATAATCGGGCTGATCGGAGTGGTCATGAAGATTCGCATCCCGGTTGCCTTTCTGCTGGCGCTGATGTCGGCAGTGATTGTGGCCGCCCAGCAGGCGCCTTCACCGGCGCCGCCTCAGGAGCTGCCGCCCCAGGAGCCGCCGCCCGTCACGTTCCGCGTAGAGGTCAACTACGTGGAGGTGGACGCTGTGGTCACCGATGCCCAGGGGAACATCGTCACCAACCTCACGCAGGCCGATTTCGATCTGCTCGAGGACGAACGACCGCAGAAAGTCGCCGCGTTCTCGCTGGTGAACCTTCCAATCCAGCGCGCGGTTCGCCCGCTCTTTCTCGGGGCGCCCGTCGAGTCCGACGTACAGGGCAACACGGTAGCGGAAGGCCGAATCTACATGATCGTCCTGGACGATCTGCACACCAACTTCACCAATACGCCGCGCGTGAAGCGGTTCTTGCGCGAGTTCATCGAACAGAACTTCGGCATCAACGATCTTGCCGCCATCGTCTATACGAGCGGACGCGGCGTCGCCGGACAGGAGTTCACGAACAGCCGACGCCTGCTGCTGGAAGCAATCGACAGGTTCGCGGGCCGCCGGCTGCGTTCGGAGGCGCTCGAGATCAACGACAGTCTGGCGCTGCGCGACCCCTCAGATGAACGCTCCTTGAGGCTGATGGATCCGCTCGAGATGGAGCGCGCATACAACGCGCGAACGACGCTGACGGCCGTCAGAGATCTGGCGGCGTTCATGGAGGGCATTCGAGGCCGCCGTAAAGCGATGCTGCTGATCAGCGAGGGGATCAGCTACAACATCTACGACGTATTCAACAACACGTCCGCCGGTCTCATCCTGGAGCATGCCAACGACGCCGTTGCAGCCGCGACGCGCGCCAACGTGGCGATCTATGCGATCGACCCGCGCGGCCTGTCGGCGTTCGAGGAGGGCATCGAGGCATCGGGCACGCCGTCCGGCGTCACGCCCTCGCAGTTTTCCATTACCGGCAGTCTCCTCGATTCGCTGCGTCTCTCGCAGCAGAGCCTGCAGGTGCTCGCCAATGAGACCGGCGGCTTTGCCGCGATCAACCGCAACGATTTCGCAGACGCGTTCCAGCGCGTCGTCCGCGAGAACAGCGCCTATTACGTTCTCGGATACTATCCGACCAACGATCGCCGCGACGGCCGATTCCGGCGCATCGAGGTTCGCGTCAAGCGCCCCGGTTTGCAAGTGCGGTCGAGAAGAGGGTACGTCGCGCCGCGCGGACGGCCGCCGAATATCCGCCCGACGACGGCCGCCAACCCGCTCGATGCCGCGGTCGGCACAGCGCTCAACAGTCCTATACCAACCACGGGCATCTCTCTGAGCGTCTCGGCCGCCGCATACAAGGGTGCGGCGCCCAACGCGGCCGTAGCGCTCACGGTGGAGATGCGCGCCGATGGATTCAAGTTTTCCGAGAAGGACGGCACATTTCTGGACCGAGTCCAGGTGTCGTTCTCTTCAGTCGATTCGAAGGGAACCATCCGCCCGGGTCAAAAGCACGTGCTCACCATGGAGATGAGCGCCGCGACCGCCGCGCTCGCGCGTGAACGCGGTTTTCGCGTGGTATCCGAGGCTGCGCTCCCGCCCGGCCGGTACCAGTTGCGCGTGGCAGCGGCCGAGGAAGGCGCGAATCGCGCCGGCAGCGCCTTTTACGACCTCGAGGTGCCCGATTTTCAGAGAGCGGGTTTCTCGATGAGTGGCGTTGCCTTGACGTCGGCGGGTGCCACGGCGACACCGACCGTGAAGGCGGCCGACCCGCTGAAGGACGTCCTTCCGGGTCCGCCAGTGACGGTTCGAGAATTCGCGCGAAACGATCAGGTTGCGCTCTTCGCCGAGTTCTACGAGAACGCCGCGAACGCGCCGCCTCATGCGATCGAGCTTGGAACGACTGTCCGCGCAGAAGACGGACGTGTCGTCTTCGAGAATCGTGAACAGCGGTCGTCGACCGACCTCCAGGGGAGGAGTGGCGGGTACGGTTATCAAGTCAGGTTCCCGCTCAATGAGTTTGCGCCCGGGGTGTACGTCATACGCGTGCAAGGGCGCACGCTTGCCAGAGGCGCCGACGCACCCATCGCGCGCGACGTGCTCATCCGTATTCGGTAGTTGGTAGTTGGTAGTTGGTAGTCGGTAGTTGACAGCAGCCGGTAGCCGGAGGGCCTTTAGGCCTCCGGTCTGGAATTGCGCGTTGGGAGTTGGAAGCTGCATGGCAGCGTCGTTGCACCGGTCGACATGAGCGATGAACAGCTCGATCGGACTTCCGTCCCGGACCGCCTCGGCTCTCGCCTATAGCGGCTGGTGGATTACAGGGGCCATCCTCTGGTTTCTGGAACGGCGCGATCCCATCGTGCGCTTTCATGCGGCGCAGGCGATCGTCGTGTTCGGCGTCGCCGCGCTGCTCGTCGCGCTCCTTGGCGCGCTCGCGGCCGCCTCGCTGTCGTTTCTGCCGTCGCTCTTCGGGTTTTTTTTCGGCGCGGCGGCGCTGACGTGGATGGCGAGCGTCGCCCTCTGGGCGATCACGATGTGGAAGATCGTGAACGGCGACGAGTGGAGGATACCCGTCGCCGCACCGTGGGCGGACCGTTTGAACGCGTAACGGCTACATCTTGGCGACCAGAACCGGCTTGATCTCGCCGTTGGCGTGCGAGAACTGCCACTGGTTCCGGTTCATCCGCGGATCGGCGGGTGTCTCGAGCGTCACCGTAATCACTTCGCCTGGCTGCAGCGGCCGGGGGTGCCGGTAGCTGTCGCTCGGAAGCGGGTTCCCTCCCTTGTCGTACCAGAAGTCGTCCACTTTCAAGCCGGCGATCGGCCCCGCAGCCATATTCTTGATCTGCATCGTGGTGATGACGAAGTCCTTGCCGCCAACCTTCCCCCGTTTGACGGCGGGCTTCGTGTAGCCGATCTGCGCCACGCCCCGAACGGGCGCGACAAGCCGCGGTCGTTCCGCTCCCTGCGCGGGCGGGGCGGAGGTCGCCGGCTTTGGCGCCTGCGCGGCCGCCGAACCGGTGGCCACGGCCAGAGCGCCGGCAACGGTCAGCAGCATGAGTTTCTGACGGTTCATGATGAATGGTCCTCCCGACGGGATTGGGCCGCCCCGTCACGCAAAAAGCCATTATATGGCGGTCACATTTCGCCGTTCCAGTCCTCAGGCTCCTGGTTCGAGGAACGGAATACTTCCAGGTGCCATTTGCCGCCGCCCCACGGCTCGATGACCTCAGTGGCTACGACGTCGACGAGGATCTCGGCAAAGGTGCGTCCCTCGGGGTCGCCCTCGAGGTGATACGCCTCTTCCTCCCACCCGAAATTGGGATACAGGACCATCGTCAGAAACAGATCGTAGCCGTCGTCGACGACGATGATCTGACCGCAGGGGCGCTTAATGGTGGAGTGGTAGATGAGGTATTTTTCGGCGCTGTGCGCGCGAATATAGCGTTTCAGCGCGAACTCACGGGCGACGATTTCCTCGACCGCAATCTTCTTTTCCCAGCAGTCGCGACAGTAGCGCTCCTCGCCGCGCGGTTCTGATACATCCTTCGCGCCGCACAGCGCGCACTTCGATTTCGCAACCGTGGACTTCCGGGCCATTGCTGTCGATTTTACAACCACGGAGGCCTAAAGGCCTCCCGCTACCAGCGGCCGCGTACAACCACGGAGTTGACTGTCACATTCTTGGGTAGCCGGAGACCTTTAGGTCTCCGGAGACGACTTCGATCTCCGGGCGATTACTTGGTCACCGTCTGGTGGCCGAGTGCGGGCTTGTACATCGTCCGCACGTACTCCTTGACCATGCGGCGCGTGCTGAATCGAGGCAGGACGGTGCGCATCGACTGTTTCACGATCTGCAGCCACCGGCGGGGGATGCCCTGTGCGTCGCGATCGTAGAAGGTCGGTACGAGTTGCTGTTCGAGAAGCGCATACATCGCCTGGGCGTCGGCCCAATCCTGAGCGCCGGTGTCGTTCGGATCGGCCGGGCCGTCGATGAGCCACCCGTTATCGCCGGCAAAGCCTTCCGCCCACCATCCGTCGCCAATCGACATGTGCGGCGTGCCGTTGATTGCCGCTTTCATCCCGCTGGTGCCGCTGGCTTCAAGCGGCTTGCGCGGGTTGTTCAGCCAGACGTCGCACCCCTGCACGAGAAAATGCGCCACGTGCAGGTCGTAGTCTTCCATGAACGCAATGCGTCCCCCGAACTTCGGGTCGAGCGCCCGGCGATAAATGCGCTGCAGGTGGTGCTTGCCGACGTCGTCGGCCGGATGTGCCTTGCCGGCAAACAGAATCTGGACGGGCCTGCCGTGCGCGTTCAGGATGCGGGCCAGACGGTCGGCATCCGTGAATATCAGCTCGGGCCGCTTGTAGCCGGTGAAGCGTCGCGCAAATCCGATCGTTAGCGCGTTGTGATCGAACATCGTCCCGGCTGCGACAATCCGCGCCGCTCCGGGAGCGCGTGTCGTCCACCGGTGCCGTGCGCGCTCACGAATGAAGTTGAACAGAAAATTTCGGAGCGACTGGCGGGCCTGCCACAGCTCTTCATCCGGAATCTGAAGGATGCGATCGCAGTACGCCGGATCATCGTGGCGATCGAGCCAGTCGGAGCCCAGATGCTTTTCGAGCAGCGCGGCAATTTCCGACGACATCCATGTCGGCGCGTGCACGCCGTTGGTCACGGACTTGATCGGGACCTCGGCCGGAGACGCTTCGGGCCAGATTCCACGCCACATCTGCCTCGTGACTTCTCCATGGAGCTTGCTGACGCCGTTCACGGCGCCCGCCGTCCTCAGAGCAAGCGCGGTCATGTTGAACATGTGCCCGCCGCCATTGTCGTAGTTCGCCAGCTCGAAGAACCGCTCTCGGTACGGTCCCAGGTCTCCCCATGCGCCGGAGAGGTGTGCCTCGACGATGTGGAACGGAAACGCATCGTGGCCTGCGGCCACCGGCGTGTGTGTGGTGAAGACCGTTGTGCGGCGGACTTCCTCCAGCGCCGCCTCGAAGGCCCATCCTTTTTCGCAGAGATCGCGAATCCGCTGCAGGGCAGCAAAGGCGGCGTGGCCTTCGTTCAGATGGTAGACGCTCGGGTCCGCGCCAACAGCCTTGAGCGCGCGAACGCCGCCGATGCCGAGCAGAATCTCTTGCTGAACGCGCGTTTCGCGGTCGCCACCGTACAGGCGGGCCGACAGGTCGCGGTCCCAGGGTGCGTTCTCCTCGAGGTCGGTGTCGAGCAGGTACAGGCTGACGCTTCCGACGCGCACACGCCACACTGCCATCAGCACGGTGCGGCTGCCGAGCGGCACCGCGGTCACGCACGGTGTGCCCTCGGGCGTGAGCGCAGGCTCTATAGGCGCGTCGGTCCAGTTGAGCTTTTCGTACTCTTCCCGCTGCCAGCCGTCCGCGGAAACCTCCTGATGGAAGTAGCCCTGCGGGTACATGAACCCGACTCCAACAAGTGGAACACCAAGGTCGCTCGCTTCCTTGCAGTGGTCGCCAGCGAGCACGCCGAGACCGCCCGCGTAAATCGGCAGCGACTGGTGTAGGGCAAACTCCGCCGAGAAGTACGCGATCGTTCGCCCGGCGAGCTCCGGCCACTCACGCTCGCACCAGGTGTGCTTGGCGGCGCGCGCCGCGTCGAGGCGAGCCAGGGCCCGCTGGTAATTGGCGAGCCATTCGGCGTCGGCGATGGCGCCCTCGAGCGTGTCCGGCGAGATCAGCTTCAGCATTCGCACGGGGTTGTGCGCGGTCAGCCGCCACAGCGGATAGTCGAGGCGCCGGAACACGTTGCGCGCGTCCGCATTCCAGCTCCACCAGAGGTCGTGTGCGAGCTCCTCGAGCCGGCGGACGCGATCAGGAAGTTGCAATGGCCAAATCCCTCAGTAGGCAGTAGGCGATAGGCAGTATGCGGTAGGCAGAAGGTCGCTGTGAACTGCCTACTGCCTACTGCCTATCGCCTACTGCCTGCTGCCTGCTGCCTACCACCAATGACGCAAACACCGGCAGGTCGATATTGCCCCCGGATACCACCGCCACGATAGTCCCCTTTACTCTTCCGGACAGGGCGGCGGCTACTGCGCACCCGGCCGCACCTTCCGCGATGACGTGGCAGCGCTCGGCCACCAGCCTCATGGCCGCAGCGACGTCCTGCAACGCCACCACAATGGATCCCGCAAGAAGGCGCGACAGCAGCGGCCACATGCTCGGCAGCACCGCCCGCCCGCCGGCGCCGTCGACGAATGACGCCTGCCACCTGTCGAAGGCGCTCGCGCGACCATTCTTGATCGACGCATCGAACGGCGACGCCGTTTCCGGCTCGGCAGCGTACACCTTCACTTCGGGCCGCTTTGCGCGAATGGCCGAGGCGATGCCGGCCAGCAGCCCGCCGCCTCCGAGCGGGGCGATCACGACGTCGACATCCGGAACGTCATCGAGGATCTCGAGGCCGGCAGTGCCGTTGCCCGCAATGAAGCGGTCGTCGTCGAACGGGTGCACGAAAAGGCCGCGCATCCGATCCGACATGTGCGTCTCGACGGTTCGCCAGCATTCGTCGTACGTTGCGCGGACGATGGTGGCGCCCAGCTGCTCGATCGCGTGGAGCTTCGTCGAGGGCGCCGTGTCCGCCACCATGACTGAACATGGCACGCCCGCGACGCGCGCAGCCAGGGCGACACCCTGCGCTGCGTTGCCGGCGCTGACGGTCCAGATGCCGTCTCGCGTTGTGTCGGCGGGCAACTGACGGACCACATTCTGAGCGCCGCGAATCTTGAACGAGCCGATCGGCTGCAGCGTCTCCAGCTTGAGGAAGATTTCGGCGTCGGAAGCGTTGCGAGCCGAGCGTGGCCAGTCGAGTCGCACGACCGGTGTGCGAACGACGGGATCGTAGATGGTGCGAGCGGCCTCCTCGATGGCGCTCAGCGGGATCTCACGCATGCGCTGATGGCAGACGGCGATCGTAGCACGCAGCCTGCGCGCATCAGTCAACTGGTCGCCATGCGGCTCCAACGAGCTGGTTGGTGATATGCTTTTCGAAGCTGAGCTGCCCTCGTGAGAGGTTCTAGCCACTTGCAGTCGGAGTTGAAGGATGGCACGCAATGCACGACCAACGGCGGCAAAGCGCGAGCGTGAAAAGGCGCTGATCGAGCGGCGCCAGCAGAAGGCCGCGAAACGAGAAGACTTGAAGCGCCGCAAGGCCGAGCAGGGACCAGCCCCCGACGGTATAGACCCCGACATCGCTGGCATCACGCCCGGACCGCAACCGCTGGCCGACTGGCAGCTCGACGAGTAGCGACCTGTCAGGTGCAAGGGAATCGCGCGAAACGGATCTGTCGAGCGCGCAGTGCAGGAATCAGCTGCGCCGTGGCGTCAACGGCGTACTGCCGATCGGCGCGCGGATCGATGTGATGCCCGTCGTGAATGACGATGATGTCGCCAGCGTGAGCGCGGCGCGCGAGACGGTCGGCAAGCGTGTTCGCTTCGCGCGAACGCCACCAGTTCCAATCCCAGAGCCCAAAGCTCCACCCCGCCAGGCGATAGTCCATGCTGTCGAGCGCCTCGTAGAGGGCGATGCTGCGCCACCCCGCGTGCGGCCTGAACCAGCGGCACGGGCGAGATCCGGCGAGCTGCTCGATGCGTCCTGCAGCCAGTTCGATGGCCTCGGCAATGCGCTCGGGACTTCGTAACATGAGCCAGCGCTCGTTCGAGTGAAGTCCTACAGCATGTCCTTCGGCGAACATCCGCCGCACGATTGGGGCGGTCTCTTCAGTGAGATGATCGTCGATGAGAAAGAACGTCGCCGACGCGTTCTCGCGCTTCAGGATGTCGAGCAGCATCGGCGTGGTCGTCGGATTGGGTCCGTCATCGTAGGTGAGGTACACGGCTGGCGACGCCGAATCGGTTGGAAGATGCCACGCTGAATCGTCGCGGCGGAACGCCTCGAGCAGAAACGCAAACGGCGCGGTATGAGCCAGCGAGAGAACGCCTGCCGCTATCGCGCCAGCCAGCAGCAACATGTCGTCACGGCGCGAGGCGCTCGGCCGGGATTTTCACCAGAAACGCATCCAGACGATTGCCTCCCATGTTCGTCGTCCAGAGGAAGTACCTGCCCGTGATGTCGACGTTCCCCTTGGGCAACTGCTCGTAGTCGTCGCCGTCGGAATCACGTCCGCCGGCCGCGTCGAGATCCGTCATCACCTGCGTGACGACGAGGACGTCGAGCGAGCCGTCGGCATTGCGCGCGGCGTCGAGCGGGAAACAGACGATCTCGTCTGCCATGTCCTGCACACGACTTGCGTTGCTGCCACACGCGTACTGCGACGTCGGGTTGATGCCAGGCCGGGCATTTCCGTGCGCGACGTGATTGGCTGCAGCAATGTCCCACCGTTTGTTGAAATGTACGACGGGGCCAATGGGGCGCACGGTGCTCGTGACAGGGAACTTCAGAAGAATTGTCGCGTTCGGCAGAGGATTGAAGGTGTCGGCGCCGACGGCATACCCGAACCCCATGTCCAGATGCCCGAGCGCCCCGTTCACGTCGTCAATCGCGCTGATTCTACCGCGCCGCAGGTCGACAACGCGGTTGCGTCGCGATCCGTCCGATCGCGTTTCCAGGAGCATGAGCCACCTTCCGGACTTGTCCACGTGGCACTCGTCGAGGGCGTATCCGGTTGGAGGCGCGAAGTACCTGAACCGTTGCGCGGAGCTCTGATACGTGACGCAGCCGAGCCGCCGCCAGCCTGCGTCCTGAACCGTTGCCGAGTGCACGAGATCGTCGTCGCTCGAGTGCGGCTGGATGATGAACGTTGCGGACGTGGGACAGGTGGTGGGCCGCGGGCATGCGTTCAGATCCAGCGCCGGCGTTGTCTCGAACTGCCGTTGCAGGATGTCGTAGCGGCGCAGCTGCGGCGTTCCGACCAGGTAGACGTACAGTCGCGTGGGACTGGTTCCGCTGAAGTACCAGCTTTCGGCCGTGCTGTTGCTGTACGGGCTGGCGGAAGACAAGATCGGCCCGAGATTCGTGACGGCGTTTGTGGGCTTGTTGTACCTCAGCAGTATGGGCCCGACGCCGCCGTTGTTGCGATCGCTGCCGAGGAAGATGTACATGTCGGCGCTTCCGACGTGATTGTTCATGTTGCGCCAGTACGAATAGCCCACATACCAGAGGCAGTCTCC
>Ga0209640_10002106_pt1 | contig 17245 bp, 17 predicted proteins | sample RifCSP10_1_FD_184018 | JGI IMG/M metagenome (GOLD analysis project Ga0209640, IMG submission 184018) | Soil microbial communities from Rifle, Colorado - Rifle CSP2_sed 10_1 (SPAdes) (version 2) | ecosystem: Environmental > Terrestrial > Deep subsurface > Rock core/Sediment | place: Rifle... | reverse complement strand
TCGCTCGACTTTGCTTTCAGGACGGGTCAGCAACAACTCGATCACCGCCGTGTCCTCAATGGACCGCAAATCTACACCGCGAATGACCGTTTTGGGTCGAACGCGGTCGTTTGATGCAGGGGCCAGAGTTGTTCGTCACAGCGCATTGCACGGGGAAGCGACGGGAGGTACGGAAGGAGAAAGGCATATGGGCCTCGTTGGGGAGGCGTCGTCTAGGAGGGATGTGAACGAGTGTCATGAAGTTGTGCCTTCCGTGTCGTTGGCGTGGCTATTGAAGCAGGAATCCGGCGATGGGGTCTTGAGGGCCTGCTCGGCATAGATCGCCGCCTCCTCCCAGGTCTTAAAACGCCCTTCACTCATGAAGCTCTGTACCATGGACACGATGTGTGGGTCTTGCTGGTCTTTAGCCCACTTGGCGAACGCGATCTTCTTGTCCTCCTCCTCCTGCTCACGGCGCCTGATGTTGTGTAGGGTTCGGACAAGCCAGACCAAGAAGATGCCGACGCCAATGTAGATGATTTCCATACTCGACCCCTCCTTTCTCTCTGCTCTCGAAGGAGGCTCCTTGGAATCATGACAGAAGATTGCACGGGGAAGCAAAGGTAGGGACGAACTATTATTGGCATAGGAGCCTCGCTGAGAGGCCCATTCTAGGAGGGGGACGAGCAAACCGCAAGACGGGGCGTGGGGAAATACATGTAATTGACGGCGGGGGTATGAGCCTGTGGTGTTTGCGTGCGCCACTTCTTGAAGCGTGACGACTTCAGTAAATCAAGAAGAAGGAGGAGGCCCGTTCACCATACACATATCGTCGGGCAGATAGTCAGGCTGGCCTGACTGGCGATAGCCCCAAGCAGTGGCAAGGGCGTGACAGGTTAAAAGTGCGAGTACATTATCTAAGCTTGCGGACGATTCTGGATATCGTGCAGTCGCACTCCACACGACTTCGCCTGTTTCAATGCTGGCACCCCTAATCCATGTGCTGGTGCTATACACGCTCGCGCTGTCCATGCTCGAACTTCCGACGTTTCCGTACGCGAAGCCACTCCGCCACTGGATGTATCCCCACGGTTGTTCTTCAGAACATACGGATGCTGCTAGGCGGCGTCTGCATGGTTCGATCCTGCTGAATCCATAGGCCTTGGGAAGATTGGCTGATCCCGTCGCTCGGTCAGCGGAAAGAGAAACACGGACCTAGCGTTTGGCTTCCGTGAGATCGTCTTGCTCTTCCAGCTCTTCAAGATCGGCTTCCGCTTTGGCCTTCAGGGTTGAGGGGTGCAGGCCATATTTTTTGAGCATTTTGTAGAAGTCAGCCCGATAACGTCCGGCAAATTGGGCGGCGCGTGAGATATTGCCGCCGGTGAGTTGCAGGACGTTCTTGAGATAGGTTTTCTCAAACTCTTCCTTTGCTTCAGTCAGCGGTTTGAGTGGCGCGTCCGGTGATGTGCCCATAGAGGGCAAGAGGTCCGGCGTAATCATGTCTTGGCGTGTCATCACGGCGGCCTTTTCAATGACATTTTCCAATTCGCGGACATTTCCTAGCCAGGGATGTGTGAGCAGCCGATTGAGGGCGGCCGGTGTAAAGCCGCGCAAACTTTTATTCGCCCGTTTCCCACTCGCGGTCAGGAACTGTTGGGCCAACAAGGGAATGTCATCTCGGCGGTCACGAAGCGGAGGGATAAACAGCGGGACGACAGAGATGCGGTAGTACAGATCGTTCCGGAATGTGCCGTTCTTCACCGCTTCGCCGAGGTCTTTATTGGTTGCGGCAATAATCCGTACATCGATCTTCGTTGAAATTTCAGACCCCACTTCGCGGACTTCCCGTTCCTGTACGGCCCGTAACAGTTTGACCTGCATCGAGAGCGGTATTTCGCCGATCTCGTCGAGAAAGAGCGTGCCGCCGTTGGCGCTTTGAAACAGGCCTTTCTTGGCGCCATGGGCGCTGGTAAACGCGCCGCGTACGTGTCCGAAGAGTTCAGACTCGAAGAGCGTTTCGGGAATGGCCGCGCAATTGAGGGCGACAAACGGCCCTTTACTCCGTCGGCTGTTCGAATGGATGACGCGAGCGAACACTTCTTTGCCGGTTCCGGTTTCTCCGAAGAGGAGAATGGTCGCGTCGGAGTCTGCCACCTGGACTACCTGTTGGAGTATGCGCTGCATCGCAGGACTCCGCGCGACGATGTTTTCCATGCCATACAATTCGTTGACGAGAGACTTGAGTCGCTGGATCTCTCCTCTCATTCGTTGCGGAGAGAGCCCTTCTTCGATCTTGGCTTTGAGTTCCTTGTCATCGAATGGTTTGGTGAGATATCCGAAGGCCCCACGCTGCATGGCTTCCACGGCATTAGGGATACTGCCGTGGGCCGTCAGAATGATAACCGGAAGGCCTGGATGAATCCGCAGTAGTTCCTCCGTCACATCTAATCCGTCTTCGCTACCCAGCCGGAGGTCGGTAATGGCAAGGTCGAACCGGTCTTTCTTGGCTGCGGCGAGGGCTTCACGCCCGGTGGTGCAGCCTGTGACGTCAAAGCCCATGGCGGTCAGCCGCATCTTCACAAGATGCAACAGTCCCTCTTCATCGTCGACTACAAGAATATGCTCTTTTTCCATGAAGCTCCTTCTACGGTGTCGTCGGTTCCGGCGCAGTCGGTGGCGGTGCAACCGTCGATGGGGGACGAATAGGACGAACCTTATCCCGCATTTCCTGGTCGATGCGCTTCAATGCCTCCAATTGGCTCGTCAATTCCTCTATTTTCCTATCTCGATCCGTCAGTTGCTTTTGTAGGGACAGCACGATGCCTGAATCGGTCGAACCTCTTGCGGTGTCTTTCTTGCCGTCCATCTTCCGTTCACGCTCGGCTAATTCACGCTGGAGGCTTTCCAGGGTCTGGGATTCCACATCCGTTACGGCCCGCAATTGCTGGATGGTAACCTCTCTATCAAGCAAGTCTCGCACCAGACGATCTGAGACCTGAGCCAGGATCGTCCGGCTTTCTGAAATGGCCGGGGCCGCTATGACCGATTGGAACCAGGATTGCTCAACGGGAGCGGCGTGATACTCGAGCAGCTGTAACCAGAGCTTGCTGGAGGAGGCTAGCTGGCTCTTGGGCGCGAAGGCGATCACTTTCTCGAAGTACTTCGAGGCGCTATCTCGACTTTCATAGAGCCCCAGCAGGGCCCGCGCAAAGTAGACATGGTCGCAGGAATTGCGCTCGGCACATTTCGGGGCGAGCGTCTCTTGTTTCTTCGCCAACGCCTGGAGGGATTTTGCCTCTCCCGTACTCACCACGAAGTAGGGCTGCGAAAATTGCGGGGCTGACGACCATGCCGCGCATCCCGCAAGGAAAAATAGACAGGACAAGACTCCCGAGGTGAAGCCCCGGTGGATAGTCTTCATGCCGTTTCTCCTGGTTTCGTGAGGCGTAGGATAAATCGTACTGTCGTTCCCTTCTTGGCTTCGCTTTCGATCCAAATCCGTCCTCCGTGCGCTTCGACCACTTTTTTTGCCAGTGCCAAGCCGAGGCCGCTCCCCGGCGTCGCATGTTTGGCCTTCGTGCGTCCTTGATAGAATCGTTCGAAAATATAAGGCAGGTCTTCGGCCTGAATGCCGGGTCCTCCATCGGTCACGCTCACCTCGAGGACCCCCGCGTTCTGGTCCGGCTTCATGAGTACCTTTACAATGCCTCCTTCCGAACTGAATTTCAAGGCGTTTGAGATCAAATTATCGAGCACTTGTTCAATTCGAAGCGCATCCGCCTTGACCCACACACGTTGTGCCGGGGCTTCCAGTACCAGCTGCACGTGCTTGGCATCGGCGAGGAGCTGGACTTTGTTGACCGACATATCTGCGACGCGCTTGAGATCCGTTGGGACAATTCGATACTCCATCATCCCGGCGTCCATCTTGGAGAGATCCAGAATGGTGGAGATGAGGGTGATGAGTCGGCGGCTGCTGTCCGCCATGATGCGTAAGGTCGTGCGTTGTTCTTGCGACAAGGGGCCCGGAATTTCATCCAACAGCAAATGCGTACCTTCTTGGATCGAGGCCATGGGCGTGCGTAATTCATGGGAGACGTGGGCGAGAAACTCCCCCTTCATATCGTCCAGCTCTTGTAGTTTTGTGCCCATCCAATTTACGGACTCGACGAGGTCTCGCAACTCGCTGGGGGCTCGAATATTCAGCGACGTACGGAAATTGCCCTGCCCGATTTGTTTGATATGGCTCTGCAACTGGCGCAACGGGCGCAGGACCGTGTAGCTGGCAAAGCCAGCGAGCGCAATGCCAAATACGAGCGCGAGCAGAACCAGTTGCTCAGTCACCGCTTCGGCTTGCGCCGAGTTTTCCCGTGACCGGCTGACGCCGACACTGATGCCCGTCTCGTGAAGATTGATAAACTGTTGGAGTGTGGCGCTTATGCGGTCCGTTAAGGCGTCTCGCCGACCTTCATAGTCCGCAGACGGGGGTGCTGGAGTCGACACGCGGTTCTCCAATTCTGCGTGGAGAATCATGAGTCGTTCCTGCTGCAGGTGCTTGGTATCCTCGAGTAGCTGAATGCCTTGGGGAGTGAGTTCCTGTGTTTCGAGGCTCTGGAGTCCGCGATGGAATTCGTCTACCTCTTCATCGAAATGTTGTAAGAACGTGGCATCGCGGACGGCCAGATACTTCTTTTCGCTATTGAGTTGGGCATAGAGCACGGTGAGCAGATGTTTGGCCGATTCGATTGCCGGGTAATGGCGAGTGGCCATGTTGGCACTTAACGCAGTCAGCTGGCGTAGTTGAAACAACGCATACAGATTCACCCCTGCCATCACAACGATGATGATGAGGGAGGTCAGAACGATCCGCCAGAAGATAGATATGCGCACGAGTGAAACTCTTTCTCAGCCTTGGGGCGTAAGGGTAACTGTAGAGGCTGTAGGTAATTCCATACACTATTTCCCCGGTCCGCTCAAGGGATCAGGCAAACAAACTCTCTCGTGAATCACCTGCCCTTGTGTAGGGTGAAGGGGCCAAGAAGGCTTGAGCGGCTTCCAGTCAGGAGAGTCGGAAACTCTCTGTGTCCACCACACTACTAGTCCCTAGTTGAATGGCGAGAGAAATCGGCGTTGGCGTCGTGACACCCCATGGAGCGATGCAAAGAGATGACCACGAAACAATAACATGGCCACGGCAAGCGGTGGCGTGAAGAGCAGCACGAGATACCAGCTGATTGAGGGGGGGATACCGATGTAGTCCAGCCAACTTCCTAGGATCGTGAAGGGCAGCACGAGGAGCTGGAAAAAATCCAAACCAGCCCCCCTGCCCACTTGACTGGAGAGGGAGAACAGCGATTGCAGTCCCATGGGCGAGAGGACGATGGGGATCAGGATCAGCGTAAGCGGAAGAAACCATTCAATCCAATTCTCGAGGACGAATTCATACGAGGTCTTGAACACTTCGAGCGGAGAACCATGCCGAACTTGATAGATAATCTCCGGTGCTGGGTTCAGCAAGAGAAAGAGGAGCAGGAGGACCGCGTACGAGAGAAGTTGCCCATACGGATTCGTCTGCATGCTCATGTCGAGAGCCATGAGCGGTAGCCACAGAATGAATCCTATGCCGATGACATCCCAAAAGTAGTGGCCGACGCTGCCAAGAATGTCGTGGAAGGTAAGTGCCCGCGCATGGGTAATCGATTGCTCGATCAGGCTCAGGGTGGCGCCAACCAGGAGCGCATTCACTGCGCCCAGCAGAAAACCTCCTGCGAAGCCGAGCGACGATGCAATCTGGGCGGCGAGCACCAGCAGAAGTCCAAATCCTACCACAGCCACTATGGTCATCCAGCCCCGGGCAAGGGATTCACCGGTTTTGCGGAAGGCGTTTCGATAGAGTGCGAGTGTTTCGGTCAGAATTCGTGACATGGAAGACAATAGTCTGCGAGAACTTGTCGGGTCAAGCCAATGGACCCTCGCGAGAGGTTGACTTCCCGCATCCTATGCTTATGTAATATGGAAGTTGACGTGGGCAACACATCCGAGTGGAGAGGAGTGGTCCAATGGACATGAATCGCATGACGATCAAACTACAAGAGGCGCTCCAGACCGCGTCGTCCCATGCTACGAGGCGGAGCCATCAGGGTATAGATGTGGAGCACCTTCTGCTTGCGTTTGTCGAACAGGAGGGGGGTCTCGCCTCCTCTCTTCTCGAACAGGCAGGATTGTCGGTGCCCTCCGTTCGTCAGGCGCTGGAGCAGGCACTCGCGAAGTTGCCTCAAGTACAGGGCGCTGGGGCAAGCCCCGGACAACTCCACCTCGCCTCGCGGCTCAGCCAGGTTTTGGCCAAAGCTGAAGACGAACAACGTACGTTGAAAGACGACTATCTCAGCGTCGAACATGTCATCCTCGCCATGGTCCAGGAAGGGGGCGTTTTCAAGAAACTCGGCCTGACGAAAGAACGGCTCTTGGGCGCGCTGCAACAGGTACGAGGGTCCCAACGTGTCACGAGCCAGGACCCGGAAGGCACCTACCAGTCGTTGGAGAAGTATGGCCGTGACCTCACCCGGTTGGCAGGGCAAGGGAAATTGGATCCCGTCATTGGGCGCGATGAGGAAATTCGTCGCGTCGTCCAGATTCTTTCACGACGAACCAAGAATAATCCGGTGCTCATCGGCGAACCAGGGGTCGGGAAAACCGCGATCGTCGAAGGGCTTGCCATTCGCATTATCAAAGGAGACGTGCCCGAGGGTCTGAAGAATAAGCGCGTCGTCACCCTCGACATGGGCTCGTTGGTGGCCGGCGCTAAGTTTCGCGGCGAATTCGAAGAACGATTGAAGGCCGTCCTCAAAGAGGTGCAGGCGTCAGAAGGGCGGGTCTTGCTCTTCATCGATGAACTGCATACGGTCGTGGGAGCGGGGGCGGCAGAAGGGGCCATGGATGCCGCCAATCTGCTTAAGCCGATGCTGGCCCGCGGCGAATTGCATTTGATCGGCGCGACGACGCTGGATGAATATCGGAAACATATTGAAAAGGACGCTGCGTTGGAACGGCGGTTCCAGACGGTGCTGGTCAAGCAGCCGACGGTGGAGGACACCATCTCGATTCTGCGCGGACTCAAGGAACGCTACGAAGTGCACCATGGCGTGCGCATCAAAGACGCCGCACTGGTCGCTGCCGCAAAACTTTCGAACCGGTATATCGCCGATCGGTTTCTCCCGGACAAAGCCATCGATCTGGTCGATGAATCGGCAGCCTGCCTGCGTACTGAAATCGATAGCTTGCCGGCGGAGCTCGATGAGGTCTCGCGTAAGGTGATGCAGTTGGAGATCGAGCGGGAAGCCTTGCGGAAAGAACAGGATCAGGCCAGCCAGGCACGGCTGGCGACGCTTGAGCAAGAGCTGGGTGAGAAACAGGGAGATCTGCAGGCGCTCAAGACGCGATGGGACGCTGAAAAAGCCTCGGTGTCACGGCTGCGCAAGACTCGAGAAGCGATGGAAGAGGTCAAGCAGGCGATGGAGCGTGCGGAACGTGCCTACGATCTGAATCGTGTGGCAGAACTACGGTATGGAGAGTTGCCACGCCTTGAGCGGGAACTCGCGTTGGAGCAGGAGCAGCTCGGCAAGAAACAGAGTGAAAGCCGGTTGCTCAAAGAAGAAGTCGATGAAGACGACATTGCGGCCATCGTGAGTCGCTGGACGGGAATTCCTGTCTCTCGACTGGTCGAAGGCGAAACGGAGAAACTCTTAAAGCTGGGTGAACTGCTTCATCAGCGCGTGGTTGGACAGGATGAAGCGGTGCAGGCCGTCGCAGATGCGGTTCTCCGCGCGCGTTCCGGCATCAAAGACCCGAATCGGCCCATCGGTTCGTTTCTTTTTCTCGGTCCGACCGGTGTCGGAAAGACCGAGCTGGCGCGGACCCTTGCCGCGACCCTCTTCGATGACGACGCCAACCTGATTCGAATCGATATGTCCGAATACATGGAAAAACATACGGTTGCCCGTCTGATCGGGGCTCCGCCAGGCTATATCGGCTATGAAGAAGGCGGACAACTGACCGAAGCTGTCCGGCGGCGTCCGTTCTCCGTCATTCTGTTCGACGAGATCGAAAAAGCCCATCACGACGTCTTCAATGTCTTGCTCCAAGTATTGGACGACGGACGATTGACGGATTCTCAGGGACGGACCGTTGATTTCAAGAACACCGTCTTGATCATGACATCGAACATCGGGAGCCCGCAGATTCTTGAGGCGCAGCAACGGCGCGCCTCCTATGCCGAGGTCTGTTCCCTCGTGATGGCGGAATTACGAGAATACTTCCGCCCGGAGTTCTTGAACCGCGTCGACGAGACGGTGGTATTCCATGCTCTGGAGACGGAGCAGCTCACGAAGATCGTGGAGATTCAACTCGAGCGGTTGCGGGCACGTTTGACAGAACGACGAATTTCTCTGTCCGTGACGCCGGCGGCCTTACGGTATCTGGGCGAGCGAGGCTACGATCCGGTCTATGGAGCGAGACCGCTGAAGCGATTGATCCAACAGGAAATTGAAACACCGATGGCGCGTCAGTTGGTCAAGGGCGAATTGCGCGATGGAGATACGGCGACCGTGGAACTAAAAGACCAGCATATCGTCATCGTGCCGACGGTCTCGGGATAGGACGCGTCGCCCGCTATTAACCGAGGACGACGGACCCGCCATTCAGATCGTGCGTCGTCTCGCTGACACGGAGCGTGTCGATTTTCCATTCGACGGGAGACACCTGGATCACATGGCCTTTGATCGTATGGAACTCCCCTTTCGTGAAGGCCACCACGTCGGGCGCCTTGACGTCTATCTGTAAGATGATGGTTCCCGAGGCTGGATGTGTGAGCAGCAGGCTCCGCGGGGTCCTATTCACTTCGTAGGCGCGTCGTTCGTTGATCATCAGGGTGCTATCGACGAGTTTTGCCGTCACTTTTCCTCCTGCGTCGAACAACGCAAAGGTCACGAGTAAGTCGCCCGTCGTTGGTTTCAGTGCCACTTGAATCTGCGGAACGCCCTCGATTTCAATCATGCCGTCGGTGTTGCGGTACAGATTCGAACCCACTTCCACGTCCATGTTGGGCCTCATTTCACTACGATGTAAGAAACATCCATTCACCCACATTATTCATGACGGCTCGACGCGAAATCGCTAAGCCGTGTCGCGAGCCTGCTGGCCGAAGGCTTGTTGCAGCAGCGGATCGGCGATTGCAGCAGAAATGTTCATGAATAATGAGGGTTAAGACTTCTTGATACGATCCAGAATCAATGCGATACAGCCGCCGAGCAGTCCCCCTCCAAGGATGGTCGTCAACAGCTCGACCAATTTGAGTCCCCAGACGGACCCCTGCGTTTGCATAGCTTCCCGAATGCCGCCTTGCAGCATGATCACGGCCAGCGCCATGGTGGCGCCGACAATGAACCACCAGAGAAAGACTTTCAAGGTGAACCCCATAGGGAATCGTCAATACTCCATTCGACGATCGAGACTGCGATATTGAATCGCTTCTGCCACATGCAGCGGCTCAATCTTATCAGAGCCTGCAAGATCAGCAATGGTTCTTGCCACACGCACAATGCGCCCATGGGCCCGAGCAGACAATCCGAGCTTGGTCAGCGCCTGCTCGAGGAGCTTCTGAGCCGGAGTCTCCAGGCCACAATACCGCTTCAGAAGCCGCGGCTTCAACTGAGCATTCGTGTGAATCCCGTCTTGACGATACCGATGGAGCTGTCGATCACGCGCTGCCAGCACGCGTGATCGAATCGTGGCTGAACTTTCCGGCATAGGACCGTGATCGTGCAAGTCTCGCACGGAGACCGGCGGGACCTCGATGTGAATGTCGAGCCTATCCTGAAGCGGCCCCGACAATTTCGCTCGATAGCGGCGGATTTGGTGCGGGGTACAGACGCATTCACGCGTGCGGTCCCCATAGTATCCGCAGGGGCAGGGATTCATCGCGGCGATCAACATGAATCGCGCAGGGTAGCGGAGCGAGCCGCTGGCCCTGGTCAGGGTCACATGCCCATCTTCCAGCGGTTGCCGCAATCCGTCCAGGACGGGACGGCGAAACTCCGGAGATTCGTCCAGGAACAACACGCCATTGTGCGCCAAGGACACTTCTCCAGGCCGGGGAACTGTTCCTCCTCCGATGAGTCCTGCATCGGAAATACTGTGATGTGGAGCGCGAAAGGGACGGACCGTCAGCAGTGGATGATTGGCCGATAATTGTCCGGCGATGCTATGGACGCGGGTTGTTTCGATCGCTTCTTCAGGCTCCATGAGGGGCAGAATCGTCGGGAGACGTTTGGCCAACATGGTCTTACCTGATCCGGGTGGTCCCACCATCAAGAGATTGTGGCCTCCAGCCGCAGCGATCTCCAGGGCGCGCTTCGCATGGTCTTGTCCCTTCACATCGCCATAGTCGTCATCTTCCACCGGGCGCGTGGTAAAGAACCGGTTCAGGTCTGCGCGAGCCTGGTCCAGCGAAACCGTGCCATTGAGAAATGCCACGGCCTCGGGGAGCGTGTGGAGTGGATAGGCCGTCACGCCCTGTACCATAGCCGCTTCTTGGCTGTTCTCAGCCGGCAAGAGCAGACTATAGTCGGGCCGACAGGCCATGCCAATGGATAAGGCGCCGGTAATCGACTTGATGCGTCCGTCCAGTGAAAGTTCACCGACACACACGCGGCCTTGTACATTCTGGGACGGAATGACTTCTTCCGCGACGAGAATCCCAATGGCAATAGCCAAGTCAAGGCCGGACCCTTCCTTCTTGATTCCCGCGGGAGCGAGGTTCACGGTGATTTTCTTTGCCGGAAAATGGAAGCCCGTATTTTTGAGCGCGGAGCGGACGCGATCGCGGCTCTCCCGCACCGTGGCATCGGGAAGACCGACGACCGAGAATTGGGGAAGCCCTCCGGTAATATCGACTTCCACGTCTATCAGATGCGCATCGATGCCGACGAGTGCAGCACTCAGAACTTTTGCGAGCATGGATGTCTCCGATGCAAGGCGCGGGGCTGGTGGATTATAGAAACCGTGTCGAATCGTTGCAATCGAAACAACAGGGGATGGCAGGAATATGGTTCCATTATCCCTAATGTCATGACACCAGTTCGAACGCTAGCTCCCTCGCCTCCCCTTCTGTATAATCCCTCCCATGCCTGTGCCGTTCCACTGCCTCAGATCAAGTTTGTTAGAACGTGCGTTACACATCATGCTGCCGGGCCATATGCCATTGTGTTTTCTCCTCGGTGGCCTGATCATGGGGTCTGCCAGTCCGATCTTGGCCCAAGCGCCAGATCGTGCACCCACCCCATCTGGACCAGTCGGAGCGTCAATGGCCGTCCTCGCGATGTTGCAAGATGCTGATGTACTTCCGCCCGAAGGCACTCCCGATGCGAATCGCGTCATCAAGACGGTCATCCAATTTCAATCGGTATTTCTGAAAAGCGGTGATCTGGCCGTGCAGGCATTTCTGAGTCACGCACTTACGGCACAGAGAGACGGCGATGCGAACGAAGCCGCGTCTCGATTCCGTTCGGCAGGCTGGACGTCGGATGTGCTTGAGGCACTCAGTGATCAGTGGGTCGCCACAGCGATCGATCAGCGAGAGCGTTTGGCACCGGGCTTTCGTCAATTCAACGTCAGCCTGGCGAATTTCGATTCGTTGATGGAACTCATTGGGAAGGCGCGTACCGCCTTGGAGCAACGGGGAGAGAACATGCACCAGGTGTTTGCCCAGCGACGGCGGGAGATGCCTGGCGGCACACAATAACTGTAACAGGGAGGACGCGATGGCAACGAAAGCCTACATCCTAATCAAGGTCAAAGCTGGGCGGACGAAAGATGTGCTGCAGGCACTCAAGCGCCTCCCCGGCGTCGAACAAGCCCACTCCTGCTTCGGGCGACCGGATATTATTCTGTTCATCGCGGTCACGGACGAACGAGCCCTTTCGGATGTGGTGATTACAAAAATTCACCAAGTCGAAGGGGTGGAGGAAACAGATACACACATCGTCGCCGATGCCTAGCCCTTCCGGAAGGCTCAGGCTCAGGTTAAGGCTGCGCAAAGGTCTAATCTTCGCTCAACCTCAGCCTCGACCTCAGCCGCTCTCAGGTCCTGCGGCCTGCTCGCGCAACGAAGAAACGGTGACGGTGGCTCCGCCAAGTTCTGCCGAACGGTAGCAGGCATCGGCCACCTCGACGGCGCGGCATCCATCACGCCCGCTGATAGGCGGCGGGGTGTTCGTCTCAATGGCATGGACGAAGGCGCGGACCGTGGCGAGGATTGTCTGCTGCGGTTGGACGACCCATTCCAGAGGAGCGCGGTCCCCGATGACACTGGTCACTCGCTGGTGATACCAATCGGCGGCGATCTGCCCCTGGGTTCCCACCCACTCTGTTCTCGCAACCCGCCCCGCTACGACTCGTGCAATGTCCAGGATGCATCGTATGCCGCTTGCGGTCTGGGCCTGCACGATCGCCATCGTGTCCGGTGCCACGGTCGGAAGCTGGTCCAGCTCGCAGCGGACAGTGACCAGCTCCTCACCGGTGAGAAAGGGCACCATGTCCAAGAGGTGAACCCCAAATTCCAAGAGCGCCCCGCGCTGACCGAGTATCGGTGACCGAACGTGGTCGCTGGCTTTCGTTTCAATCCGGCTGGTGAAGGTGGCGTACCGAAGCCGGCCGATCTCCGGCAAGCGATCTTTCAAAAGAAGAATCGTCGAGTCGAAGCGCAAGGTCTGTGCGGTCATCAGCAACACGCCTGCCTCTTCTGCTGCCGTCACCATCGCTCGTGCTTCGCGGCCCGTCGGCGCTAACGGCTTTTCAATGAGAATCGGCTTCCTCGCCCGCACGGCCTCAAGACAGATCTCAAGGCAGAGCGACGGAGGGGTTACCACTACGACAGCCTCTACTGTCGGATCGGCGATTAAGGCGCGATAGTCCCCATAGACAGGGATCTCTGTGGTCGGGAGCGAAGGCAGTCCTTCCCCAACCCGTTTCCGGCAGAGAGCGGCAAGGCTGACCCCTGGCAGATCATGCAGGAGATGGTGGATATATCGGCTGCCATGCCGGCCAGCACCGATGAGACCGATTCTTATTGGCATAGTCATCATACTGCCGTGAGAGTAAGAAAACTGTAGTCAACATCGAACGCGAGGTCAACTAAAACTCGACCCTGCCCGTATTATTCATGACGGTTCGTCGTGAAATGGCGGAGTGGCGCGCGACAAGCGCGAGGAGCGCGACTCGCGTGACGTGTGAGCCCTGTCCTTGCCCGTCGCGCGCTTCCCGCCAGTCTCGCCCATCTCGCTTGAGTCAGGCATCCGCGCTTGCAGCAGAAGCGCTCATGAATAATGCGGGCTAACAGCCAGATTGACAGCCCGACGGCCTGGTCCCTATAGTACGCGCGCGTTGTATCAGCCCTGTCTCAAGAGGGCGCACCCCGCAAAGTCTTGGTGGAGAAGAGATTGCCGCAATGATATCGACTGTCGCGCCCTTTACCTTGGATCAAATCGGCACCGGCACAGCTCGCTTTCCGAGTGGCGTCGCCATTCCAACATTGACGGATGCCGCTGTCGATCCCTATATCCAGACACGCGTGTCGAAACATGTGCAGGTGGACTGTATTCAGTTTTGGCCTCAGGAAAAAGGGTTCTACCCCGGGCTCGTCTTATTGCATGAAGCGTGGGGGCTGACCGCGCAAATCAAGGATCTCGGCGCCAGGCTAGCGTGCGAAGGGTACGGCGTCATCATTCCGAACTTGTATGGGCGGCTGGGGGGCATGGTAACGGCCAACGCAGAGGTTGCGGATGCGCTCATGGGCAAGCTGAACGAATCGCTCGTCCTGCAAGACATCAATTCCTGCTGTGAGTTCTTGAATACGCGCGACCACATTAAACAAAATATCCATGGTGTGGTCGGCTACGGCATGGGCGGATCGTATGCACTCCGGTTCGCCTGTCAACGGAAACGGCTTCGAGCAGCGGTTGTCTATTATGGACGAGTGATGCAGCCGGAAACCGCGATTAAAGATCTGTTCTGTCCGGTGCTCTATCACCAGGCAGGTCAGGACCAGTGGGTGCCCAGTCAGGATGTGGACCGGTTGCGTGCTGCTGCGGCTGAGCATAAAAAACGTGTTGAGATCCGGACCTACCCCAATACCCCCCATGCGTTTTGTAATGAACAACGAGTGGAAAGCTATCGTGCCGACTCGACGGCAGAGGCTTGGGGGGCAACGGCCGCGTTTCTCAAGACCTGCTTCCAAGGCCTCTAACGAGTTCCCCATCCAATTCTGTTGCTTGAGAGTCCCAACCAAAGCACAGTAGAGTAACGCGATGCGCAATCACCTCCAATTTATTCGACCAGCCCATTCACGGATCGGTATCGCCCTTGTGATGGTGGTCGTCTCTATGTTCGGGATCTGGCTCAATGCCAAGGCAGACGAATCCCTTCCAAGTTCCACCCCAGATTTCCCATCAGTCATTCGTGCCCATTCTGATCAACTGGCCAAGATGGAGTCCGACAAGGGAGCCAGTAACCTGTTTGTGTCGGCAATCGGTCCCGCGCTTCAGCTGGGCGATGTGGCCCGGACATTGGGGGTCAACCCCTTGCCGGCCAAGCTCGCGAAAGAACTCCTGGTGCCGGATCTGACGACAGCGGTTCATCGGTTGATGGGCAGTCTGGCCGCGTGGCACCTTGCCTCCACTGTCAGGCAGGCTATAAGAGATCAGCAACTCGCGACGGTGACCGAGCGACTATCCGGAGCCTCGCAAACCCTGGCATGGCTCGATCAACAAGGGAAAGCCTCCTGGCATGACTCACTGAATCAACTCACTGACGTGGTTGCCTCCCCAGAATGGGCCCAGAAGAATCAGGGAGAATCTCAATCGACCCTGTTGGTAACGGTCGTGGAGCGAGCCACTCGCTTGGAAGTTGACGCCCTGCAGGCCAGTTATCAGGAGTGGGATCGGATACGGAACTGGAAAGATCGCGTGCGCGGGCTCCGTGGACAGACCAGGCTGTGCGGGACCTGGCAGTGGATCGTTCATAACCATCAGCAGCACCATCAAGAACAGAAGCTTTCGCTACTCTTTCCGCCAGCAGGAAATGCACAAGCCACTCTGTCGGGACTCGTGGAAACGATCGTGCTGGGCGAGAACGTCTACTTACGGTGGGAAGTCGATGGTCGGGTTCAAGAAGATAGTCTGCAATTTAGCAAAGAAGGCCAGCGTCTCGAAGGGACCTTCGTGAATTCCCAAGGAGGTTGGGGATCAATCAGCGGAAAGAGAACGGCCGGCTGTACGCCTTAGCGTCGCGAGACTGGCGGGAAAAGCGGGACAAGGTGACATCCAGTCAACCCACGTCGCGCCTTTCTCGCCCCTCTCGCGCTTCACGCGTCACCGGTCCGTGGAGCGAGGGAGCGCATCCCGCCAGATTCCCCAACCTAAGAGTATCCAGCCTGCCATGAATGCCAGCCCACCGACCGGGGTCACAGCCCCCATCCACCGGATGCCCGCAAGAGACACCACGTACAGACTGCCTGAAAAGAGAAGAATCCCGAGGATAAAGAGCCATCCTGATTTTTCAAGACGTTGTCCGGGGTAACGATCAATTGCCCAAGAAACTATACAAAGTCCAAAGGCATGGTACATCACATACCTTGTTGCGGTCTCGAATACTTGGAGCATAGGAGCCTCCAGAATTTCCTTGAGCGCATGGGCACCAAAGGCGCCGGCAGCAACGCCGGATCCTGCCAATATGCTCCCAATTACCAAGAATCGCTGAGAGGGTGACCGACCTATCATAGTAGTATCCTCCTAGTTCGTGATCTTCCGTGTTTCTCTGCTTGGTCTGGTTCAATCAAAAAAGAAAAACCAACCGGTCACATCGAATTTGGATTCTAGCAGAGAGAACTAAGTCTCGATATGCCTCTCGAACGCTCCCGCTGTTTAATTGAAGAAGTGGGTCATCGGCGGGAACGGGCATTGGTGGATGGCTGGAGATCTTCAGTGGAACATCGCTAACAGCCGCAGATCAACAGATGTCCCTGATCAGTTGATCTAAGGAATTAACGCTTTCAAAGGCCGGGAGTAGGTGAAGGAAATACCGATAGTTATCCGTACACCACCATTTCGGGTAAGTTCCCCCACCTCTTGAGGAATAGGCACCCATCCAGTTCCTAGACTATCCTGCGCATAACATGATGGCTCAGGGAAAACAACAGATCTGGTGGGATAGTCCGAAGTTTACTATTGACTGCGTTCTAGTGAATGGAAGCAGGCAGCTTGAAGCGGACGGGTGCGTCCTCGAATCCGTAGAGGCTGGGTGTAAGCTCAGCACCCCTGATCACCTGAAAGCAGGGGACTTTGTGAAAGTCCAATTATGGTTGGAAGGCGAGGAGTCCTTTATAGACATCCGGCTGGCGGAAGTCAGAAGGGTTCACGAGCACTGGGTCGCGGTGGAAGTGATCCAGGTGAGCCAAAATGACCGGATAAGACTGAAACGATTTATCGATGCCCCCGCAGCTATGCACATCGAAGAACCTGCGCTAATCGACCATCTTCTCATTCGGGCCTAGGAGCCTGTCCGACATTGACCTTCTACTGCGGCGAACGATCTGCGACCATCTGCGTCGTTCTCGGCCCGAAAAAGTCCTCAATGTATTCCAGCGAATACGCCTCCGGTTTTTCCGGGCCTGCGGCCTCGCAACTGGCCGTACCTCCTTTGCCTCGTCACAAACGGCAATGTCGGACAGGCTCCTAGCTTGGCGTCAACCTCTCGGGGTGGAATCAACAACACTGTAGGTCGCTCAATCAAATCGCTCGCAGCCCAGGCAAAGCAATTGGACGCACCGTGTGTTCGCCCTGGTGACATTGCGTGGCTCGGAGCCGTTGGTGTAGCTGGGTGGCTCGTGGAGAGGTGGTCCTAAAATGAGGAAGCCCGCATCTAACGCAACCCCTTGTTCTTGGTGCACGAGACCTGGATTGAACCGGGATGGGCCTGTGGGGCAGAGGGATTTCAAGACCGCCTAGGATTTGCAATTATGTGGGATTAAGAAGGATCGTTTCGCTTAATTCGGCGTTGAGTTAGGCTGTTTTTCTCACTTAATCCTCAAGCGTCCCACAAGGACCTAGAGGGGCTCAATCGGTCCACGACTTCCCTCGTTGATTCATTTAGCAACACCACTTGCGTGGAGTCTAATCTTCTCCTCCACGCTCGCCATTAATTCAGCAAATTGTTC
>Ga0209640_10002105_pt1 | contig 17247 bp, 13 predicted proteins | sample RifCSP10_1_FD_184018 | JGI IMG/M metagenome (GOLD analysis project Ga0209640, IMG submission 184018) | Soil microbial communities from Rifle, Colorado - Rifle CSP2_sed 10_1 (SPAdes) (version 2) | ecosystem: Environmental > Terrestrial > Deep subsurface > Rock core/Sediment | place: Rifle... | reverse complement strand
GGGCGCGGTGGTGCTGTTTTCCCTGGCCGTGGCCGCGCACCTGAGCTGGACGATGGAGTACGATGCCCCGAAGGCGCTCACCAAGGGCACCTTCCAGGTGATATCGATGATGACCACCACCGGGTTCGCCTCGGACGACTACGTGCAGTGGGGCGCCTTCCCGCAGTTGCTGCTGGTCTATTGCATGATCGCCGGAGGCAGCGCCGGCAGCACGGGCGGCGGCATGAAGTGGGTGCGCATCCTGCTCGTGTTCAAGAACGCGCGCCTCAGCATGTTGCGCCTGATCCACCCGAACGTCGTGCGGCGGCCCAAGATCAACGACGTCCAGGTGACCGAGGAAATCCAGAGCAACATCGGCGGATTCGTGTTCCTCTACTTCGTGACCCTGGCCGCCGTCACGTTGCTGCTGACGCTGGACGGGCTGCCGATGCTCGCCGCCTTCAGCGCGGCGGCCACGGCCCTCGGCAACGTGGGCCCGGGCCTGGACACGCTCGGGCCGGCGGGGCAGCTCCTCCAGACCCGCGGGCTTCCCGTCGTGGCCCTCGCTGGCATATTCCTGCTGCGCCTCGACCATGGCGATGTCTTCCAGGAAGGTCGCGTGCACCTGGTGGAACAGAAGCTCGGTCAGCGTGCGGTCACCGGGTGCGAACGCCTGTGCGTCGGCCCAGAAATAATGGCAGGTCTTCTCGGTTTCCGGGGTCAGCGCGTTCAGCGAGCGGCGCAGCAACGCGCCCTCACGCCTGCCTTCGCGCGCGCCGGCGCCGGTCTTCATGCCGCCGAGATCGATCGAGACGCAGCCGGGCGGCGTGAAATCGATGATCTGCCAGCGGTCGATGTTGCCGGTGAGTCCGCCGGCCTTCACGTAGGTCGGCGGCGACGGCACGTCGTACATCCAGCGCGACACCCGCACGCCGTCGGCGCCCAGCCGCTCGGTCGACACCTTGGCGTTGTCGGCGACCGCGGCGTTGCCGATCGTGCGCTCGTGCAGGAACGACAAGTGCGACAGATCGAGCAGGTTGTCGATCATCAGCCGCCAGTCGCAGCGCACATGCAGCCGCTCGCCCAGCGCGTCCCAGCCGGGCCGGGCGAGATAGCTGAAATCCGGGATCAGCGATTCGTCGGCCGGCGCATCGCCGATCCAAAGCCACAGCCACGACCATTTCTCGACCAGCGGCAGGGTCGGCACGCGTGCCGGCGGCACCGCGGATTGGCCGGGCACATGCACGCAGCGGCCCGAGGCGTCGTAGCGCAGCCCGTGATAGCCGCACTGGATGGTGTCGCCGACCACCTTGCCGCGCGACAAGGGCGCGCCGCGATGCGCGCAGCGGTCGAGCATGGCGACGGCTGCGCCGGAGTCGGTGCGGAACAGCACCAGCGGCTCGCCGCAGATGGTGCGGGCGAGCGGCTGGTCGGCGAGCTCGCCCGCCAGCGCCGCGACGTACCAGGCGTCGCGGACGAACACGCTACTCCGCCGCGGCCGCGCGCGACGGCGCGGCGTCCGCTTCCTCGGCCAGCAGGCGATCCATCATGCGGCGGGCCTGGATCGAGGCGCCGTCGGCGTTGATGTCGACCTGCGGCGCGGCGGGCGCCGCGTCGATGATGCGCTGCTGGCCCTCGAGCATCGCCTGGTCCTCGAGGAACGTGTTGTGCACGCCGGTGCGCGTGAAGTCGGACGTCCATGCGTCGTTGAGCTTGTAGTTGCGCGGGAACGACCAGAAGTAGTGCGTGGCGGTCTCGGTCTCCGGCGTGATCGCATCGCACACCGCGTGCGTGATGCCCTGGCTGCGGTCGCCCTCGGGCGCGCCGGTGCCGGCGGCCGCGACGCCGACGTCCAGCGTCACGTGCGAGGGCGGCTCGAACCGGATGATCTGCCAGCGGTCGACCTTCATGCCCGGCTTGTCGAACCCTCCGGCCTTGGCGTAGAGCGGCGGCGGGTCGATGCCGATCATCCAGCGCGATGCGGTCACGCCGGTCTCGTCGCGCTCGACCTTGGCGAGCGGCGTGTTGGCGACGTGCTCGTTGCCGATGGTCTTGCCGTGCAGGAACGTCTCGTGCGTGAGGTCCAAGAGGTTGTCGACCAGCAGGAAGTAGTTGCACTTGAAGTTCAGGTAGCCGCCGACCCTGGTCCATTTCGGATCGTCGTTGGTGTAGTAGAGGTGATCCGGGACCTGCGCCGGGTCCGCGAGCGCCGCATCGCCCATCCAGATCCAGATCGCCTTCCAGCGTTCGACGATCGGATAGGTGCGCACCTGCGAGCCGGGCGGCACCAGGGTCTGGCCGGGGATCCCGACCACCGTGCCCTCCGCCGTGTAGACCAGCCCGTGATAGCCGCACTGCACCTTGTCGCCGATCATGCGGCCGAGCGACAGCGGCGCGCGGCGATGACAGCAGCGATCCTCGAATGCGTGCGGCGTGCCGTCCGGCGTGCGGAACAGAACCACCGGTTCGTTCAGGAACTTGCGCGCCAACAGCTTGCCGGGCTCCAGCTCCTTCGCCCACGCCGCGACGTACCAGTAGTTGCGCAGGAACTTCATCGCCGGGTCACTCCGCCGCCTGCCGCGTCTCGCCGCGTTGCTTGGCCTCTTCCGCCAGCAGCCGCGCGGTCATGCGGCGGAACTGCATCTGCGCGGTGTCGGCGTTGATGTCGATCTCCTTGGCGTCGGGCGCGGCATCGATGATGCGCTGCTGGCCTTCCAGCATGCCCTGGTCCTCCAGGAAGGTCGAATGCACGCCCTTCTGGAAGAAGTCCGACAGATCCTGGTCGTCGAGCCGGTAGTTGCGCGGGAACGACCAGAAATAATGCGTCGAGCGCTCGGTCTCCGGCGTGAGCGCGTCCATCACCACGTGGCTGATGCCCTGGCTGCGGTCGCCCTGCTGCGCGCCGGTGCCGGCGATCGCGCAACCGACATCGAGCGTGACATGCGCCGGCGGCTCCCAGCGGATGTTCTGCCAACGGTCCACTTTGGTGCCCGGCGCGTATTTGCCGGCGCGCTGGAAGAACGGCGGCGGCTCGATGTTGTACATCCAGCGCGTGGCGGTGACGCCCGTGTCGTCGCGGTCGACCTTGGCGAGCGGCGTGTTGGCGACGTGCTCGTTGCCGATGGTCTTGGCGTGCAGGAACGTCTCGTGCGTGAGGTCGAGCAGGTTGTCGACCAGGAGCGTGTAGTTGCACTTGAAGTTCAGGTAGCCGGTGACCGGCTTCCACTTCGGATCGTCGTTGGTGTAGTACAAGTGATCGGGGATCTTCGCGGGATCCGCGTCCGCCGCATCGCCCATCCACATCCAGACGAAATTGTGCTTCTCGACCACCGGATAGGTGCGCACCTGCGCGCCCGGCGGCACCATGGTCTGGCCGGGAATGCCGACCACCTTGCCGTCCGCCGTGTAGACCAGCCCGTGATAGCCGCATTGCACCTTGTCGCCGATCATGCGGCCCAAGGACAGCGGCGCGCGGCGATGGCAGCAGCGGTCTTCGAACGCGTGCGCCTTCCCGTCGGAGGTGCGGAACATGATGACCGGCTCGTTCAAGAGCGTGCGGGCGAGGATCTTGCCGACCTCGACCTCGTTCTTCCAGGCGGCGACGTACCAGTAGTTACGCAGGAACATGCGCGAATCTCCGGACGATGAGTTTTTCCGAACGTTGAAGCCTAGAGAACCGATCATCTCCCCCCGGCCGCGGCCCGTCAACCGCCAGGGCCGCGTTTGCCGGACATGTCCAGTTTTCGAATAAGCTCATTCCAATCGCCGGGCTAGATCACGAACGGCGGTTGTGTCGCGCCCTAATACCCCTCTCCCCTTGAGGGAGAGGGTTTATGGCTAGGCCGCGCCTGCGAGCTGATCGAGCATGCGGCGGGCCTGGATCGAGGCCCCGTCGGCGTTGATGTCGACCGTGCGCGCCTCCGGCCTGGCATCGATGATGCGCTGCTGCCCCTCCAGGATATCCTTGTCCTCCAGGAACGTATTGGTGAGCCCGACCCGCAGGAATTCCGACAGTTCGTCGTCGTCGAGCTTGAACTTGCGCGGGTGGCCCCAGAAATAGTGCAGCGAGCGGTCGGTCTCCGGCGTGATCGCGTTGGTGACCGCGAGCGTGATGCCCTGGCTGCGATTTCCTTCAGGCGCGCCGGTGCCGGCGCGCGCGATGCCGACATCGAGCGTCACGTGGCCCGGCGGCTCGAACCGGATGTTCTGCCAACGGTCGACCTTGGCCTGCATGCCGAACCCGCTGGCGTGCGCCAGGAACGGCGGCGGCGCCACGCCGAGCATCCAGCGCGTCGCGCTCACGCCGGTCGCGTCGCGCTCCACCTTGGCGAGCGGCGTGTTGGCGACATGCTCGTTGCCGATGGTCTTGGCGTGCAGGAAGGTCTCGTGCGTGAGGTCGAGCAGATTGTCGATCAACAGGCGATAGTCGCAGTCGAAATGCAGATAGCCGCCGACCCAGCGCCACTGCGGATCGTCGTGCGTGACGTACAGGTGGTCCGGGATCTTTGCCGGGTCGGCTTCGGCATCGCCGAACCAGAGCCAGACCATCCTCCAGCGCTCGACCAGCGCATAGGTGCGCGCCTTGGCGCCGGGCGGCACCATGGTCTGGCCGGGGATGCCGACCACCGTGCCGTCCGCCCGGTAGACCAGCCCGTGATAGCCGCATTGCAGCTTGTCGCCGATCATGCGGCCCAAGGACAGCGGCGCGCGGCGGTGGCAGCAGCGGTCCTCGAACGCGTGCGCCACGCCATCCGGCGTGCGGAACAGCACCACCGGCTCGTTCAGCAGCGTGCGCGCCAGAAGTTTCCCCGGTTCGAGCTCGTCGCCCCACGCGGCGACGTACCATTGGTTGCGCGGGAACATCGTTTCGCTCTTACCTGAAGGTATCGGTAATTGCTTTTCGGAGTGTGGCTTGATCGGCAAGATCCGGGCTGCCGAGCTTGCGGATGACCAACGATCGTTCAAGAGTCGCGACAACCAATTTTATTACCGAAGGCTTGAGGAGACCGGCAGCCTGCCAGCGAGCGACCCCAACATCGCCCGCGCCAGGACGAACCTGACTGGTGACCGCCATGACTACAATATCGGGTCGAGAGTCGTTGTAGGAACGATTGCTGACGACGACAGCGGGACGTTTCTTGGAGACGGCTTGGCTGGTGAATGGGAATGGCACCAGCACAACGTCGCCGAAATCAAAGGGCATCGTAGATGTCGTCTTCCGGATTGCTCCAGATTGCCGCGAACGCCGCAGTGCTGGCGGCGGCGGCGGCCCGCGTAAGCGCACGGTCCTGCTCCCGCGCGCAGATGAAATCGACGAAGTCCTCGACTTCGGCGATTTTTTCTGCGGGTAACGCCTCAATCTTGTCGATCAGGCTTCGCATGTTTGCGGCCATGCGGAACTCCTTCGCTCAGTTTGCAAGCATACCATGGTTACGGACGGACATCACTCCGCGGCCTCCGCCAGCGCGTAGCGCTGCTCCATCCTGTTGTAGTCGTTGAGCCCGGCGATCTGGGCGATCTGGTCCATGGCGATGCGCGGCGGCGCGGTGTCCATCTTGTCCGCTTTCAGCGCCGCCAGCGTGTCCTGCATCGCCTTGATCGCGGCACTGAGCAGCACGTTGTAGGCGACGATCTTGAACCCCATGGCGCGCAGCGACTCGCGCGAAGCGACCGGGGTCTTGGGCATCATGCTGGCGACCGTCGGCGTTTTGAACGAGCCGCCGATGACGCGCATCTCCTCGACGCTTTCCAGCGCTTCGGCGAACAATATGTCGGCGCCCTCCTCTTCGAACGCCTTCAGCCGCGCCTTGGCCTCGTCGAACCCCAGCGAGCCGCGCGCATCGGTGCGCGCCAGCACGAGGATGTCGGCGTCCTGCGCCTCTTCCACCGCCGCGCGGATCTTCATGCGCGCCTCCGCGCGCGCGATCACCGGGCGGCCGCCCTGATAGTGGCCGCATTTCTTCGGCCACACCTGGTCCTCGATCAAGACGCAGGCCGCTCCGGCGCGCGCGTATTCGCGCACCGTGTGGCGCACGCTCATCGCGTTGCCGTATCCCGTATCTCCATCCGCGATGATCGGGTAGCCGGGGCACGCGGCGGAGATGTTGCGCATCGCCTCGGCGATCTCGGCGCGGCCGATATAGCCGACGTCGGGCAGGCCATACCACACCGCCGCCACGGGCAGCCCGCCCAGCAGCGCCAGCGGAAAGCCCGCCTGCTGGCATAGCCGCGCGGTCAGCGCGTCGCTCACCACCGGCTGCACCAGGAAATCCGGACCCGCGAGCTGGTCGCGGAGATTTTGCGCGGCTTGGTTCATGGCGGTCTCCCCGGGTTCACTGTCGGCACGTTAGCACGCCGTTTTCGCCGTCTCACCCTTCGACAAGCTCAGGGTGAGGTCTCTTTGTAATCCTCATGCTGAGCCTGTCGAAGCAGCACGCGTGCGTTGCGCGTTGGACGCGGAATGCCGTAATGCTGCGGCATGACCTTGACCTTCAAAGACCGCAAAGACCGGACCAGCATCCCGATCACCCCGATCGAGAAGGCGGTGTTCGCGGCGTGGCTGAAAAAAGAGCCGGCGGCGATGCGCGCCTGGGTGGAGACATCGGGCTTCACCGCCGAGGAAGGCCGCGTGAGCCTGGTGCCCGATTCCAAGGGCCGGCTCGCCGACGTCTTGGTCGGGGTGAAATCGCAGGGCGATCTGTGGGGGCTGGCCGGCCTGCCCGAGCGCCTGCCGCCGGGCAACTACTGGCTCGACGCGCGGATGGAAAGCCGCGCCGATGCGACCCACGCCGCGATCGGCTGGGCGCTCGCCTGCTACGGTTTCGACCGCTACAAGAAGCCGCGCGCCAAGCCGTGGCCGACGCTGGTGTGGCCGGACAATTGCGACAAGGGGCTGGTCGCCCGCACCGCGAACGCGGCGTTCCTGGCGCGCGACCTGATCAACACGCCTTCGGCCGACATGGGGCCGGCCGAGCTCGCCGATGCGGCGGCGAAGGTCGCGCGCAAGCATCGCGCGAAGATCACCGTGACGGTCGGCGACAGGCTGTTGAAGACCGGCTACCCGACGGTGCACGCGGTCGGCCGCGCCAGCGCGCGCGAGCCGCGGCTGATCGACGTCACCTGGGGCAACCCGAAGGCGCCCAAGGTGACGCTGGTGGGCAAGGGCGTGTGCTTCGACAGCGGCGGGCTGGACCTGAAACCGTCATCCGGCATGCTGCGGATGAAGAAGGACATGGCGGGCGGCGCGCTGATGCTGGCGCTCGCCGACATGATCATGGACGCGAAGCTGCCAATTCGGCTGCGCGTGCTGGTGCCGGCGGTGGAGAACAGCGTGTCGGGCAACGCGATGCGGCCGCTCGACGTGATCAAGACGCGCAAGGGCATCACGGTCGAGGTCGGCAACACCGACGCCGAGGGCCGATTGATTCTATGCGACGCGCTGGCGGCAGCCGACGAGGACAAGCCCGCGCTGATCCTCGATGCCGCGACCCTGACCGGCGCCGCGCGCGTGGCCGTGGGCGCGGAGCTGGTGGCGCTGTTCGCCAACGACGATCGCCTGGCCGGCGAGCTGCTGCGCCACGGCAGCGCGGAAGGCGACCCGATGTGGCGCATGCCGCTGTGGAAGGGCTACCGCGCGATGATCGACAGCAAGGTCGCCGACGTGAACAACGTGTCGGACGGCCCGCAGGCCGGCGCGATCACCGCCGCGCTGTATCTGAACGAGTTCGTCAGCGCGGCGACGCCATGGGCGCATCTCGACCTGTACGCGTGGAACGACCGCGCGCGCCCCGGCCGGCCGCAGGGCGGCGAGGCGCAGGCGATCCGTGCGGTCTACGCCATGATCGCCGAGCGGTTCGGCACGGCGGCAGTCCAGCCTAGGCGGCGCTAGAGCAAGTACCCGCTCTAGGCGCGCCGGCGCCGCGCCTTGGTCTTGGCGGCCCGCGCCGGACGCTTGGCCGATTTCTTCGCGGCGCCACGGCGCTTGGCTGCCGCACGGCGTCCGGCCGCGGCGCCGCGCGCGGGTTTTGCGGCCCGCTTGGCCGACTTCCGGTACAGCTCCTTCGAGGCGATGGCGGCACCCTCGCTCATCGCCTTGAACTTCGCCCACACGATCGAAGGGTGGATCTCGACCGAGCCGGCGAAGGTGGCAAAGCCGCAGTCGCCACCGGCGATGACGTTCTCGGGCCCGACGACGCTCGCGTATTTCTTCAGCCGCTCGGCCACCAGCTCCGGATGCTCCACCAGCACGCTCGAATGCGTGATCACGCCCGGAATCAGGATGGTGTCCTTGGGCATCTTCACGTTCTCCCACACCTTCCACTCGTGGTCGTGGCGCGGGTTCGCGGCCTCGAAGGAAAACGCCCCGGCCTTGATGCGCAACAGCACGTCCACGATGTCCTTGAGCTCCATGTCGTGCACGCGCGGGCCCATGTTGATCGAATAGCAGGTGTGGAACCGGATGCGGTCGCGCGGAATGTTGCGCAGCGCGTGGTTGAGCGCCTCGACCCGCACGGCCGCCCATTTGCGGCACTCCTGCACGCTCTGGTCGGGACGGAAGATGTAGTAGGTGATCAGGAAGGGATCGTCGATCTGCAGCAGGAAGCCCGCATCGACGATGGCCTTGTATTCCTCGGCCATCGCGTCGGCGATGGCGAACAGATATTCCTCGCCGGTCTTGTAATACTTGTTCTTCTGCCACCACTCGACGTCGGTCGGCGAGATCGACGGGATGAAGGCTTCCGTTGCGTTCGAGCCCCGCAGCGCCGCCTTGAGGTTGGCGATGTCGGTCTGCACCTGCTTCTGGCCGGTGTAGGCGATCGGCGCGATGCAATCGAGATGCTTGGCCTTGATCACCGGGCTCGGCATCACCTTGCCGAACCAGTCGTAATATTCCGGGAAATCGCGCACCTCGCGCGACGGGCCCCACAGATTCATCGACCAGCCGCTCGACGCGCCGAACCCGCCGAGCCGCTCGTTGATGTAGGTGAGGAACGAGGCCTTGGACATCTCGCCGTCGTCGACGATGTCGACGCCGAGCTCGACCTGCTTGTGCACGATGTCGGCGACCGCGGTGTGCAGCGCCGCCTCGTATGCGCCGTCGTTGCCGCCCTCGCCGCGCTCGCGCGCCTCGCGCATCGCGACCAAGCTGTCGGGCCGCGGCAGGCTGCCGGCGTGGGTGACGAGAATACGATTGGTGCTGCGTTTCATGACTCTCCCCGTGTCGCGACGCGGCTTCCAACGCCGCCGTTGATCGCTATTTAGGTTCAGCTTCGCCCCTGGCCGCAAGCGATTTCGGTCCCACCGAACACGCGCCGGACACGACGCCCGCGCCCGCCATCAGGAACGGACCGCAACGTGCGGCGTTACGTGATTGCAACGTTGGGCCTGGATCAGCGTGTGGGGCGTGCAATCGACACTTTAGAGACCAAGTCTGCCGCAAGCGACGCCCCGGCCGATGACGTGCCGGAGATGCCCCTGCCCCACGACCCGCTGGTCGTGTTCGCGGGCGGCCTTTTCATCCTTGCCACGTTCGCGGCGCTCTACTTTGCCCGCGACATCGCCATGCCGGTCATCCTCGCCGTCGTTCTCAAGCTTCTGATGCAACCATTGGTTCGCCTGCTGGAGCGGGTGTACGTGCCCCGCATCGTCGGCGTCATTTTGATGCTGTGCCTGCTGCTCGGCGTCTTTACCGGCATCGGGATGGCGATCGCCGGGCCGGGCAGCAGTTGGGCGCAAAAACTACCCGAGAGCCTGCCCCGCCTGCAGCAGCATTTGAGCTTCATCGCCGAGCCGATCGGCGCAGTGCGCAATCTGCTGAAGCGCGCCGAGCAAACCGTGCAGAAAGAGACGCCGCCTGCCCCGGTCACGCCGCCGCCGGCCACGCCGACTGCGCCGGTGGCCCCAGCGCTTCATGAATCCGTCGTTCTGGGTGCGCTATTCACGACGACGGCGAACGTCGTGACCGCGATTCTCGCCACCATCGTGGTGCTGTTTTTCCTGCTGCTGTCCGGCGACACGTTCCTGCGCCGACTGGTCGAGATCCTGCCGCGATTCAAGGAGAAGCGTCAGGCGGTCGATATCGCGCAACAGGTCGAGCACAACATCTCGGTCTACCTGCTGACCATAACCGTCATGAACGCCGGCGTGGGCGTGGCCACCGGCGCTATCGTGTGGGCCAGCGGCGTGGGCGATCCGCTGCTGTGGGGCACGGTGGCGTTCCTGCTCAACTACGTGCCGGTGCTCGGCCCGATCATCGCGACGATCGTTTTCGCCATGGTCGGGCTTCTGACGTTCGATTCCCTGTGGCACGCGATGCTGCCCGCGGCGCTGTATTTCGCGGTCCATCTGCTGGAAGGCGAATTCGTCACGCCGATGGTGCTCGCCAAGCGCTTCACCCTGAACCCGGTGCTGGTGGTGCTGTCGCTGATCTTCTGGTTCTGGATGTGGGGCGTGGCGGGCGCGATCCTGGCGGTGCCGATGCTGGCGGTCACCAAGATCATATGCGACAGCATCCGGTCACTGGGGGCGATCGGCCACTTCCTCGAAGGCTGATTTTTGCCATAGCGTCAGCGTCGCGAACGACAGGATCTTTCCAATCCCCGTTCGCATGAACGGACGGTCAATCGTGAAAGCCGCACGCACCGCGCGCTCCCCGCCCCGATTGAGCAGCGGGAAGGCATCCGGATTGTAATAAAGCACGTATGAGAGCAGTCCCGGGTACATCGTATCGACCAGCGCAAGCCCGGCGTTCTCGAACAAAGCGAAAAGCCGATCGGTCACGAAGGCCTGTTCGGTCGCAGAGTCGAACAGCGCGTTTCGCCGGTATATGACCTGGCGGATCAGACGGAAGACGGCGTTGCCATGTGTGGGTTCGAGGTTGATGAAATATCCCCCCGGCCTCAGCGCGGCGACCAGACGCACGATCACATCGCCGGCAGCATCGGGGACGTGGTGTAAGCCGCCCAGAAGCATCACGATGTCGTACTGTTTGGTCGGCGTGAAATTCGTAACGTCGGCGCAGGTTACCTGCAGCTCGGGACGCGTGTCCTGCAACCTGGCGACCACCTCGTTGCTGTAATCAAATCCCGTATATCTGATCGTCGCCCCGAGACCGTTCTCGATGATGTCTTTGCCTTCGGCAAAACCGCACATTGCTTCGAGCACGTCCAGATCGCCCCGGCGAGGCCCCGGCCACCTGGAAAAGAACTCCTTCCAGATCAGCGATTTCAACAGCACGTGGTTCGAATTCCGGCGCGCCGCGTAATATTCAGCGGCGATCTTGTCGAAGTGCGCGCGTTGCCGCTCGATCTTGGTCATTGTGCCGCGTCGCCGCCCGCTGCCAGATGGCAGCCGTCGAGAAAATACCGCCCGATCGCGGCCTGGTAGCGTGCAAGGACCGGGCGCAGCGCGCGCAACGCCGGCGCGTGCCCCTCCAGCTCGGCGTGCAGCGCGCGACCGATCGCCGGCTCATCGATACCGAGGGCCTTGCCGCCTTCGACCACGGTCCGCCCGGCCACGACCAGCCGGCGGACGAAGCGCGCGCTGGCGCGGCTGCGGACGACATCGAGCGGCTCGTACAGCCCATCGATCAGATCCGCCGACATCGCGCCGAAATCGAGTTCCAGGAAATCGGCCGGCCCGCCGGCGGCGATGCGGCCGGCGCCCGGGTCGGGCGAGGCGACCTTGGCGCCCGCATCGGTCGCCGCGACCAGGAACTCCTCGCCGCTCACCGCCTCGTCGAACCCATGCCCCTGGTGCAGCAGCCGGGCGAGCCGCATCTCGCGCGCCATGTCGTCGTCGTCATCCAGCGCCAGCGCATCGAGCCCGAGCGCGAATTTCATCCCGGCGCGCCGGATCTCGGCCACCGGCGCCACGCCCGACTTGAGCCGCAGGTTGGAGCTCGTGTTGATGGACACGGTCACGCCATGCGCCGCCAGAATCGCGCATTCCTGCGGCCTGAGCCAGGTGCCGTGACCGATGGTGAGGCGCGGCGACAGCATGCCGAGCCCGCGCAGATGCTCGACCACGCCGCCGGGATATTCCTTGTCGACCCATTGGCGCTGGTATTTCGATTCGAGGAAGTGCATGTGCATGCGCCGCCCGCTGCGGTGCGACAAGGCGGCAACCGCCCGCAGCATCGCATCGCTGCAACGCTCGACCCCGGTCGGGCCGAGCTGCACCTCGAACAGCGGACCCTCGCAGGTGGCCGCAACTTCCTGCGCCGCCGCGAGCTGCACCGCGATCGGAGCGATCGGCCGCAGCCAGTGGCTTCTCACCGCCTCCGCGTCGGCCGGTGCGAGATAGTCGAACAGCATCTCCTCGGCGCCATACGCGAGCCGGAAGCGGTCGCGCAGCGGCATCACGAACGCCACCCGGATGCCGACATCGTCCGCCGCGCGCCGCACCGCGGCGGCCTCGCGCACCAGCCCGGCAGGATCGCGCCCCAGGTGGCAATGCACGACGCTGCCGATGCCGGCGCGCGCCATCCGCGCGAACGATGCGGCGGCGATCAGATAAGGATCGATCGGCGGCAGGGTATAGGTGCCGGGCACCCACGCCTCCACCGCCGTATCGGATACGCCATAGGCTAGGGTCTTGAGGCCGCGGCCGTGGTCGTGCGCGTTGCAGAACGGCGGCAGCACCAGAGTGTCGGCGTCGGCCGGCTGGTTGCCGGCCGAACCGATCTCCTCGACCCTGTCGCCGTACGCGATCCGCACGTCGGTGCGGACCGCGTCCCGTGCATGCGGCAGGAAACGCCGCGCGATCAGGGTCCCCGGCAAACCGGATTACCGTCCCGTCTTGGCGAGCGAAAGCACCCAGCCGGCCATGCGCTTCTTCGCGTTCTCCATATCCTTCGCGGAGAAGAAGTTCTCCGGCTTGACCTTGTCGACCGGGTACACCGGACGCAGGAAGTCGCTCTCGTAGCCGAACGGAACCGTGGCATCGATGCCCATGCCGCCCTCGTACGTCGTGTTGGACGCCTTCCACTCCTTGTCGCCCGCCGTCATGCGCTCGGCCGGCATGAAGGTCTGGCCGCGGCCGCCCGGGGTGGGGTTCAGGATGTCCTTCTGCGGGTTGACGCGGGTGGTGAGGTTCCAGATCACGTCGTCCATCGAGTAGATGTCGGTGTCCTCCGACATCGCGATGGCAAGCCGCATGCCTTGCGAGGTGGACAGGATCGCCGACAGGAAGTTGCGCTGCCAGCCTTCGTCGATCTTGTTGCGCTTCTTCACCTGGATGATGCACCCGCCCCAGTCCGTCATCGCGTAGGGGATGTGCACGTCCTGGACGATGCCGGGCTGCATGCGGTTGCACAGCTCGTAGATCGCCGCCTCGCGGATCTTGGTGTCGATGTTGAGGTCGTCGAACATGTGCACGCCGAGGCAGAAGATGATCGGCTTGGACTCCGGCTTGCGCATGGTCACCGCGGTGACGTGGAAGGTCGGCGCCTTGTAGGACTTGCCCATGTAGCCGGCCCATTCCGGATGGAAATGGTAGCGGCCCTGCACGCCGGATTCCTCGGCCTCGCGCGTCTCGTAGCGGCGGTCGCGCGGGTTGACGTAGCCTTCCAGCACGACCTCCGCATCGGCAAGCGCGTAAGCGTCCACCGTGAGCGCCTTCACCAGCCGCACCGGCGAGCCCTGCACCGCGCCGGCGACGCCGATCTCGTCGCAGCCGTGCGGCAGGATCACGTAGTCGAAGCCCGCGCCGGCCAACAGCGTGCATGCCGGCGGAACGCCGAAGCACATGGTGAGCGGCACCGGCTTGTCGTCCTTGTAGTGCTTGGAGACGACCTGCCACATGTGCGAGCCGGGCGAGATCTGGAACGTGCCGACATTGCCCCAGCGGAAGTTCATGCGGTTGTAGCCGAGGTCGGAGCCGCCGCCGAAATAGTCGCCGGTCACGCAGCGGATGCCGGAGCCGACGGTCAGCTCGGGCTCATACTCGGTGTGGCGAATCGCCACGATGTGGTCGTTCACGTTGACCGGGTTGTTGATCACGTGCTGCTGGACCGGCGCGTCCTTCTGGTCGATCACCACCGGCTTGATCGGGTGGGTCAGCGCGTAGGCGAGCTTCTTCACGCGGTCGGTGTGCGACTCCCAGCCGAACACCCTGTTGATGACGTTGATGTCGCCGAACAGGTTGGTGACCACGCGATGGTTCGGCTTGCCCTTCACCTTATTGAACAGGATGGGGCACGAGCCGTCCAAATGCTTCTGCAGGCCGGTCACCTCGAGGTCGGGATTGACCTCCTTGTCGGTCTCGATCAGATCGCCGGTCTGGCGCAGGTGATCGAGCATGGTGCGCAGGTCCTTCACGTGCGCGATCGGCGCGGCGGTCGCTTCCTTCAACTTGGTAGCCATCTGGATTTACTCCGGGATTGGCGCGGCTTTCCCCGCGTTTGTCGGCGGGGGCGGCGCTGGTTTTGCCGCATTTGTCAGCGGCCAAAGAGAGCCGGCTATGCGCCCGCTCCCGGCCATGTGATAGCGCGGCGAATGCACGCTCGGCAACGACGCTGCGATTATGGGATACTGCCCATTGTACAGCCCACTCTGTCTATGGGAATAGTTGTGGTTGACGATATGATCATTTGATTCTGGAATCCCACAAAACAACCAACAAGCGCTGGGAGCGCGCCATGGATTCTGAGGGCTTGCTGAACGAGATCTCCGACTATTGCCGCCGCGTGGGCATGGCGGAATCGACATTCGGCCGCCGGGCGGTGAACGACGGGAAGTTCGTCAGCCGCGTGAAATACGGCGGCCGCATCACCACCGAAACGCTGGCGCGCGTGAAGAATTTCATGGCGGCGCATCCCCGCGGCAACGCCAGCAAGACCCTGGTGTTGAATCCGCCCGCCACGCACGCCGCAACGGTTGCGCCGCGCGATGCGGAGCAGGACAAAAATTTCCGCTTCTACGACAATCGGCAGAAATACCTGCTGTTCGTGAACACCTGCGGCGAGAAGTGGGCGGTGGCGCAGCGCGTTGCCATGGAGCTCGCCAACATCCACCCACGCCCGCCCGCCGTGCGCATTTTCGATGCCGGCGTGGGCGACGGAACGGTGCTGACGCGCGTCATGCGCTCGATGCACCAGCGGTTTCCGGCAATGCCGTTCTACATCGTGGGCAAGGAGATCAGCCTGGAGGATGTGCGGCTGACGCTGGAGAAGATGCCGGACCGGTTCTGCGAGCATCCCGGCACCGTCCTGGTCATGACCAACCTGTATTACGCCGAGGCGCCGTGGCTGGTGCCGAACTCGGTGACCGCGGCGGCGAGCCTGTCCTGGCACGAGGTCGCGCTCACCGGCACCACCGCGGCCGAGTTCGAGGAGCAGATCACCGGGCTGCAGCCGTTCCTGTCGGAGAACTGGCGCGTGCGCCCGTCGCCGAAAACCGGGAACCCGCTGTACGAGCGGCCGGTGGTGCTGATCCTGTATCGCGAGGACCACCAGTTCCTGCTCGATTCCGTGATTCCGCGCCGCGGCGCCACGCGCGCCGACTTCGACCTGATCATCGCCTCGCAGCCGTATCGGGCGCGCGCCTCGGTGGAGTTCAAGGCACAGAAGGTGATCGGGCCGCTGGCGCGCGCGATCGGGCCGGGCGGACGGCTCTTGGCCATGCATTCGCACGGCAACGATCCGGGGCTGGAAGTCGTCCAGAATATCTGGCCCAGCGAAAACCCGTTCCAGGACGACCGGCACAAGATATTGAAGGCGGTGAAGGCGGAGCTTGGCCGCGCCGCGCGCGATCTCAATTTCAACGCCTATGCCGATGCGCGGTCGCTGTTCCGCTACGACATGCACACGCTGCCGTCGGAGATCGGCTTATCGATCGGCACGTCCACGCTGTTCGCGGCGTGGAATGCCGCGATCTACGTGGCGCAGATCGAGGACGCGCGGCTCGAAGAGGTGATCAGCGACCGGCGCTACCTCGAGGCGACCCGCGAGGTGCTGATGAAGCACGGCGGGCTGTGGTTCTGGGACGAATCTTACGTGATCTCGCGCAGGCGCGGCTGAACGAGCCTTTCTCGCATCCATCTGGTGTCACCCCCGCGTAAGCGGGGGTCCACGCTTGGATCACGGCGCTTGACGTGTGGATTCCCGCTTTCGCGGGAATGACAACAAAAAGAAAGTGGAGAGGGGAAGGCTGGGTCTTCGCTTGCGCGGGAACAGCCGCAACTATTCCGCCGCGCGGGCGCCCTGCTCGGCCGCGATGCGGTCGGCGAGGATGCGGCGCGCGAGCAGCGGCGCCTTGTCGATGTTGATGTCGATCGAGGGCGCGCCGGCGAAGCGCAGCAGGTTCTTCTGCTGCACCTCGATCGCCGCGACATCCTCGCCGAAGGTGAGCGCGCCGCCCTGCTGCAGGAGTTCCGTCACGCGCGGCTCGTTCAGCCGATAGTTCCGCGCGTAGCACCAGTGATAGTGCGTCGAGGTTTCCGTCTCCGGCGTGATCAGATGCGTCGACCACATCGAGATGCCGCGCGCACGGTTGCCCTGCGGCGCGCCCGACCCGGCGTCGGCGCAGCCGATATCGAGGAACACGGTGGACGGCGGCTCCCAGTTCACGATCTGCCAGCGGTCCACGAGCCCCTTGAACCCGCCGGCTGCGGCGAACATCGGCGGCGGCGGGAATTCCAGCATCCAGCGGGCGATGGTGACCCGCTCGCCCTCGCGCGTGGTTTTCACCGGGACCAACCCTTCGGCCGGATCGCCCGCGATGGTGCGCAGGTGCAGATAGCTCACATGCGTGAGATCGAGCAGGTTGTCGACCAGGAGCTGGTAGTTCGCCCGCATGTGGATCTCGCCGCACGCCGGCACCCAGGCCGGATCGGCGAGCCAGAACAGGTTAGGGATACGGGATTCGTCGGCCTGCGCCGGATCGCCCATCCAGATCCAGATCGCGTTCAGCTTTTCGACCACCGGATAGCTTTTCACCCGCGCGCCGGGCGGCACGTGGGTCTGGCCCGGCACGCGGACGACGGCGCCTGTGCCATCGAACTCGAGCCCGTGGTAGCCGCATTGCAGCCGCCCATCGAGCATCTTGCCCAGGCTCAGCGGCAGCGAGCGGTGGCAGCAGCGGTCTTCCAGCGCCGCGGGCTTGCCATCCGGCCCGCGGAACAGCACCACCGGCTCGCCCAGGATGGTGCGGGCCTTCGGCGTCGGGCCGAGGTCCGCCTTCCAGCACGCGACATACCAGGCGTTCTGCAGAAACATGTCTCGGCTCGCTCACTCTAAGCCTTCGCTATACCCTCACCCGCTCGCTGCGC
>Ga0209640_10002104_pt1 | contig 17258 bp, 15 predicted proteins | sample RifCSP10_1_FD_184018 | JGI IMG/M metagenome (GOLD analysis project Ga0209640, IMG submission 184018) | Soil microbial communities from Rifle, Colorado - Rifle CSP2_sed 10_1 (SPAdes) (version 2) | ecosystem: Environmental > Terrestrial > Deep subsurface > Rock core/Sediment | place: Rifle... | reverse complement strand
CTGTTAGCACGAATGGTGCCGCCGGGAGTTTCTCGCGACAGCGTTCGCGGAGCTGAGCCTGTCGCTGTGGATCGAGGCCAGCAGCGTGGCTGCCGGCGGGCCCCACACCGAGCGTGAACGGTTCCCACCACTCCTCGAAGGTCGGATGCTCGACGCTCACTGCGAGGTGCGTCTCCTCGATCTCGTGCAGGCCTGCTGCCTCGAACAACTCCGTCAGGTGTCCCTCTCGCGCGCCCGCAAGCTCGGATTCGTCTTCGACGTCGGGGTCGAGCTCGCGCGCCGCGTCCCAATACAAGCTGAGCGGCCCCTGCCCGCCGGCATGATCCCAGACGCAGGCTGCGACGACGCCATGTTTGCGAGTCACGCGCGCCATCTCACGCAGCCCGGTAACAGGGTTTGCCATGAAGTGAACGACGAGTTGCGCGAGGGCCGCGTCGAACGTCTGGTCTGGAAACGGCAGGTGCTCCGCCGACGCACGTTCCACGCTGACCTCGGGATGGCGCTCTTGAGCCGCCGCAACGAACGGTTCTGAGGGATCGACGGCCGCTACAGCGGCCGGGCCAAGCCGCCTGACCAACTCCGTCGTGAGTGCGCCAGGGCCGCAGCCAACATCGAGCACGCGCTGACCAACGACCACATCTGCCAGAGTCGCAAGCTGGGGAGCGAGCAGAACGGAGTAGCGGCCCATGAACCGGTCATACGCGTCAGCGGCGACCGTAAAGCTCACGAGGGCAATCTACGCCTGACTCCGACGCAGACGCGAGCGACCGATTTTCCGTCAAGGGACATTTCCGAACGCTCGGGCAGCGCGGGGTGCACTCCGCCGCTGCGGTCATCCTCGTTGGCTGACCGAGAGGCGCCAAGACCTACCTCGCTTGCGCGGCCCTTCGCCGCCAAGCCCAACGAGCGAGAGCGCGCGAGAGGAAGTAGGGTCGTGCTCGTCAGTTCACCCACCCACGTAGCCAGGAGGAAGCAATGCCAGGCACCGAAATCAAGAACTTCGACTCGCCCGACGAGGTACGCCCGTTCGAGGGAAACGGCAGGGCGGACGTTCTCAAGATCGGCGGCCAGACGGTTGGTCGCGGCACGTTCGAACCCGGCTGGCGCTGGTCGAACGACGTGAAGCCGATCGCCGGGACTGATTCGTGCCAGGTCTCGCATCTTGCCTACGTCATCTCCGGCCGGATGGGAATTCGGATGGACGACGGGAGCGAGGTCGAAGTCGGCCCCGGCGACGTCTTCGCTTGCCCGCCGGGTCACGATGCGTGGGTTGTCGGCGACCAGCCGTGCGTGTCCGTGGACTTCGGCGAGTTCGGCGAGTACGCCAAGCGAACCTGAGGCTCCACCGGCAGTAACGCATAAGGGGGCCAGCGACCTCTGACGAAGGACGCTGGCCCTCATGTGGCCAGCGCGTCACCGCAAGGGACATTCCCGAGTGACGCGGCCCTCTCGGGAAACATTCCTGAACACTCGCCCAGGCGGAAGTCGTCGCACCGGGATGCGTGCTCCGCCTCCGGTGGCTAGTGGGAGACGAGGATCTCGCCGAGCCAGAACGTCAGCACGAGCGCACCGATCATGAACGGGACGACGAGGACGCCTCGCCGGCCGGGCTCTTTCGCGACGATGCCGAGAATCGCGGCGGCCAGGCCGGCCGCGATCCAGAAGGGCGCGATGGGTTGACCCCAGCCCTCCGGCAGGTCGTACCCGACGAGCCAGGCGCCCGCCGTCACCGACGCGCCAACGACGGGCATCAGCAGGGCGTTCACCAGCGCCAGCCCCGTCGCCCAGCGTCCTGCGCGGCTGTGGAGCCGGGCATGCGCCAGGCTGACTGCCGCGATGATGCCCGCCGCGATCGCGACCATGGCGGCCGTGAGCAGGAGCACTGCCGGCACCGGATCCGAGAAGAACGTCTCGTCGCTCGTGTCTCGCGCGCCCCGCGAGCCGACGTACGCGAAGACGCAGACGAACAGCAGAACCGAGAGAGCGTCGAGCCCGAGCGCCAGAGCGAGCACCGACACTCGCCGCGGCTCCGCTCCGCCGTGATGACCGACCACGTGTGAAGAACCCATCGTTACCTCCGAGCAGCGTGCAGCGGATGCCTCACCACTCGTACACAAGGTCGGGCACGAATCTGCCCGCCACATCGGCGAAACCACGCACCACGGCTACGGGCAACCACGTCTTGCGCACACCTTCGGCTACGGCTCGAGCCGAGCGGGCAGGCCGAACACCGGGAAGAGAGTCTCGGTGTCGAGGAAGAACGTGAGCTCGACGATCCGGCCGTCCGCGACGTCGAGCACCTGGAGCGCCCACGGTTCGTACCCCTCGCCGCTCTCGCTCGGCTTGTACTGCCCGAAGGCCGGTGCGCCGTTCGCCGACAGCGTGGGGATCACGCGCGAGCCGCGGCAGCCTGCGCCCGGGCCCACCCACCAGCCGAGGATGTCGTCGCGGCCGGAGAGCCACATGTCGAACGGCGGCATCGACTGCGTCGCGTCCTCGTGGATCAGTGACGTGAGCGCGTCCATGTCGTAGCGCTCGAAGGCATCGACATAGCGGGCGAGAAGCTCGGCGTCGGCTGCATCCACCGAAAGCGACGCTTCTGCGGTCACCTTCCTCGCCGCGAGCGTCGCGCGCGCCCGCTGCAGCGCGCTCGAGACCGAGGTCACGCTTGTGTCGAGGAGCTCCGCGACCTCAGACGCCTTCCAGCGGAGCACCTCGCACAGGATCAGCACCGCGCGTTGCCTCGGTGGGAGGTGCTGCAGGGCAGCAACGAACGCAAGGCGGATCGTCTCGCGCGCGACAGTCGCTTCCGCAGGATCTCCCTCCGGCACGAGCCGGTGGTCCGGCATCGGCTCGATCCAGGCGAGCTCCGGCACGTTCAGGTTCTCTGCCACGGGCTCGGCCGCTGGCCCGAGATCCATCGGCCGCGCCCGACGCTTTCGGCTCTCGAGCATGTCGAGGCAGACGTTGGTCGCGATGCGGTAGAGCCAGGAGCGCAGTGCCGCTCGCCCTTCGAATCGATCGAAGCCCCGCCAGGCGCGGATGAACGTCTCCTGTACGGCGTCCTCGGCCTCGACCGATCCCAGCATCCGGTAGCAGAAGGCGGTCAGCTCCACCCGATGTCGCTCGAGGCGATCCTCGAGGGTAGTGGCATCGGCGAGCGACACGTTCTGCACGACCGCCATCCTAGAAACTCGAGCCCATCAGCCCGCGGCCGCGCGCTCCGGCTGCTCGATCGCGGCCGGGTCCATCCAGATGACCTCCCATATGTGGCCGTCGGGGTCGTCGAAGCTCCGTCCGTACATGAAGCCGTGATCCATCGGGTCGTTCGCCGGAGAGCCGCCGGCGGCGAGCGCAGCGTCGGCGAGCTCGTCCACCTGCTCCCGGCTCTCGGCCGACACCGCGAGGATCGCCTCCGTCTGCGTCGTCGGATCGGCGAGATCCTTCGTCGTGAAGTCCTGGAACCGGCTCTCGACGAGCAGCATCACGTAGGCCTCGTCGCTGACGATCATGCAGGTGGCGCTCTCGTCGGTGAACCGCGGGTCGAACGAGAAGCCGAGCTTGGCGAAGAACTCGACGGACCTGGCGAGATCCTTCACCCCGAGGTTCACGAAGATCTTTCGGGCCATTTCTTGCCTCCTCCTGGTTTGCGGTTCAGTGAGTCAGACGGGGGTGAGTGCGCGAACTCATCGGTCGGGCAGCACATTCGTCAGTCCCATGAAGGCGACGAGCTGCAGCAGCTCTTCCGATGCGTGGTGCAGGAGCACCCTGTACCCGTACCGCCCGGCGGCGAGCTGGAGCCGCGCAAGGGCGTCGACCGTCACCGCGTCGGGCTCGACGCCGGTCACGTCGCACACCGCGACGCCTGCGCCGCTCGCGCTGAGCAAGGCGCAGATACGCTCACAGAGGCCGGGCAGGTCGGCTCGGGCGATGGGGCCGAAGATGGCAAAGGCGACCGTGTGCGGCCCTGATGTGGCCATCTGGACAGAGGACTGTCCAGTCGGAAGAAATTCATCGATCGATGAGTTCTAGGTAGTTCAGCGGTCTGTACAGGAACCCCGAAGCGACAGAAGGGACAGGCATGACGGAGCACGAGGCGGGATCCGACAGAGAGCGGCTTGCGGCCCATGAGCGGTTGTCCACGGGCTCGCTCGCGCGCTGGACGCGAGCTTGCGCTGCTCATCCGTGGCGCGTCGTCGTCGCCTGGATCGGGATCATCGCCCTGCTGATCGTTCTGGTGGCGACGATCGGAGGCCAGCTCCGCGACGAGTTCGAGATCCCGGGGTCGGACACGCAGAGGGCGACCGACCTGATCGAGGCCGAGTTCGCGTCCGAGCAGGGCGGCGTGCTGAACGTCGTCTTTGCTGCGCCTGAGGGCGAGCGGCTCGACACTCTCGAGCGCCAGGCGGCGATCGAGGATGCGATCGCAAGACTCGACACCCCCGAGTTCGCGTCGACGGAAGACACCGCGGGAGTCGAGAGCGTCGGCGACCCCTTCGACGAGGACACCTTCTCCGACGACGGTCGTATCGCGTACGCAGAAGCCCAGTTCGACCGGATCATCTACGACAAGGATCGCGAGGCGGTCCTAGCGGTGCAAGATGCCGTCCGCGAGACAGTGGCGCCAGCCGGTGTGATCGTCGAGTTCAACGGGGACGCTGAGTTCCCGCCCATCGAGCAGGGAACGCAGGAGTTGCTCGGCCTTCTAGCCGCGCTCGTCGTCCTGCTCATCGTCTTTCGCACCTTCGTGGCGACGACGATTCCGATTGCGCTCGCGATCACGGCACTCCTCTGCGCGTTCCTGTTGCTGTTCATCCTCGCCGGGATGACCGCCATCAACACGGTCACGCCGCTGCTGGTGTCGATGATCGGGCTCGGGGTCGGCATCGACTATTCGCTGTTCATCGTCACGCGCTTCCGTCAACTCCTACACGAGGGGCTCTCGCCGACCGACGCAGCCGCCGAGGCGGGCGCCTCCGCAGGGAGAGCCGTGCTCTTCGCGGGGCTGACGGTCGCGATCTCGGTGAGTGGGCTCGCGCTCTTCGGCCTCGACTTCGTCACGAAGCTCGGCATCGGTAGCGCACTCGGCGTCCTCACCACCGTGCTCATCGCCAACTCGCTCCTCATCTCCGTCCTACGGCTGCTCGGGCACAAGATCGACCGGCTGAAGGTGCCGTTCCTACGCCCTATCGACGACTCGGAGGTGGCGAGGGAGAGGACGCCCATAGCCCGCTGGGGCCGGTTCGTGACCGCGAACGCGAAGGTCGTTTTCATCGTTCTGCTCGCGTTGGGGCTGATTCTCGCGTCGACATCGGCTCTGGTCCGCCTCGGGGCTTCGGATCAGGGGACGCAGCCGACGGAGCAGACGGCCCGTCGAGCGTACGACCTGCTGGCCGAGGGCTTCGGGCCCGGCTTCAACGGGCCCATCCCGATCGTCGTTGACGTGAACGGCGATCCTCAGGCGCCCCAAAGGGTCTATGAGGGCGTGCGCGACCTCCAGGGCGTGGCCTCGGCCGGCGAGCCGCAGTTCAACGATGCAGAGACCGTCGCGATCGTGTTCGTCACGCCGGACTCCGCCCCCCAGGACGAGGCGACCGGCACGCTTGTCGACCGACTGCGCAACGACGTCGTCCCGGCGGCGACGGAGGGCGGCGACAGCGTCGTCTACGTCTCCGGTCTCAACGCGGCGTTCAAGGACATCGGAGACCGCATCTACGAGCGCCTGCCGCTCTTCCTCCTCTACATCATCGGGGTCACGTTCATCGTTCTCGCGATGGCTTTCCGCTCGATCGTCGTCTCGCTGACGGCGGCGATCACGACGATCCTCTCGGCGTTCGTCGCCTTCGGCGTGCTCACGCTCGTGATCCAGGAGGGGTACCTGCTCAAGCTCACGGGACTCGATCGGACCGGGCCGATCGAGACCTTCGTCCCGCCGATCGCCTTCGCGATTCTCTTCGGTCTCTCGATGGATTACATGGTCTTCCTCATGAGCCGCATCCGCGAGGAGCACGTCCACGGCCTGAAGACGCGGGAGGCGGTCGAGCACGGGATCGCGGCCATCGGTCGCGTGGTCATCGCCGCGGCACTCATCATGGGCACCGTCTTTGCCGCGTTCATCCTCACTGCCGACCGCATCTCGAAGGAGTTCGGGCTGCTGCTCGCGGTCGCGATCCTCACTGACGCGCTCGTCGTCCGGATGACGCTCGTGCCCTCGTTCTTCACGCTTCTCGGCGAGAAGACGTGGTACATCCCGCGCTGGCTCGACCGCGTGCTCCCGAACATCACGATCGAGCCGCCGCACGATCGCGAGGCATCGCGTGGCTTCGATGTCGAGCGGGGCGCCGAGCCCGAGCCGAGCGAGGCCTGACGGTTCGACCGCAGCCAGAGGGAACGCGATGGATTGGAAGCTCGAGGTGGTATTGCTCCCCGTCTTGGACGTGGATCGTGCGAAGGTCCTTCTACACCGAGAAGGTCGGCTTCAACCTGGACGTCGATCACGAGCCCAGCGACGAATTCCGCGTCGTGCAGATGACGCCGCCGGGCTCGGCGTGCTCGGTCACGATCGGGAAGGGGATCACGGACGCGATTCCGGGCTCCGTCCGTGGCACCCACCTGGTCGTTTCCGACATCCTCGCCGCGCGAGCCGAGCTGGTCGGGCGCGGGGTGGACGTCAGCGAGGTCCGGCATCTCGGGTCGGGCGGGTGGGAACCTGGGCCGGATCGGAGCGCCGCGACTACGGCTCGTTCGCCGACTTCAGCGATCCCGACGGCAACAGCTGGGTCCTGCAGGAGGTCCGGCGAGGCGAGCCGGGGAGCATGACCGGGACGATCGCGAACCGCTCCGTCCCCGGGGCGACGGTCACTCCGGTGCTCGCCTATGTGGATGTAGGTGAGGCGGCCGACTGGCTCTGCAACGCCTTCGGGCTCACCGTCCGCCTGCTCATCGGAGACCACCGCGCTCAACTCGTGTACGGCGACGGTGCCGTCATCGTGACCCAGGGCAACACCGGCCCCGGACACGCCGCGACGCACTCCGTGCACGTGCGCGTCGAGGATGCGGCTGCACATCATGAGCAGGCCGCCGCGGCGGGGGCCACGATCCTGAACCCGCCGACCGACTACCCGTACGGAGAGCGGCAGTACACCGCCGAGGATCCCGGTGGCCATCGCTGGACGTTCTCGCAGTCGATCGCCGATGTCGACCCCGCATCCTGGGGCGGCGAGCTCGTCGCCGAGCCCCAATAGGCCGGCCCGAGCTCGGCTCAGTCCGGGAGGATCGGCATCGCGATCCCCGGGTTCCGACCCAGGAGCACCGCTCTCGTGACGGCGGCGGACCCGAACCGTTCGCGCACCTCGTCGAGTGCGGCGTCGAGCTCGTCGAACCTGGGATCGAAGGCCAGCGCGAGCTGAATCGCGTCCTCGCGCTCGAGGTTGGTGAGGGCGATTCCGACGAGCGTCAGACCCTCGGACTCGATCATCGGCATCGCCGCCGCGAGGAGCCCTCGAGCGGTATCGAGGATCGTGCGCGTCTGCGCCGTCGCCTGGGGCATCGTCTGTGAGCGCGTGGCTCGCGTGAAATCCGCGAAGCGCAAGCGGAGCACGACCGTCCGGCAGACTCGCTTTCCCGCACGGAGCCGGCGTGCGACGCGGTCGACGATCGCCACGATGGTGGCGTCGATGTCCTCGACCGACCTCGGCCTGCGGCCGAGCGCGCGCTGCGAGCCGATCGAGCGTCGCCGACGCCCTGCCTGGACCGGCCTGGGATCCCGGTTGTGAGCGAGCGCGTGGAGATGCCTTCCCGCCGCGCGGCCGAGCATGGAGACGAGCACCGCCTCGTCGAGCCGCGCGACCTGGCCGACCCTCGTGATCCCGCGGCTGTGGAGTTTCGTCGACGTGACTCGGCCGACACCCCAGAGCCGCTCGACCGGGAGTGGGTGGAGGAAGCCGAGCTCGTCGTCCGGGGGCACCACGATCAAGCCGTCGGGCTTCGCGACGCCGCTCGCCACCTTTGCGAGGAACTTCGTCCGGGCGATTCCCACGGTGATGGGCAGCCCGACTTGCTCGAGCACCCGCTGCCGGAGCCGTGTCGCGAGCTCCGTGGGCGTGCCGGCGAGCCGCCGGAGCCCGCGAACGTCGAGAAACGCCTCGTCGATCGACAGTCCCTCGACGAGCGGCGTCGTATCGTCGAAGACTTCGAACACCGCCTTGCTCGCCTCGGAGTAGGCAGACATCCGCGGCCACACCACGACCGCGTGCGGGCACAGCCGCCGTGCCTGCGCCCCGCCCATCGCCGTGCGGATGCCGAACGCCTTGGCCTCGTAGCTCGCCGCGAGCACGACCCCGGCGCCGACGATGACAGGGCGCCCGCGGAGGCGAGGATCGTCTCGCTGCTCGACCGAGGCGAAGAACGCGTCGAGGTCGGCGTGGAGGATCGTCGGTTCCTGAGACACGAACACATGTTCGCATGACTGGAGGCAGGTCCACAGCAACGAGCCCACATGCTGTATGCCCGCGTACGATCGACGACGTGCTGACGGACGTCTCCACAAGCGTTGAGATCGACCGCCCGCGCGAGGTCGTGGCAGCCTTCGCTTCGGACCCGGACAATGCGACCCGCTGGTACGAGAACATCGAAGCCGTCGAGTGGAAGAGCCCGAGACCACTCGCCGTCGGATCCCGTCTCGCTTTCGTCGCGCGATTTCTCGGACGCCGCCTCGCCTACACGTACGTGGTCAGAGAGCTCATCGCGGATGAGCGACTCGTGATGAGCACGGACGAGGGGCCGTTTCCCATGGAGACGACCTACACGTGGGAGGACACACCGACCGGCGGAACACGGATGACACTGCGGAACAGAGGTGAGCCCTCGGGGTTTGCGAAGGTTGCGGCGCCGTTCATGGCCGTCTCGATCCGCCGGGCCAACCGCAAGGATCTCGCCACGCTCGAGCGCATCCTGGAGGCCTCGGAGGGTTCCTGAGACGGCCAGGCGCCCGACCTCGTGAGACGAGAGTCGGTTGCGCCGAGGGTCGGAGGACTATCCGGGGAGCCAGCCGTCCCGATACCGCGCGTGCTCCCGCTTCGTGACGTGCGCGTACGCCTCACGCGGCTCGTTCGTCTCCTTCTCGACTCCCGCTGTGTGCCGGAGGGCGACCTCGTCCACGGTGTAGCCGCCCCAGTCGGGACTGTCCGCGTGAGCGCGGGTGCCCACCGCGACGACCACGCACGGCCCGTCTCCGGCGCCGACGATCGTGTGTTTCGTCTCGGCCGGGCAGTGCACGAAGTCCCACGCACGGAGCGGGCGCTCCTCGCCTTCGACGATCAAGTGCGCCTCTCCCGAGAGCACGAGGAAGTCCTCCTGGTCGGCCTCCCAGTGGTACATCGCCATCGCGTCGCCCGGGAGCAGGACTTGGACGTTGATCCCGAGCTGCGGGAAGTTCTGGTCACCTTCGAGGTCGCAGAACGCGGGCCGGCCCTCGGCGTGGTACCAGCGCGCCTTCCGCGCGTTGAGGACGAACCAGCCCTCACCGGTGGGGACGAGCCCGTGCTCGGTCGAATCCAGCCGTGCCTCCGGAACCACGCCGAGAGCTTGCCGCACGGATATGCACGACGCAACACCGGAAGTCGTCGCGCGAGAGCACACTCGCGCAGCCCACGGTCTTCGGCGTTGAGCGGACGGCTCGGGTGTCTCACGATCGGACGATCGCTTCGCTTGCGGCAGGCCGCCGTCGGCGGGCACGGCCGAGATGTCCCACTCGACCTCGACCCCGTCGCGGATGCCGCGCATGAAGGCTGCGAACCCCCCGTCCGGTGCGTGGATGGTGAGCCAGCGCGCGGGGCGGTCGCTGTCGTTTCGGAGCGAGTGGCTTACCTCCGGCGGTACAGCCACGAACCCGCCGGACGAGACCGTGATCGTCTTGCCCTCGCACCCGATCTCGAACGTCAGTTCGCCCTCGAGGACGTAGAAGGCGTCCGTGTGCTGGTGGTGAACGTGTGGGCCGGCAACCTGTTCGCCAACTGAGTACCGCGCGCGGGTGATCGTGACGGCCTCGGTCGCGACGAGGATGCTGATCTCCCGATTCTCACGCCCGAGGATCTCCTCACCGTCAACAATTGAGACGATCACCTCAGGCAGCCGGCGTCAGCCCGTGACGCCGCATGACCTCCCCCAGCGCGGCGACATCGGGAGGCCCGCCGGCGGCCGCGTCGAGGACGGCTGCGACCTCGCGGAAGAAGTCGGGGCCGAGGATGCCGGGGGTGACGATCGCGAGTGCCTTCGCGTCGACTTCACGCGTGTTGTCGAAGTGATGGACGGCGCCGCGGGGGATGAAGAGCGCCTCGCCGGGACCGACGTCGACCGGAACGCCTTCGAGCGTCCAGGTCAGCACTCCCTCGAGCCCGTAGATCGTCTCCTCGTAGCCGTCGTGGCTGTGGGGAGACGCGACCTTCGCTCCGGCGGGGACGTCGAACTCGAAGACCGCGAGCGAACCTCTCGACTCGGCGCCCTCGAGCAGGAACCTGATCGCCATCGCGCCGACCTTGATCTCCGCGCGCGTACTCGTTGGCATCGTGCCCTCCTCCTGCGTTGGTGGTAAAGTGACTTGACGATACATGACCGCAGGCAATCCGTCAAGTCACTTTACGAAACCAGCGGCAGAGGGGCCGTTTGGACCGCCGCTGATCGGCGCGCTCCTGCGCATCCCCTGGGAGGCGGTGCAGCGGCACATGCTCGAGCGGCTGCAAGAACGTGGCTTCGATGACCTCGATGTAGCGCACCTCAACGTCTTCCAGTACCCCGGACCGCAGGATGCGAGGCCGTCCGAGCTAGCGGCTCGGCTTCGGATCAGCAAACAGGCCCTCAACTACCTCCTGGGCGAGCTCGAGCGCCTCGACTATCTCGAGCGCCGACCGGATCCCGACGACTTGCGCTCAAAGCGTGTCGTCCTCACCCGACGCGGCACCTCCGCGATTCACGTGATCCGCGAGGCGGTCGGAGAGCTCGAGACCGCGTGGGCGGAAAAGCTCGGCCCGGAACGCTTCTCCGAACTCCGCAACTTGCTACTGGAACTCAACCAGCTGACGTAGTTTCGCGCGGGGTCTGCATCGCTCAAGGGACATTCCCGCACACTCGCGCAGCCGGCCATGCTGACCCTAGAAGAGCGGACGTAGCTGACGTCTTGGCCCGCGGCCGAGGTTCAGGCGCGCTACCGAGGAGTAGAGTCGGGGCCGCTGCGAAGAGGAGGCGAGACGGGCTCGCTCATAGAGCCGAATGCAGGTAGCGAAGGAGGACACGACTATGTCGAACGTCGCTGAGGATGCAGCCTCGGTTGTCGCGCTCTGGCGCTACCCCGTCAAGTCGATGATGGGGGAAGAGCTAAACGCCGCTGAGGTAACCGAGCGGGGAGTGCTTGGCGATCGGCCGTACGCGCTCGTTGATGCCGAGACGGGAAAGGTGGTCAGCGCGAAGGAGCCACGCAAGTGGGCGAAGCTGTTCGAGTTCAGGGCTGCGTTTGTTGAGCCACCCTTGTCGGGGGAGAGGCTGCCGCACGCGCGGATCACCTTCCCCGACGGACGCTCGCTGACGACTGCCGAGCGCGGCCTCGACGAGGCGTTGTCGGATGTTGTTGGTCGGCGAGTTGCCTTTGCCACCGCCGCCCCGGACAAGCCGAGCCTCGAGGAATACTGGCCCGACATCGAAGGGCTCACCTACCGCGAGACGGTGACCGATGAGGCGATGCCGGAGGGGACCTTCTTTGATCTCGGCCTCGTACACGTGCTCACGACGGCGACTCTCGAACGGCTCCGCGAGCTGCATCCACAAGGGCGTTATGAGGTGAGACGGTTCCGCCCGAACATCGTTGTCGCCTCTGCGGGCAGCGCGGGATTCGTCGAGAACGACTGGGTCGACCGCACCCTGGCGATCGGCAACGAAGTTCGGCTTCGGGTCACCGGCCCTTGTCCGCGCTGCGTTATGACGACCTTGCCCCAGGGCGACTTGCCCAAGGATCCGGGCATCTTGCGTACGGCAGCGCAGCACAACGATGCGAACGTGGGCGTGTACGCGTCGGTCGAGCAGGAGGGAGCGATCAGGAGAGGCGATTCGGTCAGGCTGCTCTAGCGACTCCGAGCCTTCTGTCCGCGGCTCCGAACGACCACCGGCTCAGGAGACATTCCTGAACACTCGCGCATCCGAGAGTGCCTTAGACATAGGCTGTTCAGAGCTCTCGACGACCATGCGACGATGCCACACGACGACATCCGCTACGCGAAGAACGGCGACGTCCACATCGCCTACGAGGTGCTCGGTTCGGGCGGCGGCGTCGACGTCGTGTGCATCAGGACCTTCGTCTCCCAGCTCGAGCACTACGGGCGGCTGCCGATCATGGTTGACTTCACCGACCGCCTTGCGCGCCTCGGGCGGCTGATCTGCTTCGACCACCGCGGCACCGGTCTCTCCGACCGCCTGCGCGGGTACCGCCTGCCCACGATTGAGGAGCGCGTCGACGACCTCCAGGTCGTCCTCGATGCCGCAGGGTGTGAGCGAGCCGTGCTCATCGCGCTCGCGGACGGTGGCCCGCTCGGCTGCATGTTCGCGGCGGCTCACCCCGAACGAACGGCCGCACTTATTCTCTGCAACACGAGCCCCCGCATCGCGTGGGCACCCGACTACCCGTGGGGGACGCGGGAAGGCGAGTTCGAGCAGGAGATGGCGAACATCGACCGCGATTGGGGTATGCGGTCGATGGCCGAGGCGAGCACTCGACGCAGCCCTTTCGAGGGCATGTCGTATGACGAGCAGGTGGACTGGTACCTCGAGTACATGCGGGTTTCCGCAGGCCCCGGCGACGCCGCTGCCGCATACCGCATGTTCTACGAATCCGACGTCCGCCATGTCCTCGGCACGATCCGTGTTCCAACGCTCGTCCTGAGCCGCGGCGGCCAGCAGGCAGAGGAGGCCCTCGCGTTCGCCCGGCTGATCCCCGGCGCCCGTCACGAGGCGATGCCCGGTACGGCCATGTACGTCATCGCCGAGCACGGTGAGGCGTACCTGGAGGAGATCGAGAGGTTCGTCCGCATTCTGCGCGACGAGGAGGCGGAGCTCGAGAGCATCCTCGCGACGGTTCTCTTCACGGACATCGTCGGCTCGACGGAGAGGCAGGCCGAGCTCGGCGACCGGCGTTGGGCCGATCTCGTCGGTGCGCACCACCAGTTAGTGCGTGGCTGTCTCGCGCGCTACCGGGGCCGCGAGCTCGATACCGCCGGCGACGGCTTCTTCGCCGCCTTCGACGGCCCGGTGCGCGGGATACGGTGCGCACAGGCGATCGTCAGCGGCGTGCGGGAGTTCGGCCTCGAAGTCCGCGCCGGGCTGCACACCGGGGAGTGCCGGACGATCGACGGCAAGCCAGGTGGGCTCGCGGTCTCCATCGGGGTCCGTATCGCAGGCGTCGCCGGGCCGTCGGAGATTCTCGTGTCGCGGACGGTGAAGGACTTGATCGCAGGCTCAGGGCTCGACCTCGTGGATCGGGGCGAGCACGAGCTCAAGGGCGTGCCCGGGTACTGGCAGGTCTTCGCCGTCGGCTGAGACTGTCCGACACAAGCCCGCGTTGGTCAAGAGACATTCCCGCACACTCGGGCACCGGGACGTTCTATCTCTCCAGCGCGAGGAATAGGATCACGGCAAGAGACCACGCGCCTGTCAGTCGAGGCAGCGTCCGACGCTCGCGATGGCCAGGAACATGAAGATTCCGAAGCCACCGGCCAACGCGACAACGCCGGCCCAGACAATCGGGATCACGCGGTGTGCCGTCTTCGTGCTGGCAAAGGCATACGTTGCGCCTGTCAACGCGGCTGTGGCTGCCACAACGAACTACCAAAATGCGCCAACACCTTCGCCTCTGCATCCGCTCGAGACCGGGAACCAAGCCACGATCACGCCGAGCGCTGCCACGAGGAGTCCCAGCGCTATGAAGCGACGCCATTCCACCAGGCAGATAATCGGTTAGAACCTGGCCGACGTGGAGATCGTCAAGACGCACTGCGGCAGCGACGTGAGATCGCCGAGCTTCAAGCGACATTCCTGAACGCTCGCGCACCCAGGCAGCGACTACCTCGGTCGGTTGTCGTGGTTCCAACAGTACGATCGATCTTCGAGTTGGCGGAGGAGGCACGATGAGACTTGATCGCGAAGCCGAAGAGGCTGTGCTGGCGACACTCGACCGCTACGCCGAGCGCTACGGTGCGAAGGACGTTGACGGCGTCACGGAGTTGTTCGCCGACGATCCTGACGTGGTCCTGATCGGCACCGGCGCCGACGAGCGCTGGGTCGGAAGGAGAGAGATTCGGCGCCAGTTCGCTCGCAACTTTGCTGAAGCCGAGCGCACGCACTTCGAGTGGGTTTCCCAGCACGTTGCCGCGGCGGGGAATGGTGCATGGGTTGCCGCCGACGCGATCGTGCACGTCGTCGTCGAAGGGGTCGAGCGGTCGATTCCGATCCGCTTCACTGTCGTTCTCGAGCAACGTGACGGAGTCTGGGTCTGGCTGCATCGGCACGCGTCGGTTGCCGCCGGGGGTCAGTCTTCCGGTACCGCCTACCCGGTAACGACCGAGCACGACTAATCGAACGCCATCGCGCTGGTTGCCGATCGGCGTCGTGAGCTGTAGCGGGCGCACGCGGAATCGCCAAGAGACATTTCTGAACACTCGGGCAGGCGAGGCTGATCGATCTAGAGTCGCTGCGCGACCCACCCTGACACCGTTCCAATGGAACTCCACCTCTCGGCGGCTAGGAGCGCTTCGGGTGACGTTCCTGAACATGGCCGTGGCGATGGGGCGAACGCCTGACTCGCCAGAAGATCAAGGGGCGGTCCGATAAGGAGGCCGGACTAAAGAGATATCGGGCTTGGGGTGTATAGAGGTGATGGCTCATCCCACCAACGTACGACGGAAAGGAAGGTGAGCGGATGGGCTGCTACGTATTGGGTTTCCAGGAGATTGACCAGACGCAGGTCGTGGTCGTTGGCGGCAAGGGCGCGCACCTGGGGGAGCTGTCGCGGATCGAAGGCATCCGCGTGCCTGCTGGCTTTTGCGTGACGACAGACGCTTTCCAGCGGATCATGGCGGAAGCGCCGTCGATCGACGATCGGCTCGATCGGCTGTCGCGCTTGGACCCGGACGACCGGGAGTTGATCCGCACGCTCAGCGCGGAGATCCGCCGCGCCCTCGAAGGAATCGCCATCCCGGACGATGTGGCGGCGGCGGTCACTAGCGCGATCGCCCAGCTCGGCGAGCGAGCCGCCTACGCCGTGCGATCTAGCGCGACGGCGGAGGACTTGCCGACGGCATCCTTCGCGGGCCAGCAGGACACGTACTTAAACGTCGTGGGGCCGGCGGCGATCCTCCAGCACATCAGCCGGTGCTGGGCCTCGCTCTTCACCGAGCGGGCCGTGACCTACCGCCTGCGGAACGGCTTCGACCACCGGAAGGTCCACATGGCCGTGGTCGTGCAGCAGATGGTCTTTCCGGACGCTGCCGGCATCCTGTTCACAGCTGACCCTGTCACGTCGAACCGGAAGGTCGCCTCCGTGGAGGCCAGCTTCGGCCTCGGCGAGGCCCTGGTCTCCGGCCTGGTGAACGCGGACGTCTACAAGGTGCAGGACGGCGAGGTCGTCGCCAAGGCGGTCGCCACCAAGCAGCTTGCCATCTACGCCTCGCTGGCCGGCGGGACGCAGGAACAGGCGATCGGGCCGGCGCGGCAGGAGCAGCCAGCGCTGACGGATGCGCAGGTCGTGCGACTAGCGCAGCTGGGCCGGCGGATCGAAGCGCATTTCGGCTGCCCCCAGGACATCGAATGGTGCCTGGTCGACGATGGCTTCCAGATCGTCCAGAGCCGGCCGATCACGACGCTGTTTCCCATCCCGAAGGTCGGCGACCGAGAGAACCACGTCTACGTCTCCGTCGGTCATCAGCAGATGATGACCGACCCCATGAAGCCCCTGGGGCTCTCCCTGTTCCAGCTGACGGCCTTACCTCCGATGTACGAGGCCGGCGGGAGGCTGTTCGTCGACGTCACCCGGGGCCTGGCTTCGCCAGCGAGCCGCGCCGGCCTCCTGGATGTCCTCGGGAAGTCCGATCCGCTGATCAGGGACGCGCTGCAGACCATCCTCGACCGCGGCGACTTCATCCAGTCGCTCCCGGACGAGGGTCCCGGCGGGGCGCCGGCTGGCGGCGCCCCCGACCCGATCGAGACCGATCCGGCAATCGTCACCGATCTGATCGGGCGCAACGAGGCTTCCATCGCCGCCTTGAAACGCGACATCCGGACGAAGTCCGGATCCGCGCTGTTCGACTTCATCCTGGCGGACATCCAGGAGCTGAAGCGGATCTTGTTCGATCCGCAAAGCCTTCAGGTGATCATGGCGGCGATGGAGGCAACCTGGTGGCTCAACGAGCAGCTGCAGGCGTGGCTGGGCGAGAAGAACGCGGCCGACACACTCACGCAGTCCGTCTCCCACAACGTCACGTCGGAGATGGGGCTGGGGCTCCTCGACGTCGCAGACGTCATCCGCCCACACCCGGATGTGGTGGCCTTTCTCGAACACGTCGAGGACGACGGCTTCCTGGACGAGCTGGCGAAGCTTGCGGGCGGACGGGAAGCGCGAGACGCCATCCGGGCCTACCTCGACAAGTACGGCATGCGCTGCGTCGGCGAGATCGACATCACGAAGCCGCGTTGGAGCGAACGCCCCACCACGCTCGTGCCCGTGATCCTCGGCAACATCAGGAACTTCGAGCCGGGCGCCGGCGAGCGGCGCTTCGAGCAAGGGCGGCAGGAGGCCTGGAAGAAGGACCAGGAGCTGCTGGAGCGCTTGCGGGCCTTGCCGGACGGGGAGCGGAAGGCCGAAGAGGCCAAGCGGATGATCGACCGGGTCCGGACCTTCATCGGGTACCGGGAGTATCCGAAGTACGGCATGGTCAGCCGCTACTTCGTTTACAAGCAGGCCTTGCTGGAAGAAGCCGAGCGCCTCGTGCAGGCCCACGTGCTTCGTGAGAAGGAAGACATCTTCTACGTCACGTTCCAGGAGCTCGTCGACGTCGTGCGCGCGAACCAAGTGGATGACCAGCTCATCCGCCAGCGCAAGGACGCGTTCAAGTCGTATCAAGCGCTCACGCCGCCCCGGGTGCTCACGTCGGATGGCGAGGTCATCGCCGGGGCGTACCGACGCGGCGATTTGCCGGCCGGCGCGCTGGTCGGCCTGCCGGTTT
>Ga0209640_10002103_pt1 | contig 17259 bp, 12 predicted proteins | sample RifCSP10_1_FD_184018 | JGI IMG/M metagenome (GOLD analysis project Ga0209640, IMG submission 184018) | Soil microbial communities from Rifle, Colorado - Rifle CSP2_sed 10_1 (SPAdes) (version 2) | ecosystem: Environmental > Terrestrial > Deep subsurface > Rock core/Sediment | place: Rifle... | reverse complement strand
CGACTGCAGCCAGAAAGCGCGGCGCCGCGACGCTGGAAGCGGGCGCCAGGGCAAGCGATGCCGTGCGCGACGAGGAGGCCGGCTGCAGCATCACCTCTGCCCCCGGTATTCCGCCAGCAGGCGTTCGACACGGTCGAACATGTCCGCCGGCACCATGCCGCCTCTGACGCGCGGCCACGCCTTGCGCGCGAGGTCCTGCCATGCGCGCTCGATCTCCGGCGTGGGGGTTATGACCTTGAGCCCGCGACCTTCGAGCGCCCGGATGATCTCGTCGTCGCGCGTGTTGCGGTGCGCGCGCAACGTTTCCCCGGCGCGGGCTGATGCTTCCAGCAGGGCGGCGCGTCCTGCCGGGCTCATCGCGTCCAGGCTCTTGGCGCTCATCACCACCGCGCCTACGATGGGCACCCAGTTGAGGCGCAACATATATGGTGCGGTGCGGTCGAACTGGCCCGCCAGCGCCCACAACGGCGCCGCCGGCACCGTGTCGATCATGCCCGTCTGCAGCGACGGCAGGATGTCGCTCAATTCCAGCACTACGGGACGGTATCCGAGCGACTTCATGAGATCGACCTGAGGGTTGTCGCCGGCCCACGCGAATATCCTGGCCGCCTTGTATTCGTCCGGCATCTTCATCGGTGTCTTGGCGAAGAACTGCACCCAGCCGCCTTCGCCCCAGAACAGCACCACGAAACCCTTGGCGCGCAGCCGCTGCTCGAGTTCGGGGCGCAGCCTTTCGCGCACGTAATCGACTTCTTCCCAGGAGCGGAACATCAGCGGGATCTTTTGCAGTGCGGACACGGATTCGTCGATTTCGCTTAAGCCCACGATGCTGACCATGGAAGCGTTCAACTGCCCGATCCGCATGCGGCGCACGGTTTCCGCTTCCGGACCCTGGGCGCTGTCGGTATAGACGACGAACTGGGCGTTGCCGCCTTCAGCGGCCTTCCACTTTTCTCCGACGTCCTGCAGCACGCGATGGTAGATCGAGCCCTTGGGGGCGACGGTGGCGACCTTCAGCATGACCGCGCGCTCGGCTGCGGCTGCGGTCAGCGCAGCGAACAATGATGCGACCAACAGCAACGCGGAAACGGCGAGGCGTGCGGTCAGTGCCCTACGGAATGCGATGTACATGGTGTTTCCCTTTTTCAGTCCGCGAAAAGTTTCTCGGTCCGGCCGAGCAGCCAGCGCGCGCGCCGCTGCATCACGGTATTGACGAGCCGCCACTCCGGCTTCGCGCCGGTATCGAGCTTCAGTACGCCTTGCAGCAGGGACTCGAACTCCGCGCGGTTGCGCTCTGCGATGGAGACGGCTTCGGCAAGCGTCACGTACGGTGCCGCGTGCGCGCCCCCGGTCAGCTCGATTGCGCGTGTGAAGTGCTGGCGAGCGCGCGCCGGCGCACCGGCGCTCAATCCGGCCTGGCTCATCTCGTAATTGATCATGAACACGTGCAGCGCGCCGCCGTCGTAGGTTTCATCGAGTGCAAGCGCGCGGCGCACCAGGGCTTCGACCGCAGGCAGGTCCGCGACCAGAAAGGGATCGTCCTTCGCGAGCGAGATCGCCGCGGCCCACGCAACGCCGGTCCAGTACAGGAGTCCCACGTCCTCGCGCGTGCTCTTCGCCAGCGCTCCCTCGGGATCGGCCCTCAGCGTTTTCGTGATACCCGGGCGTGCAGATTCCAGCCCGCGCAGGCCGTAGTCCCGGGCGCGCAGGTACATGCGGGCCGCGCGTGCACGCTGGGCGTACGCGGCCTGGAGGTTCGTGTCCTCCAGTTCGTCAGCCTTAAGTTCGATGAACGCATACGCGTACTGAACGAAGCCCTGCGTCGCGGCGAGCAGCAGGCCGCGGTGATTGGGCGTTTCGGCGAGCACGCTCTCGATGAGTTTCAGACTGAAGGGTGCTGCGGCGCCGATCAGTTCGGGATCGTCGTCCGAACCGAACCCCGAACCGCTTGCGGCGAGCGCATCGCCCATGCTGTTCACTGCGAGGCTGCGCACCGAACAGCCAGTAACAATCAGGCACAGCATCAGTGCCATGGCGAGCGCCCGGATTTGCGAGGCGGATCCGCCGCAGGCAAGGGCTGACATGCGAGTTCCCGTTCGATTCATGGAAAGACCTCCGCGTTTCATGGCGCTCATAGTCGGGCACTGCCGGTTACGCATCGCTTACCGCTCGCTTACATCTCACTTACATCGCGGCCCGCACACCGCGGTCGCTGGGCGCATCATGACGATGCCGAGGCCGAAAGGTATCCCACGATCATGGGAGCGCATTCGGTGGCGGCCGGGGATACGATGTGGGAAACTGGTATCAAGCGGATACTGGACAACCTGTCACGGACATGAACGAACGGGCCCACTCGATCGTGCGGGTGATGATCGTCGAGGACGATCGCGATACGCTCGAGCATTTCGCGCGTGTCATTTCTCGCGAACAGGAAACGGCGGTCGTCGAGAAAGTCGGCACCGGTCGCGAGGCAATCGGGCGCATGGCGGCGGCGCGCCCCGACGTGTTGCTGGTGGACCTAGGGCTCCCCGACATTCACGGCACCCAGGTCATACGGGCTGCCGCCCGGGGGCTGCCCGATTGCGACATCATGGTGATCACGACCTCCGGTGACGAGCGCGATGTGCTGGCAAGCATCGAGTCGGGCGCGACCGGATACGTGCTCAAGGATTGCAGCGACCACGATCTGATCGCCAATATCCGCACACTGCGCGGCGGCGGCTCGCCGATGAGCCCGGGCATCGCGAGAATGGTGCTCAACCGCATGCGCACGAGCGGTGGCGCGGGCGCAAGCCAGGAATCCCGACAGACGGTGGCAAGCGGGGACTCCGAGCAGCTCACAGCGCGCGAGGCCGACGTGGTGCGCCTGCTCGCGCGGGGATACACCTATTCCGAAGCCGCGGCGCGGCTTGGGATCTCGGTGCATACGGTCACGAGCCACATCAAGAACAGCTATCGCAAGCTCGCCGTCCATACTGCGGCCGCTGCCGTGGCGCGGGCCGCCGAGTTGCACGTGCTTGGCGGGCGCGCGGACACGCGCTCCGGAAATTCAAGCTGACCCCGTACCGAGGCGCGACACCAGACTGAGCGCGCTATCGACGCCGGTTCCAGTAGTACCGGAGCCGGTTGCCTGGCGAACAAGCCTGCGCGGAACGCTCAGCCGTACCGTGGTGCCACGGGATGGCAGCGACTCGATGTCGACCTGGGCGCCGAGGCCGCGCGCCCGTGCCCGCATGGTGGAAAGGCCCACACCGCTGGAGCGTTGCGTCGGGTCGAAGCCGCGACCGTCGTCTGCGACGCACACTTCAATATGGTCCGCACCGAGGGCGCGGGCCGAGATGCGCATTCGCATTGCGCCTGAATGCTTGAGAGCGTTGGTGATCGCTTCAAGGAGAATGCGCTGGACTGAGAAGACGGCCGACGGATCGAGGTTGCCCACCGGGGGGAGTTCTTCCACGTTCCACTGAAGTTGCATGCCGGAGCCGAGGATGGTCTCGTCGAGCCGGTAGCGCAGGTTGCCGAGCACCGTCTCGAGATCGTTCTCGTGCGGACGCAGGGCGTCGATCGCGATGCGCATCTCCAGGAGGGCTTCGCGCACGCGCCGCTCGATGAGCGCGGGATCGGTGTGCCCCGCTTGAACCAGGCGCAACAGGCCGATCAGGCTTGCGCCCAATCCGTCGTGCAGATCCGCCAGGATCCGCGCGCGATCAAGAGCGAGCGCCTGTTCGTGCGTCATTCCTCGTCTCGCAGGGTCGCGATTGCGACCGATGTGTGAATCCCAGGCCGGATAGTGACGGCCCGGGAGTTGCGGATCGCTTACCGCGCGGTTACCGATGACTTACAGGTCGTGCTGCGGCGCGAAAACCGCGCGCAGCGGGTTCCCGGACAATCTGTTGTAAGATAAACACTTGCATGCGTAACGCGATGCGCATTGGATGCGCACACACCACGCCGCACGGGGGATCTTGATGACCGACCAGGCTTATGCTGACGCGCTGGCGCCGGGATATCGCATGCACTGGTACACGGTCGAGCGGGTGCTCGGACAGGGCGGGTTTGGCATCACCTATCTCGCCCGCGACAACAACCTCGATCAGTTGATCGCGCTCAAGGAATACCTGCCGGTCGACGTCGCCGCGCGGCGGCCGGATGCAACCGTGCGCTCGCGGGGGGACGGCCTGGGCGAGCGGTTCCGGTGGGGGCTGGATCGATTCATCCAGGAAGCTCGCACGCTGGCGCGCTTCGACCACCCCAACATCGTGCGCGTGCATTCCGTGTTCGAGTTCAACGGCACCGCCTACATGGTGATGCGGTTCGAGGAGGGTGAGAATTTCGGCGCCCTGCTGGAGCGGCGGGGCACGCTGCCCGAAAAGGACCTGCTGCGCGTCCTGCTGCCGGTTCTCGACGGGCTGGAGCTGGTGCACAACGCCGGCTTCATCCACCGCGACATCAAGCCCGACAACATCCACATCCGCACTGATGGAACGCCGGTGCTGCTCGACTTTGGTTCGGCACGGCACGCACTGGGCCGGTCCCGCACGTTGACGATCCTGGTCGCCCCCGGCTATGCGCCGTTCGAGCAGTATTACAGCAATTCGGACAGCCAGGGCCCCTGGACCGACATCTACGGGCTTGGCGCAACCTGCTACCGCGCGATCACCGGTGCGCCGCCGCTTGACGCGATCACCCGCAGCAAGGGCATTCTGGGCAGCACGCGCGAGGTCCTCGCGCCCGCCCGGGCCGTGGGCGCCGGCCGTTATTCGGGCTGGCTGCTCGCAGCCGTCGATCACGCGCTCGAATTCGCCGAGAAGGATCGCCCGCAGACCATCGCCGATTGGCGCCGGGAGCTTGCCGACGAAGGCCGCACCGCGGGCGTGGCGTCCGCCGCATCGCAAGCGCCCGCGCAGCCCGCGGCACCGCCGGAGGCTGCGCCAGCCGCGCCGCACAGTGCCGGGACGGCAGCGTCGCCCGTGGCGGCGCGAGCCGGGTGGGCGCGTGCGCGCGCGCCGATCGCGTGGGCGGTTGCGGGTGCGGCTGCCGGCGCCGTCGCGATCGCAGTTTTCCTGCATGTCGAGACTCCGATCCGTGACGCCGAGCAACAGCTTGCCGAATCCAAGCAGCAGCTCGAGCTGGAGCGCCAGCGCTTTGACGAGGTGCGTCGGCGCGATGAAGACAAGCGGCGTGAGGACGAATTGGCGCGCAAGCGCCTCGAGGAGCAGCAGAAGCAGGACGAGGCTAAGCGGCGGCAAGAGGAGCAGGCCCGCCTCGCCGAGCAGCAGAAGCAGGAGGAGGCGAAGCGGCGCTTGGAGGAGCAGGCCCGCCTCACCGCGCAGCAGAGAAAGGACGAGGCGAAGCGGCGCCTGGAGGAACAGAAGCGCAGCCAGTCGATCGCCGCGCGCAGCGCCAAGCCACCTGCGGCGGAGAGACATGCGCCGCAGGAACCGGACGCGCAGCGAAAGCCCGTCCCCGCTCCTCAGCCGGACGCGCCCGCGACCCGCCCGCCACCTGCGGTATTGCCCGCCGCGCCGGATCCCGTCGAGACGCCAGTGGTGGTCGCGACGGCGAAGCCTGCGGGGGTCCCCGCGCCGTCCCTACAGGCGGAGCAGCTCGCCCAAGGGGAGGCCGCGCTCGGACGGGGCGACTATGCGGGTGCCCTCGAAAATTTCCGGCCATTGGCCGCGCGCGGCAATACGCGGGCCCAGATCAGGCTGGCCGAGATGTACGCGAGTGGCCAGGGGGTCAAGCGAAACCCGAACCAGGCCTACATCTGGTACAGTCTGGCGGCGCGAGGAGGCAGCGCCCGCGCGGCGGCCGACCGGGCCAAATTGGCTGCTCAACTTCAGCCCGCGGAGATCAAGCAGGCCGACCGGGTTGTCGAGAGCCTGCGCGCACGCTGACGCAAGTGGGGGATTATCGTGGCAATCAGGGGGCATCTGACTTCCAGCAGGCGGGGCATGGCCTGGTGCATCACGGTGATGGCGGTTCTTGCCGCGGGCTGCGCGAGCCAGGAGCAGGTACGCGACGCCACCCATGACGTCAATGCCGCATTTCGCGCCGAGTACGAGACCATCCTCGCCACGAACGGAACACGCGTTTTCAATGTGTCCCGGGCAGAAGCCTACGATGCGGTGCGCGTCGCCATGGCGCGCTTGGGGATGATCGTCGAGGCCCAGGACCCGATACTGGGTTTCGTGAATGTCTACGCAGCGGCGCCGCGGCCGCTCAATATCGAGGAGTGGCGTCAGGCAGCCGATGCCGACCTGCCGAAGCTGCGCGAAGTCGCCCGGCCGCACGTCGGGCTGGCCGCTGGCTTCATCCGCTTCGAGCCGGAAGGCTTGCAGATCGTAATCAACGCGACGGTGCTTGGCGCCGCGGCGGGCTCGGAAATATCGCTCACCATGCGCATGCGCGAGGTCGCGCCGCCGCCGTCGGGGTTTCCCCGCAGGGAATACGCGCCGCCGACGGCGGTGCGGGTGGGCTTGAACAAGATCTGGGCCGAGCTCGAGCGGGAATTCAGGACGACCTACCGGAAACCCTGATCCGGCGTCATGCGCCGGGCGCCGCGCGGGCGCCGGGCGTTCCAAGGAGGCTCGCATACACCGCCTGGGTTTCCGGAGACGGCATGACCTTGAGCCGCACCGCGAGCGCCGTGCGCAACCGCTCGTACGTGGAGAGCGCCTCGGCGTGTTCGCCGCGGCGCTCGTAGCACAGCATCAGGTTCCGGTAAAAAATCTCGCAGAGTCCGTCCGCGTCGATGCAGCGCAGGTAGCAATCCACGGCGGCGTCGGGCATACCGGCTTCCTCCCACGCGCGCGCGACCCGCGTCAGGGACCGCAGCAGGCGGGTGCGAATCTGCTCGCGGCATCCGATGTAGCTCGGTTGCTCGGACTCGTCCGGGAGAAACGGACCGCGGTAGAGCGCGAGCGCCTCGTCGACGAATCCGCGCAGGTCGGAGTCCGCCGCGCGCGCCCGCGGGTCACGCAGCGCGACCTCCAGCTCCCCGAGCAGTTGATCGAGCGCCCAGGTATCCACCCAGCACAGTCTGGGATTGAGCGAGAGACGCGTCTCGCGCAGAATCACCGCCTCGTCGTCTTCGAATATCCGCCGCAGCCGGTGCAGCGTGGTGGTGAAGGACTTGTGGGCATAATCCGCATCGACGCGCGGCCACAGCGCGTCTGCGAGCTGATCGCTGCGCACGTTCTGGGCGCCGAGTGCGACCAGTACCTTGAGCAGCTCCACCGGGCGTCCCGGACCCTTGCCGGAAAATTCGACCGGCGCGGAATCGCGCAACAGGCTGAATCCGCCCAGCGTGCAGATCTGGAAGGGACGGGGCCATTGTTTCAGGCGCAGCGCCGAGGCGGGCGGCGCAAGGTTCCCGGCGCGCGCCAGCGCGCGCGCATACTCCGGCTCGATACCCCGGCGCAGCGCGGCTGCGCATGCCTCCGCCAGCAACTGCGGGCGCACACCCACGACATGGTGCAATCCATGTTCACGACCCAATGCAAGCCCGATCCTGAGCGGACCGAGCGCGGATTCTTCCTCACCGCCGTTGAGCGCCACGCCGGCCGCTGCGAGACGCACCGCAACGCGCAGGTTCGGGCTGCGAACGCGCTCGGCAATGGCTTCCGCCGCGCGCAGTTGAGCATCGGCGCCCCGGTGATCACCATCGGCGCACAGCACCTGGCCGCAGGCGACGCGTGCCAGGCCTTCGAGCCACGGCATGCCCAACTCCACTGCAACCGCGACCGCCATCCGCGCCTCCCGGCTGGCGCCGGCACGGTCGTCGTCCAGCATCGCGCGCCAGCACCGCAGGTAGTGGACAAAGGCCTGAACCCCGCGTCGCAGCGGGAGGCCCGCGGTCTCGAGCGCCTGCAGCTCGCTGCCCGCGCCACCGGCGTCGCCCGCGTTGAGAGCGGCGGATGCGGCGATCACGCGAAGGCAATCGTCGTATGAATGATTGCCTTCCGATGCGGCGCTTGCGAGGGTATCGCGAGCGGTGCGCGACGCTGCCGCGTGTGCGCCGCCCAGCAATCGGACCAGCGCCGAGGCCACGCCAAGCGCAATGCCGGCGCCTGGATGATGCTCATTCAGTGTCGATTGCAGCTTGGCGACGATCGCCTCAGCCGTCGCGGCGTCCCCGCGAAGGAGCGCCGACAGCGCGCGCGCCAGCCCGAGTTCTACCTCGCAACCGGACACTGTGCGCGCGTCGGCGGCGCTCCGGGAGACGCGCTCGGCGTGATCGAGCCAGCGCTCCAGCGCCTCGTTGCCGGGGTCGCGCAACAGCATTGCGCGGACCAGGGTAGCAGCGGCAGCCGGATCAGGGCTCGGTGGCGCCGTGCCCTGGGCGCCGGCGAGCAGTTCCGCGAGCGTGTGCATCCAGTGATCCAGCGCGGTGAGGTCGTCAAACTCCGCGATGATCGCGTTCACCATGCCGCAGCAGCTCTGCGTCATTCCGCGCGGATCCCCGGCACGATGAAAACCGTCATAGGCCCGGGCAAACAGGTGCCGCGCCGTTCTGGGGCTCGCGTGCACACGGCTGGCGGCATGCGCGCGGAGCAGCCGCGGGTCGGCGTCGATCAACTCCGGCGGCAGCAGTTCCAGCCAGCCGCAAAGCATTTCGCTGCGGCCCTGGACCAGCATGTGGTCCGCTTCCTCGGCGGCGATCCGCGCGATGTCACCCCAGTCGCGGCATTCGGCAAGGAGTGAGACGGCATCTTCCAGGTGTCCGGCGCCGCGCAACAATGCAGCAGCGCGTTTCAAGCCCGCCGCGCCCACCGCTTCGGGCAGCGCCTGGGCTGCGCGGTGACGCAGGAAGTCGCGCAGCAGCGGGTGGAGCTGAAAGGTGCGGCCGTCGTCACCCGGCACCTCGCGCACGAAATAGTCGTTGCGCGCCAGGTTGAGCAGCAGGCGCCCGGCTCTTTCCTCTCCGGCGAGCGCTTCGGCGACTTCCGCGCTCATGCGCGGCAGGCAGGCGATCCTGAGGAGGAACTGCTGGATCTTCGGTTCGAAGCGGTCGAAGATTTCGCCCGCGAGATAATCGAAGATCACCTGTGGCGTCGCGTCCCCGGGCAACTCGGCGATGCGGCCGGAAACCTTCGCATGCTCGAGCATCAGCACCAGCCCTGCCGCCCAGCCCTGCGTGCGCTCGTGGAGCTTCGCCACCTCCTCCGGTGCAAGCGCGTGGCCGCGCAGACTTGCGATGCCGGCGATCTCCTCCGGCCCGATGCGCAGGTCCTCCCAGCCGATGTGTATCATCCCGCCGCTCACGCGCATGCGCGCGAGCGCCGACTGGGGTTCGGAGCGGCTGGTGATCAGAACCCGGCAATCTTTTGGAACCTGCGCGAGACCTGCTTCAAGCGCCGCGTGCAGCGGGCCGTTCGCCGGCACCTCGTGCAAATTGTCAAGTACCAGTGCGGCGGGAGCCTTGGCGCCCATGAACAGCTGGCGGAAGAAGCGGCGGGAAAACGACGCAACGTCGCCGGCGTACTCCGGCGAAAACGCCGGCAGTTCCCGCGGCCGGCCCTCGTCAAAGCGGCGAGCGGCGTGTCCCAGATAATGGAAGAAAGTCGCGACGTCGGCGTCGTCGGGATCTATCTGGTACCAGATGCAGCGAAGGTTGCGCGCCTCGACGTAGCTCGCCGCGAGCGTGCTCTTGCCGGATCCCGCAGGACCCGAGATCCAGGCCACGGTCCATCCGGCGCTACGGTCGAGGCGTGCGAATATCGACTCGCGCCGCACGACGCTTCCGATTACCGGCCGCGTCGTTTTCGCGAAGGCGATGCCCCGTTGCTTGGCCTGAGCCACTGCGTTTTCCCTCCGATTCGCCCGCGTCGATATTCGCATGCCGATGTGCAAACAGTCAAAGCACGAATGTGCCGCAGCGGTCTTGCGCGGCACTGGAAATTACGCGCTATGTAGTTGACAGGATTTGTAAATCGGCGCAGCCTCTCGCGCAAACGTGGGGCGCGGGACGCCGCTGTCCCGGCAGCCGGCAGCATCACGCGTCGAGCGGCTCTGACGGAGAATGCGCATGAGCGGATGGTGGTGGGCGGTCGCGGCGTCGGGCATGGTCTGGGCGCTCGCGTACTGGCGCGCGCCGATTCTCGTGTGGACCACGGCAGCCGCGCTCGCACTCGCCGCGTTCATGCTGGATCGGGGCGTCACCGCAGGTGGAGCCGCTGCGACGTGGGCCATATTCATTGTGCTTGCCGCAATGCTCAATGTCGCGGCGATCCGGCGCAATGTGATCGCGCGGCCGGTCTTCGCGTGGTTTCGCGGCGCGCTGCCGCAGGTCTCGCCGACGGAGCAGGAAGCGCTCGACGCCGGCACAGTGTGGTGGGACGGGGATCTTTTCAGCGGGCGTCCGGACTGGCGCAAGCTCCTCGCGATCCCCAGGCCCGAACTCACCGCCGAAGAGAGAGTCTTTCTCGACGGCCCGGTCGAGGAACTGTGCGCGATGCTCGACGACTGGAAAATCACCCACCAGCTCTATTACCTCCCGCCCGAAGTCTGGACGTTCATCAAGGACAAGGGTTTCCTCGGCATGATCATCCCCAAGCAATATGGCGGTCTGGGGTTCTCAGCGCTCGCGCACTCGGAAGTGGTGATGAAGTTGACGACCCGCAGCGGCACGGGCGCGGTGTCGGTGATGGTACCGAACTCGCTCGGTCCCGCGGAACTGCTGCTGCAGTACGGCACCGAGGCGCAGAAGAATCACTACCTGCCCCGGCTCGCCAAGGGACTGGAGGTTCCCTGTTTTGCGCTGACCGGTCCCGAGGCGGGTTCCGATGCGAGTTCGATTCCCGATGCCGGCGTCGTGTGCAAGGGCGCGTTTGAAGGCCGCCAGGACGTGCTGGGGATCCGGCTCAACTGGGAAAAGCGCTACATCACGCTGGGACCGATCGCGACGCTGCTCGGTCTCGCGTTCAAGCTCTACGACCCCGAGCACCTGATCGGCGGCAAGGAGGACATCGGCATCACGCTGGCGCTGATTCCGACCCATACGCCCGGGGTGAGCATCGGGCGCCGGCACTTTCCGCTCAATTCCGCGTTTCAGAATGGGCCCAATTCGGGCAAGGACGTGTTCATACCGATGGAGTGGGTGATCGGGGGCGTGGAGTACGCCGGGCAGGGCTGGCGCATGTTGATGAACTGTCTGGCCGCGGGACGCTCGATCTCCCTGCCGGCCAACAGCTGCGGCATCGCCAAGCTGGCCGCGCTCACGACCGGCGCCTATGGCCGCGTACGCATCCAGTTCCGCATGCCGATCGGCAAGTTCGAGGGGGTGGAGGAAGCGCTCGCCCGCATCGGCGGCCACACCTACATGATGGACGCGGCGCGGGTGATGACGGCCGGCGCGATCGACATCGGCGAAAAGCCGGCGGTGATCTCGGCGGTGGTGAAATACCACCTGACCGAGCGCGGGCGCATCGTCATCAACGATGCGATGGACGTGCACGGGGGCAAGGCGATCTGCATGGGCCCGCGCAACTATCTTGGGCGCTCCTACCAGCAGATCCCGATCGCGATCACGGTGGAAGGCGCGAACATCCTCACGCGCAGCATGATCATCTTCGGCCAGGGGGCGATACGCGGTCACCCCTATGTCCTGCGCGAGATCAACGCCGCGCGTGAGCCGGATCCGGCGAAGGCGCTCGCCGACTTCGACGATGCCTTCTTCGGCCATATCGGATTCGTCGCGTCCAATGCCGCGCGCGCGCTGTTTCTGGGGCTCACCGGCGCCGCGTTTGCGCGCGTGCCGGGCGATGCGGATACGCGCCGCTATTACCGGCAGCTGACGCGCTACAGCGCGGCGTTCGCGTTCGCCACCGATCTCGCCATGCTGCTCATGGGCGGGCAGTTGAAGCGCAAGGAGAAGATATCGGCGCGCCTCGGCGACATCCTGAGCCAGCTCTACCTGTGCTCGGCGACGTTGAAACGCTACGAGGACGCGGGCCGGCCGCGCGCGGAGCTGCCGCTGCTCGAGTGGTCGATTGAGGACGCGCTCTACCGGATGCAGGCGGCGTTTTCCGGACTGGTGGAAAACTTTCCCCATGCGCTCGCCGGCTTCAAGCTCAAGCTGGTGACGTTTCCACTGGGGCGCAGGCTCGCGCCGCCGAGCGATGAGCTCGGGCACAAGGTGGCGGCCCTGCTGCTCGAGCCCTCGCCCGTGCGCGAGCGCTTGACGAACGGTGTCTACGTTCCGGCGAACCCGGACGAGCCAGTCGCGCAACTGGAACAGGCGTTGCGCGCGGCGCTTGCGGTGGAGCCGGTCTACGCGCGGATCTACGCTGCGGCAAAACGCAACGAGGTAAGCGGCCGCACGCCCGACGACCTCGCCGCGCACGCCGAGCAGCGCGGCATCATCACGCGCGACGAACTCGACGCCATCGCGCGCTCCAAGGCTTTGCGGCGCGCGGTCGTCATGGTGGACGATTTCCCGCCGGATTTCGGCAAGGAAAGCGCGAGCCCGCAGCCCGCGCCCGGCGTGTCCGCGGCGGCCGTGAGAAAAACCGCATAGCAGGACAAGAAAATGGACAAGCGTGAACCGTGATCCGAGGTGCCGACGACTGGAATGCGTGATCCGTGATCCGACAAGACCGTGATCCGGCTGGCGCAAGTTCGACTTCGTCGGTTCACGGCTCACGCCTTTGCTCTTGTCGGCCCTAGTCGATTCACGGCTCACGATTCACGGCTCACTAAGTGATCGAAGGAGGGGCGATGGCACAACAGGAAGGCCTGGCTCACGTCGTGCCGGCCGCGGTGGCGGGGACGCTCGACGGCCTGTTCCGGGAACGCGTCAAGCTCACGCCCGATGCGGTCGCGTACCGTCATTTCAACGAGCCACACGCCAACTGGCGTGACTACACCTGGGCCCAGATCGACCACCAGGTCGCGCGCTGGCAGGCCGCGTTCGAGCGCGACGGCCTCAAGCCTGGCGACCGGGTCGCCGTGATGCTGCGCAATTCGCCGGAATGGGTCATGTTCGACCAGGCGGCGCTTGGATTGGGGTTGGTGGTGGTGCCGCTGTACACGCAGGACCGGCCGGAGAACGTCGCCTATATCATCGGCGACGCCGGCTGCAAAGTGCTGCTGTTCGAGGGCCCCGAGCAATGGCACGAGCTCGAGGGCGTGCGCGGGCAGTTGGCGAGCCTCACGCGGATCCTGTCGGTCATGCCGCTTGGGGGTACCGACCACGATCCCCGTCTGCAATCCACTGGAGAGTGGTTGCCCGATGAAGGCGGCGACACGCGTCACCTCGCACGCGATCCCGCCGCGCTCGCGACCATCGTCTATACCTCGGGTACGACGGGGCGTCCGAAGGGCGTCATGCTCTCGCACAACAACATCCTGAGCAACGTGGCGGCGTGCCTCACTGTGCTGACCCCGCGACCCGACGATGTGTTCCTGTCGTTCCTGCCGCTGTCCCACACCTTTGAACGCACCTGCGGCTACTACCTGGCGATCATGACCGGCTCGACCACGGCGTACGCTCGATCGGTGCAGCAGCTGGCGGACGATCTGCAGTCCCTGCGCCCGACGCTGTTGATTTCAGTGCCGCGCATCTACGAGCGGGTGTACGCCGCCATTCGCGCCAGGCTCGACGAAGGCCCTGCGTTGCGGAAAAAGCTGTTTCAGCTTGCGGTCGAGGTCGGTTACGCGCGCTTCGAACACGCCCAGGGACGCGGGCCATGGCTGCCGTCGTTCCTGTTATGGCCCCTCCTCGACGCGCTGGTGGCAAAGAAGATACTCGCGCGGCTCGGCGGGCGGGTGCGCGCGGCGATCTCCGGCGGAGCGGCGCTGCCGCCTGACGTCTCACGCGTGTTCACCGGGCTCGGCCTTATTGTGCTGCAGGGGTATGGTATGACCGAGCTGAGCCCGGTCGCGTGCGCCAACCGGCCCGACGACAACCTGCCGGCGAGCGTCGGGCGCGCGGTACCGGGGGTGGAGGTGAAGCTCGGCGACAACAACGCGCTAATGGTCAAGGGGCCCAACGTGATGCAGGGCTACTGGAACAATGCGGAGGCGACGCGGCAGTTGATCCAGGCCGATGGCTGGCTCAACACGGGGGACACCGCGCGCATCGATCCCCGGGGCCATGTTTTCATCACCGGCCGGCTGAAGGAGATCATCGTGTTGTCGAACGGCGAAAAGGTCCCGCCGGTCGACATGGAAGCGGCAATTGCGCGCGACCCGCTGTTCGAGCAGGTCATGCTGCTGGGCGAGGCGAGGCCGTATCTGAGCGTCATGGCCGTGCTCAACGCGGAGCACTGGAAGAAGTTCTGCGGCGAGCACCGGTTGGACGCCGGTGCGGCGGGCATTCTGCAATCGAAACAGGTCGCGGACATCGTCCTGCAGCGGGTCGCGGTCCAGATCGGACATTTCCCGGGTTACGCGCAGGTGCGCCGCGTTGCGCTCACGCTCGAGCCGTGGAGCGTGGAGAACGGCATGCTGACGCCGACGCTGAAGCTCAAGCGCGCGAAGGTGATCGAGAAGTTCCACGCGGAGGTGGACCAGATGTATTCAGGGCATTGATGGAAAAACCGGACGCGGATCGCGGGGTGCGGCAGGAACGGCGTTACCTCGACGCAACTCTCGACAGCCATTCTATCGTGATGGCAATGACGTTCGGATCCACGAGGACATCCCAATGCCCGATGTTTTCGATGGTTCGGACCTCGGCTTGCGGGGCGATCGCCTGGAACGCCTCGGGGTACGCGTTTGCAAAGAAGCACTCGTCCCGATCTCCGGCTACAACCAGTATTGCCTTTTTGCCGTCGATGCCCTTCGCGTGCGGCGTCCAGCAGCCCGGGCCCATGGCGAGAAGCGTGTTGAATGACCAACTTGGCGTATATGACTGACGGTTCGAGCAGGCCGTCAAATCGAATGAAACGACCGTAGTGTTATTGAAACGCGTGATGCCGAGCACGCTCGCCAGGGACACGGCACGTAAGCGGCTCGCGCGTACTCTTACCCAGCCGCCGAATAGCGGTCGTATCGTCGGCGACCCAATCCCCAGATAAGGGGCAAGAAAAAGGCAGGCGGATATCCTGCGCCCGGCGGGGCTGCGGCAAAAGCGCAGGACCAGGCCTCCTCCTGCTGAATGCCCGCCAAGTATGATTCGTGCGCCCGGCGATACTCGGTCGAGGAAGCCGATGAACTCGGCGATGTCTTCGCACGGCTGTTCAACGTGAAACACGGCATGGCCTGCCTTGCCGCCCGACATGCCATGTCCGCGCATGTCCAGGGTGTACACCTGCGCTTCCCCGCTTGCCGCGATGGCGCTGGCGAGGGCGTGCAACTGATCCCCGTATCCCGCCGAGCCGTGTATCAGGACGACGATTGCGCTGGCGTCGCTGCGCCCGACGTAATGCCGGTAAGCGAGTCTACAGCCGTCGGAAGCGGCAAGGGTCGCGGGGGCGGGCAGGTTGGATACGTCCAGCGCGGACAGCCGGGCGAAACTGCCGCGCGGGAGGATTACGGGAGGAGTCGTCGTAAATTCCGACGCGGCGCGATCATACTGGCGCAGCGTCGACCAGTTCAATCCGGTGACACCGTCGCCGGCCGCGGGCGAGCGGGGCCGGAACAAACCGAACGCGCGCACCAGATTAACTATGCCCATTCCTCGAGATAGGGCTGCGGCGATCCGGCCGCGCGGCGCGATCAACGATCGTCGCCGGCAGGTTTCCCGCCGGCGACGATGAAAATAGTCGCCCCGCCAAGAAAGCGTCCGGTGCGCCGCCGCTCCTCGAAATCCGCGAGCCATGAACGCGCTTCCTGCGCGTCGAGTTTCCCCTTCTCGATCATGGTTTCGATGGCAGCGCCAAACCTGAGAATATTGTCTGCGGATTGCGGGTCGGTCAACGCGACCGGGCGCAATAGCAAACGGACGTCGACCAGCCCGGCATCCAGGAAATGGTGGTACAGCTCCCGGGCCGCGAACGGGCGCTCACATGAGTGGGCGATCGCCTGCAGGATACGGGTGCTGGTTGCGTGATGCGCATTGTTTACCCAGCAGCCCAGCATATCCGGTTCGCTCACGACCACGCGTCCGCCCGGTTTTACGACCCGGACCATCTCCCGCAGCGCCGCCATGGTGTCGGGAACATGCGTGAGTACCCGATCTGCCCGAATCGCGTCGAAGCTCGCCGAAGCTGCCTTGAGCTCATGGGCGGGGGACTGAATGAACTTGAGATTCGCGGTCGCGGCATCGTGTCGACTCCGGGCCTCTTTCAACATTGCCTCGCTGATATCGAACCCGACGACGAGCCCGGATTCGCCTACGAGTTCGACCATTTGCCGGGCATCTTCACCCGTGCCACATCCTACGTCCGCGGCGCTGGCTGCGGCACCAAGCTGCATCAGAGCGAAGGTTTCCCTCTTGTAGGAACGAAAAAACTCAAGCGCGTGCATCGTGTCCAGACGGCCGACCAGTTCGGCGGGGTTTGCCTGGTCCACGTTCGCAAAGTTGCCCAGGAATCCTCGGGACTTGGAGTCTGCTGTCGACATGACCGCCCTCGCTGCATCGCCAGCATTGCCGGCACAATTGGACTCAATCGAAACGGGTAATGGCATTCGAGCTGATTCTCTTACCAAACCACTCCGGCCACAAGTGGTTCGCGCGGCAGCATCCTGCCGCACGCGACCCTTGCACCGCGTTTTTGAGTATGCTCTTCCTTCCGCCACCTCTCAAATCCCGCCATGTCAGACTCCATACCTGATGCATCAGCTCACCTGCCGACGGGCAGGGAACCGGCGCTGCGCGTCGTCCCCATGCCCGCGGATGCCAATCACACGGGCGACATCTTCGGCGGCTGGATCATGGCGCAGGTGGATATTGCCGGCAGCATACCCGCCGTACGGCTTGCCAGAGGCCGGGTGGCGACCGTGGCGGTGAATTCATTCCAGTTCAAGCAACCCGTATTCGTGGGTGACCTGGTGAGTTTCTACGCCGAGGCGGTGCGGGTCGGACGGACTTCGATCACCGTCAACGTCGAGGTTTACGCGCAGCGCAAGCCGGAGCGGGAGGAAGTCGTGAAGGTCACGGAGGCGACCCTCACTTATGTGGCCGTTGATGAAAATCGACGGCCGCGCGTTGTGCCGGTGCGTCAGTAAACGATAAACTTGATGGCGATGGTTAAAAGCATGCAAGCTCAGGGTAAGATAGGTACGAAATTCGCTGTCGGGCATATCGGATACGGGAATACAGTCGCCTTCGTAGAAAATGGAGAGACATCATGAAAACCGATACACCGA
>Ga0209640_10002102_pt1 | contig 17260 bp, 15 predicted proteins | sample RifCSP10_1_FD_184018 | JGI IMG/M metagenome (GOLD analysis project Ga0209640, IMG submission 184018) | Soil microbial communities from Rifle, Colorado - Rifle CSP2_sed 10_1 (SPAdes) (version 2) | ecosystem: Environmental > Terrestrial > Deep subsurface > Rock core/Sediment | place: Rifle... | reverse complement strand
CGACTCGTCCCCGAAGACGGCGGGTGACGCGCTGATTTCGCACGGCTTGCCCTGATCCGATCTCGTGGACAGGTGTTCGCCCGCGTCAGTCGGACGTTTAATCGCCGTACGATTTGACGTTCATCAAAACAGCCTTGGCGCCGCCACCAGTTCAACCTTGAGCGCCATACTTCGATAGAAAGTACGGCCGTCCCTGCCTTGCAGGTCGAAGTCTCGTTGAAATATACCTCGACGCACGTCGAGAGTTCTGGCTTCGGACCCCACCACTGATGTTCTGGAGGGCGCATGTTCCGTCATCTCAAGGTTGCCTTGGATACGTTGAGCACCATGCTTGTGGTCGCCGCTGCAGCCGCCTTGCTATGGCGCTTGTATCAGCCGGTTCCTCCGCCGCCAGGAAGGAGACCGCCCGTCGAAACAGTCAGCGCATTGACCATTGCGCCTAGCAAGGTGACTCATGTGCGCGGGACCGGCCGCGTGGTCCTTGTGGAATTTGCTGATTACGAGTGCCCGTTCTGTGCCAGACATGCGCAGAACACGGCGCCGACCATCAAGAAGGAACTGCTGGACACCGGAGAGATCCAATACGTGTTCTTCAACTTTCCGCTGCCAATCCATCCGCACGCGCAGAAGGCCGGCGAGGCGGCGGAGTGCGCCGCTCAGCAAGGGCGCTTCTGGGAGATGCACGAACGGCTCTTTGAGGACCCGAAGGCTCTCGAGGTCGTTGACTTATCAAGGCGAGCCGAGAACCTTGGGCTGGATAAAGTGAAGTTCATGAAGTGTCTTGAAAGCGGTCAGACGGCCGAAAAGGTTCATGCCGATCTTGCGGAAGGGCGTCGTCTCGGTGTCAATTCCACGCCCGCATTTTTCGTGGGCGCGATTCAGCCGGATGGCGCGATCAAACTGCTGAAGCGCATCAATGGCGCTGTTCCGTTTGAGCAATTCGACGGGGTCGTAAACGAGCTGCTGCCGAAGCGACGTGCGCAACGGTAGACCAGAGGTCCCTTTCGACGGCAGCTTCAACAGCCGCGTGCCCGTTCGGTGGGCGCAACGTTGAACGGCCAGCGGCTCCCGGTGGACAATGCGCAATCCCGGCAGGGACTCCGGGGAGCACGGGCAGGCATCTGCATCTGACTGACCGACCTCAGCGGCACCAGCAGGTCAACAACCGCTCGCACCCTCGCCGCAGATTTCCGCGACCACGCGCTCAGACGTGCCAGGGATCTTCACAGCAATCCGAGAGCAGCTCTGTCTACGCGTCGAGTCTCGACAGGGGCCAGTCGGGGTGCTAGTGATTGACAGTGTGGAGCGAGCAGCTGAGAACTGAGTCGTTTGGCATTGGCGCTTAGAATCGCGGATTCGCGGGCAGAGCGCCAGCGCCGCTGAAAGGAAAGGTGACGGTTCAGGGGTTTTAGAGCCCAGTAACCTGTCGCTGTTCAGCGATGCCAAATCGCGCCGAAGCAGCCTTCAGTGGGTTGACAAGAGTGCGTCTGCAGTGTGACGGTCCGGGTGCCGCGAGGGCGGCCGGCACGCGGACCGGACGCGATCCACCGTTCAGGGTGACAACAGCATCGGAGGGCTGCATTGGACTCTCCTAGTCTAGAGAGAGAGAGCCGACGGCTCGGCGTGTCGCCCGGCTTGGAGACGCTATGAGCCGGCACGGCGACGCGCGTGCAGATCCCGCCGTACGAAGTGCCGTATGCACCTCGGAGCGGTCGCACGCTCATGTCGGACGGGTTCAGTCGAGATACGGCCGTCACCTTTCGATCCCTCAACGACATGCTGGGGGACGGCACGTACGTCACTTCCTACGTGTTACGAGCCGCTGCGTTCGCGAATCATCGATGTACATTCCACCTCCACACGGAGGTGCAGCCCATGCGAATCTCCCACATCCAGGTGCTCGTGTTCGTCCTCGCCGTCTCGGTAGCCGATGCCGCAGCGGGCCAGTCAACCGCGCCGGCGTTTGACCACCTTACACCGTGGGGTGACCCCGATTTTCGCGGCACCTACGTCAGCGATCCACGCGTCACGACGTGCGACATTCGAGTGACGAGCGCAATCGCCGGTGCGCAGGGGATGACCGTCGCCGGTGCGCAGGGAATGAAAGCCGTTCACATTACGCAGTCGCCCGACACGATGTGGCTGCGGGTCGCGCCCCCGGCCGCCGTGCGAGTCCTGCACATTCCAGCCAGGCGTGACGACGGATCCGACCTGACGCCGTACATACGAACCGGCATCGCGAGATGGGATGGTGCGGAGCTGCTCGTCGTATCCGGCTTTCCCACACTCGCGCTGTGGGGACGTCCTTTCGCGCGCGGTGTGGGTCCCCTGATCGAACGCTTGTCCCTGGGAGAAGGCAGGACGTTGAAGTACACGGCGTGGTATGACGATTCGCCGCTGCCCAGCGCGCCGCCACGTGCAGTCGAGTTCTGGCGGTGTGGCGACGCCACAGACTGATTCAAGCTGCGCAGGGATTGCCTTCGGACGGCCCGAGCGAATCCCTTTCGTTCCGATCTCCGACCCTTCTCGTGCGGCCGGTCACGGACGGCCCCCTTCTGTAAACACGTGTAATCTATACGTGAATGGCATCACTCGACGCGCGGCGGCAGATCGCGCTCGCCGAGTTCGTACAACGTCTGCGGGCGGCCTTGGGGCACCATCTGGTCGATTTGCGCCTGTTCGGGTCCGTTGCCCGACGCGAGGCGCGGCCCGATTCCGACATCGACGTCCTCGTGGTCGTGCAGCCTGAGAGCGCTCGAACCCGCCTGGAGCGCGAGGCGGTTGACATCGCCTTCGACGTCAACCTCCAACACGATCTCTACATCTCCCCGCGTGTCCTGACATCGGACATGCTCGCGCATCCGGTCTGGGGACAGACGCCGTTCGTGAGAAACGTTCAGCGTGAAAGCGTGGCGCTGTAGTGTCACCGCAGCTCGAGATCGCGCGGCACCGCGTTGCAGTGGCCCACGACACGATCCAGGAAGCCGACGTGCTCATTGCCGCCCGCCGGTGGCGCGGGGCGTTGAACCGGCTCTATTACGCGGCGTTCTACGCCGCACGCGCGATGCTGGCGATGCGCGATCTCGATTCTGCCCGTCATAGTGGCGTCATCGCACTCTTCCAGCAGCACTTCGTCAAGACGAACCTGGTTCCGTCACAAGTGGCCCGAACGCTTCCTCGAGCCTTCGAATCGCGGCAGACGAGCGATTACGCGGACGCGGCGGACCCGGACGAAGCGGGAGTCCTCGACCTCAGGACGGAGGTCGTCGCCTTTGTCGCTGCGTGCGAGCGGGCCCTCGACCAGCTGACTGCCACGAGCGGCGAGTCCTAGGCTCATCTCCCTCAGAAGCGCTCGCTACGGGAGCCCGCCGGCGTCATCTTCGAGCCCGTCGCGATAGACGTCGTCCACCGCCAGCCTGGCCCCGATGGAGACGAGATCGAGGATGTGCCCCCCGGTGCCCTCGATGGCGCTCCAGCCCCCGTCCGGCCCTCGCCGGTGCAACACGAGCGCCGGCCGGCGATGGGATACGAGCAGGACCTCCTTGATGCTCGGGAGACGCTGGTAGTGGGTCAGCTTCTCGCGGTCGTAGTCCTCCGTTGACGGGCTGGTCACCTCGATCACCAGGACCGGATTGGTCACTGCCACGGGATCGTCGTGGGCCCGCAGCGTTCTGCCGCCCACGACGGTTGCGTCCGGGTAGGTCGACAGTCCGGTTTCAGGGACGCGAACGCGCAGGTCCGACGAGTACACCCGGCGGCCAAAGGACAACTGCGCACGGATCAGGTGAATGATGCCGCGGCCAGCGCCGCATGCGTCGGCGTCCCGCCGGCCATCGCGTAGATCTCGCCGCCGAGAAACTCGTGACGCACCGAGCTGCCCTCTTCGAGCGTGACGTAATCGGAATACGGGTACCAGCACAAGGAAGTGCCGGACCTCGCGATCGAGGTCGTGTGGACGAGCGGCGGCCTCGACAAGCTGGAGATCTATCGCCGGCTCGGCGTCGGCGAGGTCTGGATCTGGAAGGACGGCAGGATCACGATTCACTCGCTGCGCGCAAGCGCATTCGAGCAGGTGGACCGGAGCCGGCTGTTCCCCGACCTCGATCTGGGACTGCTCTGTTCGCTGCTGGACCAGCCCACGGCGTCACAGGCCGTGAAAGCGCTGCGGGAGACCTTGCGGTCCACGTAGCGCGGAGGCTATTGCGCGATCTTTGACTGTTGATTATCGATTCGTTGTTGATTGGAGATTGATGATTCTTGATTTGTTGCGGGTTCGGGGTTCTGCGCCGTAGTCAGGTCGCCGCATCGAATCGAATCGTCGACGTCGATGAATCGTCAATAAATCACCCATCACCAATCATCAACGAATCACCAATCACAGATCGAGAATCATTAAATCAACTAACCCTTCAGCCCCAGCCGAAGAAGCACCGCCCGTAATTCCTCTTCGGTCACATCATCGACCGTCATCGTCGCGCCGATCTCGATCGCGATGACGAAGTGCAGGCGTCCGTGCACGACCTTCTTGTCGCGCCGGATCGCTTCGATGACGTCGGTGATCGACAGGTCGGCGACGGGAGGGAGTGGGCCCAGCTTCGCGATGAGCTGTGCCAGGGCGAGGCGCTCGCGTTCGGCGAGCGCGCCTCTCGCAACCGCCAGGTCCGCCGCGGCCAGCATGCCGTGCGCGATCGCCTCGCCGTGCCTGAATCGGCGGTAGTGGGTGACCGCCTCGAGCGCGTGACCCACGGTGTGGCCGTAGTTGAGCACGCGGCGCGGCCCGCTCTCCCGCTCGTCCTTCGACACGACGTCGGCCTTGATCCGGCAGGAGTCGACGATGACCGGCACCAGCGCGCGGCCGTCCTTTGCGACGATCGACGTGGTATCGGAGCCGAGCCGGTCGAACAGATCGCGCCTGGCGATCACGCCGTATTTGATGACTTCGTACAGTCCCGACCGGAACTCGCGGCGTGGGAGCGTCTTCAGGAGGAGCGGGTCCACGACGACGAGAGCCGGCTGGTGGAACGCGCCGATGAGGTTCTTTCCGAGCTGGTGATTGACCCCGACCTTTCCGCCGATCGAGCTGTCGACTTGAGCCAGCAGCGTGGTCGGGACGTGGACCAGCGTGATCCCACGCAGGAACGTGGCGGCGGCGAACCCGGCCGTGTCGCCGACCACGCCGCCGCCGACCGCGATGATGGCACCGCCGCGATCGGCGCCCGCGCGGATGAGCGCTTCGTAGATCCGCGACACCGACTGGAGGTTCTTGAAGCGCTCGCCATCGGGAATCAGAATCGGGTCCCCTCCTCCGAGCGAGGCCTTCACCTGCGCCCCATGGAAGCGCCACACGGTCGGGCTCGACACGACGAATCGCGCCGGACCGACGTCATGCCGGTCCAGGAGGGCCGCGAGCGCGTCGGCGGCGCCCTCGCCGATCCAGACAGGCGAGGTGTGGGGACCAGCCGTGACGTCGATGCGGATCAGATCTGCGGCAGTGTCAGGTTGAGCATTGGGCATTGAGCATTGGGCATTGGGCATTGAGTGGCATTGAGCATTGGGCATTGAGCATTGGGCATTGATAGGATAGCAGCCCGTGACCGTGCGCGGCGATTTCCTGATCATCGGCAGCGGCATCGCCGGGCTGCGCGCCGCGCTCGCTCTGGCGGACAGCGGCGAGGTCGTCGTCCTGACCAAAGCCGATCCCCGAGAAAGCAACACAGACTACGCGCAGGGCGGCATTGCCGCCGCCATTGGACCAGACGACTCTCCCGAGCTTCACTTCGCCGATACGATGGCCGCCGGCGACGGACTCTGTCTGGCCGACGCCGTTCGCGTGCTCGTCACCGACGGCCCCCGGTACGTTCGGGAGCTGATCGAGTGGGGAGTCGCCTTCGACCGTGATGCCAGTGGCCAGCCCGCACTCGGTCGTGAAGCGGCCCACAGCGTGCGCCGCGTTCTGCACGCGCGTGACGCCCCGGGCCGCGAAATCGGACGGCGGCTGTGGCAGAAGGTGCAGACGCACCCTCGCGTGCGTGTCCTGGGCGACGCGCTGGCGATGTCGCTGATTGCATCGGGAGGCGAGTGTCATGGAGCGACCTTCGTCGATCGCAGCGGCCGCCTGGAGCGGGCCGAAGCGGAGCGGACGCTGATTGCGACCGGCGGCGCCGGCCAGGTCTTCCGCGAAACGACCAACCCCGAGATCGCCACCGGCGACGGCATCGCCATGGCCTTCGAGGCCGGCGCTCGCGTGGCGGACCTGGAGTTCATTCAATTCCATCCGACCGCGCTCAGCGTGGCGGGCGCGCCGAGGTTCCTGCTGTCGGAGGCGCTGCGCGGCGAAGGCGCCTGGCTGGTGAACGGGGCGGGAGAGCGCTTCGTGCAGCGATATGAGCCGGCGGGCGACCTGGCGTCGCGCGATCTGGTGGCCCGGGCCATTGTGCGCGAGGTCGAGCGCACGGGCGCGCCGGTCTTCCTGTCGATGGCGCACCTCGACCACGACTACGTCCGGCGGCGATTCCCGACCATCGCTCAGGTGTGCCGGCAGGCTGGTCTCGATCTGGCGACAGACAGGATTCCGGTGAGCCCCGCGGCGCACTACGTGATGGGAGGCATCGAAACGGACCTGCACGGCCGCACGTCGATTGCGCGCCTCTTCGCCGCCGGCGAGGCGGCCTGCACCGGCGTCCACGGCGCCAACCGACTGGCCAGCAACTCGCTGCTCGAGGGACTGGTCTTTGGCGCCCGTGCCGCCGAAGCCATGTCCGGACCGGTGAGTCCTGCATCGCTCTTCGGAATTCCGGCGGCGCCGCCCCAGCCGGCTGGCGATGGCGATGACGCGCCATCCGAGCGTGCGCTGCGCGATCTGATGTGGCGGCACGCGGGGCTGCTCCGTGCGCGCGACACGCTGCACCTGCTCGTCGGCCGGCTGTCGGCGTGGTGCGACCACCTGACTCGCGCCCGCGTCGCGTCACCGGCGGACCGGGAACTGCGTCGCCTGGCGAGCCTCGTGGGCGTCGGCCTGCTCATCGCGCGTGCGGCCCTCAGACGAGAGGAGAGCCGGGGCGGCCACTTCCGCACGGATTTCCCGCATCGCGACGATATACACTGGCAGATGCACGTGTCAGATGTGCTGATCGCCTGACAACTCCCAACTCCCAAATTCCAATTCCCAAGGCGACATGTCACCAGAGACCGACATTCCCGATCTTCCCACCGAGGTCACGCCGCAATCCCAGGACTTCGGCCGCTGGTACATCGACGTCGTGCGGCGAGCCGAGCTGGCGGACTATTCGCCCGTCAAGGGCTGCATGGTGATTCGTCCCTACGGCTACGCCATCTGGGAGCTGATGCAGCAGGCGCTCGATCGGCGGTTCAAGGCCACCGGACACGTGAACGCCTACTTTCCCCTCTTCATTCCCGAGAGCCTTCTGATGAAGGAGGCCCAGCACGTCAAGGGTTTCGCGCCGCAGGTCGCCTGGGTGACACAAGGAGGGAACGAGGTGCTCGAGGAGCGGCTCGTGGTGCGCCCGACGTCGGAAACCATCATCGGGACGATGTACGCGAAGTGGATTCACTCGTGGCGCGATCTGCCGGTTCTCATCAACCAGTGGGCCAACGTGGTCCGCTGGGAGAAGGTCACACGGCTGTTCCTGCGGACGACCGAGTTCCTGTGGCAGGAGGGACACACGGCCCACGAGACGGCCGAGGAGGCGGAGGAGGAAACGCGAAGGATGCTCGCCGTCTACAAGGACTTCGCCGAAGTCGAGCTGGCGATGCCCGTCGTCGATGGATTGAAGACGGAGAGCGAGAAGTTTGCCGGCGCCGAGCGGACCTATTCGATCGAAGCGCTCATGCGTGATGGCCGCGCGCTGCAGGCCGGCACGTCGCACAATCTCGGGCAGAACTTCGCGAAGGTCTTCGACATCACGTTCCAGGCCAGAGACAAGTCGGTTCAATACGTGTACGGGACGTCCTGGGGTGTCTCGACGCGAATGATCGGCGGCGTGATCATGACCCATGGCGACGACGGCGGGTTGATTCTGCCGCCGAGGATTGCCCCGTACCAGGTGGTCATCGTCCCGATTCCGCGAGGGAACTGGCGCGAGACGGTCCTGCCGCGCGCCCAGGCGATTCGTCAGGAGCTGGAAGGACGCGGCGTGCGCGTTATGCTCGACGACCGCGACACGCAGACACCCGGCTGGAAGTTCAACGAGTGGGAGATGCGCGGGGTTCCGCTGCGACTCGAGATTGGCCCGAAGGACATCGAGAAATCGCAGGTCGTGCTCGCCCGGCGGGACACACGCGAGAAATCGTTCACCCCGATGGAGGGCCTCGCGACGCAGGTCGCGTCCATGCTCGAGTCGATTCAGCGGGCGCTCTTCGACCGTGCTCTGGCGTTTCGCAGCGAGCACACGACCGAGACCGATTCCTACGACGAGTTCAAGCAGATCATGGACGGGCGCCCCGGGTTCGTGATCTCCCCCTGGTGTGGCTCGGCTGCGTGCGAAGCGGACGTCAAAGCCGAGACCCAGGCGACGATTCGCAACATCCCGTTCACGAGCGCGCCGGCCGCCGGCAAGAAGTGCGTGAAGTGCGGAGGCGACGCAACGGTGCACGCCTGGTTTGCCAAGGCGTACTGAAGAAGCAAAGGTGAAAGTGGGAAGTGGGAAGGTCAAAGTTGGGAAGTAAGTGGAGAAGCAGGAAGTACGTGGATGTGCTCGTCGCGTCGATGGTGCTGGCCGCACTCGTGTCCGTGGCCGCGTGCCGGCCGAGCGGGCCGCTGCGCGTGACGGCGATTCAGACCGGGCGCTCGCTCAATTCCGACAACAGCGTGGGCGACCACACCATGCGTTTCAGACCCGACGACACGATGCACGTGGCGGTGCTGACCGATGGCCCCGGTGCGGGAACCGTCACCGTCCGTTGGCGCTACCGGTCCACCCTGGTGAGCGAGGAGACGCGCGAAGTGGCCCATCGGGACCATGCGGCCACCGAGTTCCATATTCAGAACTCAGGTGGGTTCCCGGCGGGCGACTATTCGGCCGAGATCCTCGTGGATGGCAAGCCATTCGCCACTCGCGCGCTCCGCGTCGAGAACTAAACAGAAACTCGTAATGCAAGATTCAAAATAATTCAAAATGCAGAATGCAAACAATGTCTTCTCTCCCCTACGTTGCCGTTTTGCATCTTGAATTTTGCATCTTGCATTGCGCGTCTCCGAATAGCACCGGTCAGAGAAAGTCCGGCCAGCGTGCCCGGAGCTCCTTCACTCTGCGGTTTCGTCCCGTGAGCTTCAATCGGCGCACGATCTGACGCGCGGCATCCGCGAGCTGCCCGCGCCACCGGGTCCCCCGGGCCGAGGCCGACCACGCCCGCGCCAGGGGTTCGAGACACTGCGCATCGCCGACGGCCGTGATGGCCGCGAGGAACTCGGTGGGAAGGGGGGTCTGCGCCGCGCTGAACGCCTCCCGGATGTCGTACAGGGCGAGCCGGCTGGCGCGATCGGCCAACGCGTGATGGGCCACGCCGCGCGCCCGCAGCCACTCGTCGCGCCGGCGCCTGGTTTCGACGCTTTCCTCGCGCTCCCGGAATGCCTTGATCGCGTCGTGCAGCTGCGACAGCGTCGCGCCGCGTCCATGCGCCTCCACCCACTCACGCGCCGCGACTGGATCGTCCAGTGGAGGACCGACGCTGGCCGGTGGCGGCGCCTGCGCGCGGATCGGCCGGACGAGATGCTCGGGCAGATCCGAGAGCGCCTCGGTCGCCGCGAACCGGATTCGGGCGTCGCGTCTCCGATCGACGGCGATCGTCGCGATGGCCTCCAGCAGCCGCGTGCCGGTCTCCTGTGTCACCCAGCCTCGCAGGACGCTCAGGGCGGCCACAACCGCCTCGACATCGGATGAGTCGAGGGCGCCAAGCGCGATCTTGGCAGCACGGTGATCCTCGATTCCTTCGAGCGCAGCGAGGGCGAGGGCGCGTGAGGTGGACGATTCGCTCGATTGGATGAACGCCGCCAGGCGCGGAAGGGCGCGCGTGCCGAGGACCCGCAGACGGGCCACGGCGGCCTCGCGGCGGACCGAATCGCTCGACTGGAGGTCGGCGATCAGTCGATCGACTTGTCTGGGCGCTGGACCGGGTCGTGACACGCGCGCTCGAGTGTGAACGCCTACGCTGCTTCGAGAGGCTTCTTCTTCTTTCCGAAGATCCAGGCGAGGGCGATGCTGATGCAGTAGAGGATGAACATCGGCACCGCCATCATCAACTGCCCCATGGGGTCCCCGCCCGGCGACAGCACGGCGCCGACGATGAAGATGATCAGGATGGCGTATTTCATGTGGCGGAGGAGGAACCGCGCCGTGATGACGCCCATGCGTGCGAGAAACAGCACGAGCGTCGGCATCTGAAAGATCGCGCCGAAGATTAGCACGAGCTTCATGTAGAGACTGAAGGCCGGTTCGATCCGTGGCAGGAACTTGACGTGCTCGTTCCCCCACGTGCTGAAGAATTTCCAAGTCAAGGGAAAGACCACTTCGTGCGCGAACGCCGCTCCAGCGACGAAGAACACCGACGCCATCAGGACGAACGGAACCGCGAGCCGCTTTTCGTTGGCGTAGAGTCCCGGCGCGACGAAGAGCCAGACCTGTGTCATGATGGCCGGAATCGCGATGAGAATGCCCGCGATCAGGGCGATCTTCAACCAGAGCATCATCCCTTCTGTGGGTTCTGTGAAGACCAGCTGCGCTTCCGGACCGAGTAGCTCCCACATCGGCTCCATGACGAAGTTGTACAGACCGCCCGGCAGGATCGGTCCCCGCCACGACGCCTCCCCAAGAAAGAGGCAGGCGATGACAATGCCGATGACCAGGGAGAGGAGCGAGTAGATGATGCGTCGCCGCAACTCATCCAGGTGGTCGAGGAAGGACATCTTCCCCTGACCGGACTCGGATTCCTCATCCTCCCAGTCGGGGCCCTCGTCCGCGGCCGGGGTCGACTTGCTCGGAAACGGCACCAGGGCCATGGACGTGGCTACGTCGAGGTGACGGCGTTCGTGCGGCTGACCGTGGGTTCCGCGGATGGAGTCTCCCCTGTGGACCCGGGTGAGATCGGCGTGGCGCTGGAGGCCTCGATGGCCGAGGCCTGCTCGGCCTGCATCTTGGCCTTCTGATCGCGCTGCTCTTCGACGCGGACTTCCTCCTCGAGCGTGTTGCGAAGCTCGTTCGAGGCCTTCCTGAACTCGCTCAGGCTCTTGCCGAGTGATCGACCGAGCTCGGGCAGCTTGCGCGGCCCGAAGATGATGAGCGCGATCACCCCGATGATGACCAGCTCGGCCCATCCGAGGTTGGGTAACATAGTAGTGCTCCAGCCGGCCGGAGCCGGCGCTAACGACCACAGGCGGGCGCGTCAGGGCCCCGTGTCCCGCAACCACGGCTGCCCGCCCCGGCGTGCGGGTGCCCGCAAGTGCTTCACTCGATTATAAATCCAGTCTGGACGGGGTCAAGGCAAGGGTGTACATTGCTGGTAATATGCTTGGAATGCGCAGCTACCGGTATCTATCAGTCGCGGGGCTGGTTGTCGTTTTCAGTGCGCTGGCGGGCGGCTTCTGGGGCCGCACCGCCGTTGCGCAGGACCAGATACCAGACCAGTACAAGGTCTTCACGGCGGCGCTCGGCGCCATCGAGGACAACTACGTCGGTGAGTACGAGTCGGATCGGCTGGTCTACAGCGCTATTACGGGCATGCTGCAAACCCTCGATCCCCATTCCAGCTTCATGAATCCACGAGACTTCGCCCAGATGCGCGAACGGCAGGAGGGGCGCTACTACGGCCTCGGCATCTCGATCAACGTGGTCAACGGGGACGTCACGATCTTCAACGTGTTCGAGGGTTCTCCCGCGCATCAGACGGGCCTGCGTCGCGGCGACGTGATCGCGAGGATCGAGGGCGAGGACGCCAAGGGCTGGACGAGCGAGCAGGCCGTGCGCCGGCTGCGGGGGCCGAAACAGACCGCGGTCAAGATCTCGATCCGTCGTTCCGGCTATGACGGCCTGATCGATCTCGCCGTGACGCGTGACGAGGTGCACATCCCGACGGTGCCCGCCGCCGTCATGCTCGACAGCAGCACCGGCTACATCAAGCTGCAGGATTTCGGGGAGAACACTGACCAGGAGCTCGGCCGCGCCCTCGAGGATCTGACCAAGAAGGGAATGAAGCGGCTGATGTTCGACCTTCGGGGCAACCCGGGCGGAGCGCTCGATCAGGCGATCCGGGTCTCGAACCGCTTCCTCCCGAAGGGCGACCTCATCGTCTACACGCGTGGTCGAGTGCCGAATTCCGATCAGGACTACCGCGCGACCGAGCGGAGTGATTACCTGAACGTGCCGATGATCACGCTGGTCAATCGCAGCAGCGCGAGCGCGTCGGAGATCGTGTCCGGCGCCCTCCAGGACCACGATCGCTCGCTCATTGTCGGCGAAACGACGTTCGGCAAGGCCCTGGTGCAATCGGTCTACCGCGTGGCTGAAGGTGCGGGCGCCGCGATTACCACGGCCCGCTACTACACGCCGAGCGGCCGACTGATTCAGCGCCCGTGGGATGGCAGCTTCGACGAGTACCTGACCTATATCTACCGCGAGCAGGACGTGGCGAAGGCCCACAAGGCTGAGGACCTGATGTACACCGACGCGAGAAGGAAGGTCTACAGCGGCGGTGGCATCGAGCCGGACCGGCGCTTCGATGGCCCGGCCGAGGGGTTCAACCCGTCGAGGTTCGCGCGGTCGATTGCCGCGCGGAACCTGTTCGACACCTACGCCCAGCAGTTCGTGCGCAAGGGCGACACGCGGGTCGGGCGCCGCGCATCGGCTGAAGCCAGAGAGCTCGAGGAGGGCTTCGAGGTGACCGACGACATGCTCGGCGAGTTCAAGCGTCTCGTGCAGCAGTCGCCCATACCGTTCGACGAGGCGGCGTGGCAGCGGGACCTCGAATTCGTCAAGGCGATGATCCATCGCGAGATCGACGTGGATCTGTTCGGCGTCGCCGCGGCGTACAAGAACCTGGCTCGCCGCGATCCGCAGCTGCAGTTCGCGCTCGGACTGTTTCCTGAAGCACAGCAGCTGCTCGATCTGAGCCGCCAATCCCCGACCGGGCGGAGGGCAGCGAGGTAGCAGAACTCCGTCGAGTTCGGTCGGCTAGCCCCAAATATAGTGGTCTGACTTTAGCCTTGCCACAATAGCTAGGCGCTGCTAGACTCCCCGCGTCGGTTCAGTCCGATCAAGCCGCCCGCCGCCCGCCTCCCAGCACGCCGGCCGGGTTCGGTGTGCAAGGCAGGGAAAGCAATGCGTCTCGAACGTCTCGAAATCTCCGGGTTCAAATCGTTCTCCGATCGGTCGGAGCTTGCCTTCGACCAGGGCGTCACCGCCATCGTCGGGCCCAACGGCTGCGGCAAGAGCAACGTGGCCGATGCCATTACCTGGGTCCTCGGCGAACAGAGTGCCAAGAGCCTCCGCGGCGACAAGATGGAGGACGTCATCTTCAGCGGCAGCGACGCGAGAAAGCCTGGAGCGGCCGCCGAGGTGCGACTGCGCCTGGCGGGTCTTCCGATGTCCCCGGAGCCTCCTGCCGCCGCGGAGGTCTCTGGATTGAAGGAGTTCCACGCCCTACCCGAAGGCGGCAACGGACACGCGGCCGACGGCACGAGCGGGAATGGGAACGGCCACGCTGCGATCGAGCAGATGGCCCAGGCGTTCACTCGAGACGTGGAGGTCACCCGGCGGCTGTACCGGTCTGGCGAGAGCGAGTACCTGATCGATGGCGCCGTGTGCCGCCTGCGGGACGTGCACGAGCTGTTGATGGACACGGGCCTCGGCGCCAAGGCCTACTCGATCATCGAGCAGGGCAAGATCGGGATGATTCTCAGCTCTCGTCCCACCGATCGGCGTCAACTGATCGACGAGGCGGCTGGCATCACGAAGTATCGATCCCGGCGACGTGCTGCGGAACTGAAGCTGGAAGCGGCACAGCAGAACCTCCTTCGCATCGACGACATCGTGTTCGAAGTGGAGAAGCAGCGTGGCGCGCTGAAGCGGCAGGCGGCAAAAGCGCGCCGGTACGGACGACTGCGGGACGAGTATCGCCGTTGGGAAAAGGTGCTGTTCGCGCGGCGTTACCGCGAACTGGCGGCTGCCATCGACAGCGCCCGCGGCAGTCTGGCGCTGGCCCGAGAGCGAGAGGCGGCCTCGGCCGCCCGCCTCGCGGAAGTCGAAGCCGACCTTGGACGCCTTCGCATCGAGCAGACCGAGGCAGAGAGCCGAACGGCGCGTATACGCGAGGACGCCCACAGCCGCGAGCTCGACATCAACCTTCGACAGCAGCAGCAGGAGTTCAACCGCCAGCAGGTGGGCGCGCTGGACGACCGCGGCACGGAAATCGCGGCCGAGATCGAGGATCTCGCGGCGCGGCGCGAGCCCGCGCGGATCGCCGCCGAGGCGCGTCGAGAGGCGGCGCTCGAGGCCGAGCGGTCGCGCGACGAGGCCGCCGATGTCACGGCGTCTGCGGTTGCCGAGCACACGCGCGCGCGGCTCGCGGTCGAGGCGATCGAAGGCGAGGTCGAGGCGATTCGTGGAGACCTCTTCCGTTCGGTCAACGCGACCATGGCCGTCCGCCACGTGATGGAGCACACCGAGGCGCAGCGCGAGCGCGTCGGTGAGCAGCTGGGTCGATTCGACGTGGAGCAGGACGACGTGCGCCGCGAGCGCGAGAAAGTGCACGCGGACCGAACGGCCGCCGCCGAGGCGCTGGCACGGGCGCGCGCTGCGCTCGAGGCCATCACGCTCGAACTGGCGGCGCGGCGATCGCAGCTGGCCGCGTCGCGAAGCGAGCACGAGTCGCGTGCCAGGGACGTGCGAACGGGCGAGCAGGAGCTCGCTGCCGTCGAGGGCAGGCTGGCCTCGCTCGAGGAGCTGGCGGCCAGCCGCGCGGACTTCGGCGACGCGGCGCGCATGGTGCTCGTGCAGGCCAATGGGCGCGTCGGGCAGCAGGGTGCCGTCGCGGATTTCCTCGAGGTCGATCGCCGCTACGAGCGCGCCGTCGAGGCGTGCCTCGGCGACCTGCTCCAGCACGTGATCGTGGAGCGCCACGACCAGGCCGCCGCAGGGTTGGCGCTCGTACGGGAGCAGGACGCCGGCCGCTGCGGCTTCGTGGTCGTCGACCCGGGCTCCAATGGCTATCATCCGCACGATACGCTGCGCATCCCGGGTATCGTGCCCGTCTCGGACGTGCTCCACGTGCATGGTCCCCACGCCATCACGATTCTCAAGGTCATCCCGGAAGCGTACGTGGCCGACACGTTCGAACAAGCCGTGGCGTTCTCCCGTCAGACGGCGGCGCCCGTCGCCACCCTGGACGGCGACGTGCTCCGCGGGCCGCACCTGGTGGCGGGCGGCGCGAAGGTGGAGTCGCGCGGCATCCTCGCGACGAGGAGGGAGATCAAGGAACTGCGCGAGCGAGCCGAGAGCGACCGTGCCGCGCTCGGCCGTCTGGCCGAGGAGGTTGCCCGCCTGGACGTCAACGTCGCCGAGGCGGCCAGCGCCATCGGCGCGCTCCAGGATGCCGAACACGAGCAGGAGAAGGCCATCGTCGCGCACGAGGCGCAGTTGGCTCGCACGGGCGAAGACGAGGCGCGTCTTGCACGGAAGGCCGACGTCGTCGCGCTCGAGCGTCGTCAGGCCGAAGAGGAACGCGCAGCGCTCGAGGCTCGTCGAGCGGAGGCCGAGTCGTCCATCGCCAGACTCGAGGACGAGCAGGCCATCATCGAGCAGCGCCTGGCAGAAGCGCAGCGCCGCCTCGCCGATGGTCGCGAGACCGTCGACGTCCTCGGTGCGAGGGCGGCCGAGGCGGGTGCGTCACACGCGGCGCTGGTCGAACGCGCGACCGCGATGTCCGCTGAAGTCCTCCGCCTCGACGAGGGGGCGCGCGAGCTCGAGCAGCGAATCGCGATACGGATTGCCGAGCGCCAGCAGACGCTGGCGCGTCGGGAGTCGCTCATCGCCGCCATCGCCGGCGGTGAGCGGGCTCTCGACGATGACATCGTAGCGCTCGAGTCGATGCGCGGCGCGCTCCGCGAAGCCGATGACGCGGCTGCGTCCCTGCGCTCGTCCGTGGACGAGCAGGACATCGTCATCCGTCAGGCGCGACGGGTGCTCGACGGGATCCGTTCCGAGGCGAGCGATCTCGAAGTGGCCAGGGCCACGGCCGAAAGCGACCTGACCCATCTCGCCCAGACGTGCGTCGATGCCGTGCAACGGTCCCTGGACGACGTACTGGCCGAGGTCGAGCAGATGGAGCAGGCCGGTCAGGCCACGCCCGACGCCGTTGCGCTGTCGACCGAGGAGCCCGACCCTGAGTCCGAGGACGAGACCCCCGCCGCGGCCCTTGACGCCGTCGGCGAGACCGCCGTGAGACAGGAGGACGTCGCCGGGCAGGAGCGGGAGTCCCCCGTGCCCGTGATGACGGCCGAAGACGCGATCGCCAGGCTCAAGACGAAGATCGAGCGCCTGGGACCGGTGAACATGATGGCAATCGAGCAGTTCGACGAGCTCGACACGCGCCATGCATTCCTGACCACCCAGCGCCAGGACCTGGTGGATTCGATTGCGCAGACCGCCGAGGCGATCGAGCGGATCGACGAAACGACCAAAGCCAGGTTCACCGAGGCGTTCACCGCCATCCAGGGCAACTTCCAGCAGACCTTCAGCACCCTGTTCGGAGGCGGACGCGCCGGCCTGTCGCTGCTCGACGAAAACGACCCGCTCGAGAGCGGCATCGACATTGTCGCGTCGCCTCCCGGCAAGCGCCTGCAGAACGTGCAGCTGCTCTCGGGAGGGGAGAAGGCATTGACGGCCATCGCGTTGATGTTCGCGATCTTCCAGTACAAACCGAGCCCGTTCTGTCTCCTCGACGAGATCGACGCGCCGCTCGACGACGCGAACGTGCACAGGTTCGTCGAGATGCTGCGGGGGATGCTCGACCGCACGCAGTTCATCCTGATCACGCACAATCGCCAGACGATGGAGATCGCCAACCGGCTGTATGGCGTGACGATGGAGGAGCCGGGCGTCTCCAAGCTGATTTCCGTCGAGCTGAACTGAGCACTGTTCGATTGGAACGATCCGAACGACTCGAACGATCCGAACGACCCGAACGATCCGAACGACCCGAACGTAGTAGAGTCCGGGAGGTCCCAAGCCATGAGCAAGCGACTGGAAATCAG
>Ga0209640_10002101_pt1 | contig 17262 bp, 13 predicted proteins | sample RifCSP10_1_FD_184018 | JGI IMG/M metagenome (GOLD analysis project Ga0209640, IMG submission 184018) | Soil microbial communities from Rifle, Colorado - Rifle CSP2_sed 10_1 (SPAdes) (version 2) | ecosystem: Environmental > Terrestrial > Deep subsurface > Rock core/Sediment | place: Rifle... | reverse complement strand
GGAGGCGGCGGGCGGCGACGCCCCGGCGCCGCGCCAGCCCTCGGGCGAGGAGCTCGGCGTGTTCGAAGCCGAAGCCCCGGTGCCGCTCCCGTGACGCCGGCACCCAGGTCACCGCGCCGGCGTCGACCTCGGGAGGCAGGACCCCATCGACGAGGTCGACGAGAAGGCCAGCGGCCGTCCGGGCGTTGCGGTACTTGAGGCGGGCGACGAGCTCGCGGGCCGCGCCGTCGTAGACGACCGCTGCGTGCACGGCGTCGAGGCCAGGCGGGGGCGGCATGGGCGGAGCAACGCGAAGCCCGAGCCGGCACCCGGCGCAGAGGCCCCCTTCCGTGCCCGCTCCGCACGCGACGCACCGACCCGGAAACAACCACTCAGCCACACCCATGCCGCGAGCATGACGCCCGCGTGTGACATTTCCTTGCCCCTGGGGAGCTACGTGCCCATCGTCCAGGAGCCGAGGTACTCACGCTGGGCGTCGGTGAGGACGTCGAGGCGGATGCCCATCGACTCGAGCTTGAGCCGGGCGACCTCCTCGTCGATGTCCTTCGGCACGTCGTAGACGCGCGGCGTGAGTGACGCCGCGTTCTTCGCCATCCACTCGGCGGCGAGCGCCTGGTTGGCGAAGCTCATGTCCATCACCGCGGCGGGGTGCCCTTCGGCCGCGGCGAGGTTCACAAGGCGGCCCTCGCCAAGCACGACGATGCGACGGCCGTCGTCGAGGACGAACTCCTCCACGAAGGTGCGCAGTTCGCGCCGGTCCGTGGCCATGGCCGCGAGCGCCTCGAGGTCGATCTCGATGTCGAAGTGCCCCGAGTTGGCGAGAATGGCGCCGTCCTTCATCACCTCGAAGTGCTCGCGCCGGAGGATGTCGCGGTCGCCGGTCACGGAGACGATGATGTCGCCGATGCGGGCGGCGTCGATCATCGGCATCACGTCGAAGCCGTCCATGACCGCCTCGAGCGCGCGCAGCGGGTCGACCTCGGTGACGACAACTCGAGAACCCATGCCCTTGGCCCGCGAGGCCAGGCCCTTGCCGCAGTAGCCGTAGCCGGCCACCACGAAGACCTTGCCGGCGAGGAGCGCGTTGGTCGCGCGGATGATGCCGTCGATCGTCGACTGGCCGGTGCCGTAGCGGTTGTCGAAGAGGTGCTTGGTGTTGGCGTCGTTGACGGCCACGATCGGGTACTTCAGCGCGCCGTCGGCCTCCATGGCCTTCAAGCGGATCACGCCCGTCGTGGTCTCCTCGGTGCCCCCGATGATCTCCGCGAGCTGGTCGGGCCGCTCCTGGTGGAGCGTCGACACGAGGTCGCAGCCGTCGTCCATGGTCATGTGCGGATGCGCGTCGAGGGCGGCGTTGAGGTGCCGGTAATAGCCGTCTCGGTCGATGCCCTTGATGGCGAACACCGGCACCTCGTGGTCGGTGACGAGCGCGGCGGCCACGTCGTCTTGGGTCGACAGCGGATTGGAAGCACACACGATCACCTGAGCGCCCCCGGCTTGGAGAGCACGAACCAGGTTGGCGGTCTCGGTCGTGACGTGCAGGCACGCCGCCAACCGCAGTCCCTCGAGCGGACGTTCTTTGGCGAAGCGCTCGCGAATCGAGGTCAGGACGGGCATCGTGCGGTCGGCCCACGCGATGCGCTTTCGGCCCGACTCGGCGAGTCCGGTATCCGCGACGTCGTACTCCATGAGATCAGTTCTCCCTGTGTTGGGCCAGCGCGTCCTTCAGACGGAAGATCGCGTCAATGGGGCCCGGATCCACCCCAGCGTCGTAGGCGAGGTAGAGGCTCGTCCAATCGCCGACGTACATGAGATCGAGGAGTTGGGCAAGGCGCCCGTCGCCGGCCGCTTCGAACGAAAGCACCCCGCTGACGGTCTCCTCGATGATTTCCCGCGTGATCTCGAACCGGCGGCGGAGTTGGGGATGTTCGAACCCGTGCCGCAGCTCCACGAGGGTGAACACCTGCCGGGTGACGTCCCCGTGTTGGCCCCACCCGCAGATCTCGTTGTGATCGAGCTCGGGGTAGACGTTCCAGAACGCCGGCGCCTTGGCGTTCTCGTTCACGTCCGCTTTCCACCGCAGGGCGGCGACCGCTCCCAGCGCGCCGCCGCCGTAGACCACCGGGATGGTGCGACCGATCTGGCGGGCGAGCTCGCGGGCGGGATTGGCGCTCCCCTCCACCTCCAGACGACACCGGTCACGGCGTGCCGCGAGCTGTTCGGTGGCCGCGGTGAGCCACTGGTGCGCGTCGGGAAGCAAGCCGGCGCGGAAGAGCGTGACGAAGAGGGGGGCGACGAGGGCACCGAGCGCGGCGCGGGGCATGTACCCCTGAGGGCACGGAACGTGCAGGCCGCCGGCCTGCTCGGCGATCGCCGCCAGCGGGCCTCCCGTCGACACGGCAACGAGCCGCGCGCCTCGCGCGGCAGCCTGCTCGGCGAGCGACAGGGTCTCCTCGGTGCTCCCCGAATACGACAGCGCGAACGCGAGGGTGCGCGGACCCACGAATGCGGGCACGCGGTACTGCTTCAACACGGTGACGGGCACGCGGAGGTGGGCGTTGGCCACCGCCGCGAGGACGTCCCCGGCGATTCCCGAACCCCCCATGCCCAGCACCACGACGTTGTCGATCTCGTCGGCGGCTGGGAACTCCGAGCGGGCCACCTCGGCGGCCGCACGATGCGCGGCGTCGAGCTGTTCGGGGAGCCCTCGCACCGCCTCCCCGAACCCGAGGGTGTCGAGCACGCCTGTCTCGGACGCCGGCGTCACGCGGCAGGATCGAACGTGGGGCTGATGCCCTCCGACGCCGCGCGGGCGACGACCCCGGCCGCCGCCGCCTCGTCGAGCGTCTCCGCTTCGTCGATCAGCATGACGGGGATGTCGTCGCGCACCTCATAGCGCCGCCGACACTCGGGGCAGAACAAAAAGCCGTCCGCTTCGAAGTAGAACAGCGGCCCCTTGTCGTCCGGGCAGGCGAGGATCTCCAGCAGTTTCGGGTCGAGTGCCATGCCCTCAGCCTCGCACGATCTCGAGCACTTCCGCCGTTCGCGCCTCGCATGCCGCCGGGTCGGGCGCCTCGAGGTTCAGCCGCAGGAGCGGCTCCGTGTTGCTCGGCCGCAGGTTGAACCACCACTCCCCGAGGTCGACCGTGAGCCCGTCGAGACGGTCAGACTCGGCGGCGGCGACGGCGGCGAAATGCTCGGCGACCCGCTCGATCACGGCGAGTGGGCTCGCCACCTCGGTGTTGATCTCGCCCGACTGCGCGTAGCGCTCGAACGAGCGCCGGGCCTCGGCCAATGGGAGCCCGCTGACGCTGAGCTGCTCGAGCATGAGCACGGCCGCGATCAACCCGGAGTCGGCGCGCCAGTTGTCGCGGAAGTAGTAGTGGGCCGAATGCTCGCCGCCGAAGACCGCGTCGGTCTCGGCCATCACCTGCTTGATGAACGAGTGCCCGACCCGGCTCCGGATGGGCTCGCCGCCGTGTTCCCGGATCACTTCAGGGACGGCCTTCGAACAGATCAGGTTGTGGACGACGCCGGCCCGGCCGTCGGCCGGCTGTTTGTCGAGAATCCCCGCTGCGAGCATCGCCGTCGTCGTCGACCCCGATACCGGCTCGGCCTGGTCGTCCACGAGGAAGACGCGGTCGGCGTCGCCATCGAATGCGAGCCCAACGTCGGCGCCGGCGTCCCGAACCGCGGCCTGGAGGTCCTTGAGGTTGTCGAGGTTGAGCGGGTCGGCGGGATGGTTCGGGAACGTCCCGTCGAGTTCTGGGTACAACACGGTCAGGTTGACCGCGAGACCGGCGAAGACTTCCGGCACGACGAGGCCGCCCATTCCGTTGGCGGTATCGGCGATGACCGTGAGCGGCGACAGCGCGTCGACGTCGATGAACGAACGCACATGCTCGGCGAACTCCGCGAGCGCCGGGCGCTCCTCGAGCCTTCCCCGCTCGGCGGACTTCTCGTAGACGCCCGATTCGACGCGCGCTCGAATCTCGGCGAGGCCGGTCTCCTCGCCAACCGGAGCGGCGCCGGCACGACAGAACTTCATGCCGTTGTACTGCGCAGGGTTGTGGCTCGCTGTGAACATGACCCCGGGGAGATCATGGCGGCCCGACGCGAAATACAGCATGTCCGTCGACGCCAGACCGATGTCGACGATGCCGCACCCGGCGTCGTTGGCGCCTTCGACGAAAGCGGCGGCGAGCGGCTCTGACGACGGACGCATGTCGCGTCCGAGCACGATCGCTCGGGCGCCGGTGAACGCGGCGAAGGCGTTCCCGACGAGGCGGGCCAGCTCCTCGTCGAGTTGGTCGGGGTAGATCCCGCGCACGTCGTACGCCTTGAACACCGCTTCGAGGTTCACGACCTCAGCTTGCCACGGGCTCCCCTGAGCTCTTGGAGTCCAGCCGGGGACGCCAACGAGCGAGCGCCACAAGACCCACCACCCCGAGCACGGAGAGGGCGATCCCGATCCGATCAATCGGTGTTCGGCCGTAGGTCAGTTCCACCTCGCGCTCGGTGGGAACCACCACCATGAAATTGGGTGTGACGCGCCACGGTCCGTTCGCGCCGCGCACTTGCCAGTTGGGGAAGTACGAGACGCGGACGAGGACCGGCACGCCGACGCGGTCGACCGTGAACCGCACATGGTCGTCGCCCATCGAAACGTCGGTGACGTTGACCTCAGGGAGGGTCTTGCCGAGCGGCAGATTCGCGACCTGCTCGGCCTCGCTCCGGGCCCACGCCCGAGGACCATCGCCGGCCCAGAAGCGGTCCCACAAACCGGGGTCGTTGAACCACTCCACGGACGGACCCTCTCCATGGCCCTTCCGCCAGTCGTGCGGCTTCACGTCGGTGAGCACGACCGGCTCACGGCGGAGGGGTTCGACGAGCGACACGTCCTCGACCTCGAACAGCGCCCAACGGGCGACGCTTGGTTCCTTCTCGGTGTCGGTGAGGTACGTCACGAGTTCGAGGTCGTCGCGGGTGCACACATCGCCGTCGACGAGGAACTGCTCGAGAGTGCGTCCGTCGGTGATCCCGCACGCCTTCTGCTTCGCGGCGTCCGAGCCGGCCATGAAGAACCGCACGCCGAGCATTCGCAGCCGCTCGACGCCGCGATCGAAGTTGTCGTTGATGTTGCCGTACTCGAGCCCCCGCACCGGATTGGACGGCTGGCTCGAGATGTCGGCGACGGTCAGGAAGTGGTACGGCGTCGTGCCGGCCGACTCGAAGTAGAGCCCCTCCATCGAGCCGATCTTGCCGTCGGTGAAGTAAGGGATCAGCTCGAGGGCAAGATCGGAGCCGTAGTTGTTGATCTTGTCGAGCCGCTCCCATGTGAGGCGCTGGCCATAGTCGACACGAAGGTCGTTGAGGGTGTTCATGATCCCCTGGAACTCCGAGGCTGCGGGTTCCTTCGTCTTGCTCTCGTACCCCGCGTTGTTCCACTTGGCCCACGACGGGATGAACTCCTTGCCGACCGTCCCGTTGGGCGTGGTCGAGTCGACCGCGGTGAGGGCGACAACAAGGACGAACACCACCGCGACGTGGCCGGCGATCATGCTGACCTGGAGGAGCACGCGGCTCGGTTCCGGCGGTTGCTCCTCGCCCTCGGGGATCCCGATCGAGCCGCGCTCGTCGGTCGCCGCCGGCTTCACCGGCAACTCGATGAGCCGCCGGCCCAGGTTGACGACTTCGGTCACCCCCATCGCCGCGAGCATGAACAGCGGCACTTGATAGAAGGGCAGGAGTCGAAGGTTCCACAGCCGGCCCTCGGGCATGGCCACGAACATGGCCCCGAAGATGACGGCGAGCACTGCGAGTTCGATGGTGGCGCGACGCAGGAAGGCGGCGCCGGCCACGAGCGCGATCCCCGCCAACACGATCACCCACCGGAGCTCGGGGTGGACGAGGTAGGTCCGGTACTCCTCGACTTTCTGCCACCCCATGTCGGTCATGTACGCCACCCGGCCCACGACCGGCAGGGTCCAGATGGCGCTGAGGAGGAAGGCGACAAGGGCGATGGCGCCGGCTACGCGGAACCCCCTGACCGGCCCACGCACGGCCCACACCACGAGTCCGCCGACGGCGGCGAAGACGGTGACGATGCCATGGGTCATGACGGTGACCCCGAGCAGCAAGGCCGGGAGCCACGGGCGCTTGCGCCCGTCGAGCGCCATGGCGAGGGTTCCGAGGAAGCACAGCGCGAGGCCGAGGGCGATGGCGAACGAGAACTCTCCGGCGAGGGTGCTCGGGAGGTTCCCACCCATGATGCGGAAGTTGTGCTCGTCGGGCGTGAAGAACAGGAACGGGAGCATCGAGATCGCGAACAGAGGAGGCCCGGGCCACGGAACGCGAAGTCCGCGGGCGAAGACGTAGGCCCCTACCGGAATCAGCACCGGTCCCAGCGCAGTGACGAGCTTGAACGCCACGTTGTAGGGGATGAAGAGATCGAGCAGGACGATCAGAAGCGGCGGGATTGGGAAGTAGAAGTGCCCGGCCGGGAATCCCGCGTACCAGTCCGGCGCCCAGCCGGAGAGGCGGAGCTTGGGGAAGACGTGGTCACGCATGTATGCGGGCCACCACACGTGAGCGCCGGTGTCTCCCCCGTTCGGCGTCGTGTCACGCAGGAGGAGATGGACCTGGAGCTGGCTCAGGATGTAGCCCGCCACAACGACGAGCACAGCGACGCCGACGATGCGTTCGGTCGTCTTCGACGACGACCAGGAGGATTTCAGTGCGGAGGAAACTGACACGGCGCCCAGCATGACATGCGCTGCGCCGGACGCGGCGGCGGCCCGTGGCCGCCGAGACCTCTAGCGAGAACTACGAACGAGTTCGAGGACGCCGTCGCGGGTGATCTCTCCCGTGGGGCGGGTCCAGACCCGTGTGTCACACGGCGCACACCGGTGGAGCGTCACCTCTTCAGCGTTGATCGTCAGCTGAATGGTCACGACCGAGCGCGAACAAATTGAACAGTGCATTCCAAGCCTCCCGATTTGCCACTTCCCCTCCCGTCATCGGCGCGGCGGCGGGGAATCTTGAGTCAGGCCGCGAGGGTGAGGCCCAGGCCGATCAGGTTGAACCCGGCGTGGGTGACGATGGGCCGGGACAGCGAGCCCGTCTTTACGGCCTGCATTGAGAAGATCATGCCGAGCGCCGAGAGGCCGACCACCGTCCCCGCTGCCCCAAGTCCCGACGCGCCGGGAAGGTGCAAGAGCCCGAACACGAGACCGCTCGCGGCGATGGCCGTGTGGGGCTTTCCGCGGCGGAGCAGTGAGCGCAGAAGCAGGCCTCGGAACATCAGTTCCTCGAGCACCGGAGCCATCACGACGGCCATGGCGAACATGCCCACGATCCTCACCGTGGAGCGGGTGTCGTCGAGGGTTCGCAGGATGTCCTGGGCGGGCTCGTCGACGTCGGCGAGCAGCGTGAACGGAAGGGTGAGGAGCGCGATCACGATGAACCACCCGATCGCGGCGGGGACGGCCGTCCAATCCCGCAGGCGAAGCTCGAGGCCGAAGTCGACCCGCAAGCTCCGCCGTCCCTTTCTGGCCACGAGGATGAGCGCGCCCCCCGTGGCCAGGAAGAAGGAGGGGTTCACGAGAAAGACGTCGGCCGCCTCGCTGGAGAGCTCGCGGAGCCCCGGCAGATACCAGAGGAGGAACCCCGCAATGCCGCCGAGGTTCTGGGCGAGGAGAATCCAGAAGAAGTCGCCGATCCCCCACCGGATTCGCGTTTCCACCCGTGGAAGGCTACCGAGCAGGCCTCAAGCGACGGCTTCGTTGGCCACGGGCACCGCGCGCAGGTCGATCAACTCCCAGCCGACGGGAACACACAGGCGGTCGGCGTGCGGACCGCACATCCGGTGCTGGGTCTCGTCCGGAGTGAGCCCGCCGATCCACACCGTGCGCTCGTCGTGCCGGTACGAGAGCGACGCCGACGCTGGTCGTGAACAGTCCGGGCGGTCGCAGCGCTCGAGGGCCACGAGGCACCCTATCCCCCGCCGTCCTGCGTCCCGCGGACGCCCGGACCCCGGAGCGCGAGGCGTGGGTCGTACCATGGCCGAATGAACCCGAGTCCGGGCCGCACACCCCGAAAGCCTGCCCCGCCGACGCCGGGCCGCTCGCGTTGGATCCCGTGGGTCGTGATCGGCAGCATCGTCAGCGTGCTGCTGTTCAGCACCTTCATGGGAGGCGGGAGCAAGAAGGAGAAGATCGAATACTCCGAGTTTCTCGCCAAGGTCCGCGCCGGCCAGGTCCAGCAGGTCGACATCCAACAGACCAACGGGAAGATCACCGGGCGGGTGAAGGGCGGAGCGGACCGCGTCGAGTTCGAGACCCAGGGCCCCGCCGACCAGATCCCCGACAAGGACATCGAACTCCTCGACGAGGAGGGTGTGGCCCGCGACTACAAGTCCGCGCCCTCCGACCTCATCCCGCAGCTCTTGACCTGGGGCATCTTCATCGGGATCTTCGTCCTCTTTTGGTGGTGGCTGGGGCGACGCGCCCAGGGCCAGATGGCGGGCCTGATGAATATCGGGCGCAGCCGGGCCAAGCTCTACACGACCGACAAGCCCAAGACGCGCTTCGACGACGTCGCCGGCTACCAGGGCGTCAAGGCCGAGATCAACGAGGTCGTGGACTTCCTGAAGAACCCGGGAAAGTTCAAGGAGATCGGCGCCCGCATCCCCAAAGGGGTTCTCCTCGTCGGACCACCCGGCACCGGCAAGACCCTGATCGCCCGGGCGGTGGCCGGCGAGGCAGGCGTGCCCTTCATCTCCGTCTCGGGCTCCGACTTCATGGAGATGTTCGTCGGCGTCGGCGCAGCGCGGGTGCGCGACCTCTTCGAGACGGCGCGCAAGGAAGCACCGTCCATCATCTTCGTCGACGAGATCGACTCGATCGGGCGAAAGCGCGGCGCCGGCCTCGGCGGCGGGCACGACGAGCGCGAGCAGACCCTCAACCAGCTCCTCGCCGAGATGGACGGCTTCGAGACGACCGAGGGCATCGTCATGATGGCCGCGACCAACCGCCCCGACGTCCTCGACACCGCGCTCCTTCGTCCGGGCCGGTTCGACCGACAGGTCATCATTCCCCTGCCGACGCAGGAGGAACGCCGGGCGATCCTCGACGTCCACAGCCGCGACAAGAAATTCGCCCCCGACATCGATCTCGAGGTGATCGCCCGCGGCACGCCGGGCATGAGCGGCGCCGACCTCGCCAACCTCGTCAACGAGGCAGCCCTCCACGCCGCCCGCCGCGGCGAGAAGGTCGTGCACCGTGAGGACTTCGAGTCGGCACGCGACCGAGTGTTGATGGGACTGAAGCGCGAGTCGATGGCGATGTCCGACGAGGAGAAGGAGGTCATCGCCTACCACGAGGGCGGCCACGCCGTCCTCGCCTACGTCCTCCCGCACGCGGACCCGGTGCACAAGGTCACCATCCTCCCCACCGGCATGGCGCTCGGTGTCACCCAACAGCTGCCGCTTGAGGAAAAGCACATCTACCAGCGCGCCTACATCGAGGACTCCCTCGCCGTGCGCCTCGGCGGTCGCATCGCCGAAGACCTGGTGTACGGCGAGATCTCCACGGGCGCCGAGAACGACCTCGTCGGTTGCACCGAGTTGGCCCGCCGCATGGTGCGCCAGTGGGGCATGAGCGACGCCATCGGTCCGATGGCGTGGGGGGCCCAGGGTGCGGTGTTCCTCGGCGAGGATCTCGTCCACACGCGCGACTACTCCGACGACACCGCCCGCGTGATCGATGAGGAAGTCGAGGCAATTCTCCGGGCCCAAGAAACGCGCGCGTCCGCGATCCTCAAGCAACACCGCAAGGGTCTCGACGCCGTTGCCGCTGCCCTCCTCGAAAAGGAAACGCTGACCGGCGACGAGGTGACGGCGCTCGTCGACCGCGCCATCGGCCGCAAGGCGGGCGGTCCCCGCAAGAAGCCGGCGACCACCAACGGTCGCGTCGCCACCAACGGCGAGGCCAGGAAGCCGAAGCGCCCCGCCCCCAAAAAGTCCTAGACCCGTTTCCTAGGGCATGAGCTTTCCGAGGCTCGGCTCCGGACTCGAGTTGGGTTCGCGTAGCTCGGCGACGGCGGCCCACAGGTCGGTGGCCGTCACGTTGCCGAGAAACGCCGCTCCGACGACGCCCTCATGGTCGGCGACGAGCGTGAGGGGAACCGACTCGACGCCGTAGCGATCGTGCAGATCCCGCCGCGCCGACCATTCGACCTCCTCAACCGCCACCGCGTCGCACTCGAGGGGCGGCAGCTTGCCGGCGACCGCCGCGCAGGAGTCGCACGTGCTCGACGAGAACATCACCACGAGCCACGGCGCGTCGGGCCGGACGAAGTCGTTGCGATCGAGCTGACGGGGAACGGGGCCTCCGCCCTGCGGCGGTGGATCGACGCGACGGCGTTCGATCAGCCAGGCCGCCACCACGGCCACGACAATCAACGCGACGGCCACGACCACCCGGGCTTCCATCGAGGCCGAGGCTATCGTCCGCCCGATGGAAGCCCCGGAGGATGCCCCGGCCCCCGCGGGCATGAGCTCGTGGCCGATGTGGGTCCTCGGACTGGTCTTGATGATCGACCAGATCGACCAGAACATCGTCCGCGGCGTCGTGCCTCAGTTGCAGGACGAGTTCGGGCTGAACGACACCGAGATCGGCGTGCTGCTCTCGGTGTTCGTCTTCGTGAACGGCGTGATCACCGTGCCGGCCGGGTATCTCGCCGACCGGTGGCGTCGCACTCGCGCCATCGGACACACGGTGGTCGCGTGGAGCGCCATCACCGCGGTGACCGCCGCTGCCCAAAGCTTCGGCCAGCTCATCGGCCTTCGCGCCATGCTCGGCTTCGGCCAGGCGATCACCGAGCCATCGGCGGCAAGCCTGATCGGCGACTACTACCCCTCGAGCCACCGCGGCCGCGCCTTCTCTCTCACGCAAGTCCTGCAATTCACCGGGTTCGGGCTCGGTATCGGCATCGGCGGCGCCATCGGATCGACACTGGGATGGCGATGGGCGTTCGTACTCGTGGCCATCCCCGGCACCCTCATCGCCTTCGCCGCCTACGCACTGCGAGAACCCCGTCGGGGTCACGGCGATCTCCTCCACGCCGGGGTCACCCACGACGTAGCGGGCGACGACGCCGACGACGACGCCGACCACTCGCTCTTCGACGAGGGCATGCGCCAGTTCCTCGTCGACATGATCCGCGGGTTGCGGGCCGACATGAAGACCATCCTCGCCATCCCGACGCTGCGGCTCAGCCTCGTCGGCGTGGGAGTGCTGCTGTTCAGCATCACCGCCGTGGGGGCCTGGCTCCCCCAGTTCCACGAACGGTTCTCCGGCCTGACCCAGCGCGAGGCCACCGGCGCGGTGACCGCCATCGTCCTGCTCGGCGGGATCCCCGGCATTCTCCTCGGAGGGCGGGTGGCCGACCACTACGCGGGGCGCATCCAGGGCGCCCGTGTCGTGATCCCGGCGTGGTGCGTCGCCGTCGGCACCGCGCTGTTCACGATCTCCTACCTCGAGATCCCGTTTGCGGTGTCGTTCGTTCTCGAAGTGGTGGGTTTTTTCATCGTGACCATGGCGATCCCCGCGCTCCGGGCGGGCTTGACCGACGTCGTGCCGGCCAACCTGCGCGGCGCCGGGTTCGGCGCCTTCAACATCGTCTCGGTCGTCTTCGGGGCGGCGGCGGCGCCGATCGTCGTCGGCTATCTGGCCGAGGTGTGGGATCTCCGCACCGCGTTTCTCGTGCTCTCTCCCCCGGTGTTCGTCGGGTCGTACATCCTCTACCGGGCGAAGTACCACCTCGACGAAGACGCGGCCAAGATCATCGAGGCCGTGCTGCGCGCCGTACAGGAGCAGCAGGCGACCGAGCAGGCCCGCCACCCCGAGGGATGAACTACGCGAGGGGGAAAGGGATCCCCGGGCTGTAAGAAACCGCGGTCGCCTCGAACAGGCCGCGCACCACGATGACGTCCTGGTCGGCGTCGACGATCAGCGGGACGTCGGTGCGCTTGAGCGCGTCGCCGAGCCGGAAGGCGGCGCGCTGGCGCGGGGGGACCTCGAGGTGGCCGAGACCCTCCGGCACGAGCACCACGCCCCCGGCCAGCACCGAGATGCTCACGTGCGCGGTTTCACCGAGTCCGCCGGCGTCCGAACCCGGATTCATGACGGTGATCCACTCGTCCACGGTGTCGTCCGCGCTGCCCGCCACGAACAGCCACGTTCGCGCGGGCGCGGTCGACCCCGAGACGACGGCCGACCCGGGCCGCGCGGCGCCGTCGGCGGCGATGATCTGCTGCGCCACAACCACGTCCTCGTCACCAACCGCCGAGATCCGCAAGGAGTGACCGACGTCGGGCGGAACCGGGTGGAAGCCTTCCGCGTCGGCGTCGTTCAGCCGGACCGCGACCGCCGAACGACCGGGCACCGACACCATCGTCGGCTCCTGTAGCGCGTCGCCGTCGAGTTCAGGCTGGATCTCCACGGCGGTGTCGGCGCGACCAGGGTTGAAGACCCAGATCGTCTCGAAAATCCTGCCTTGGACGATGCCCTCGGGGAAGAACCACGTCTCGGCTGTCTCGTTGACCCCCGGATACACGGCCATGCCGCGCCGCCCCGTCGTGCCGTCGAAATGGAGGGAGCGCTCGGCCACGATGCGCCCCGATCGCGTGATCAGCTCGGCGGCTACGACCGCTTTGCGGAGCACGTAGTCGTGCACGGGAACCGTGACCCGCGACCGCGGCGGGACCTCGAGCGCCTGCAGGTTCTCCGGGGCCACAAGACCCTCCTCGGTGAAGAAGGTCATGTCGACGGTGGCGGCGTCCTCGAACGGGTTGAACAGGGCGATGAAGTCGCGCGTGTCCTTGCGCGTCGACCCTCCGGCGAAGAACCACTGCGTGGCCGGGCGGCGCGCACATGGAAGGGCGTCGATGTCGCCGCCCGCGCCACGGAGAATGTGTTCGACGGCGGCGTCGGGCCCAAACACCTCCACGACGACCCCGGGCTCCTCGGTGGGCACGAGGTCGGCGATGCGAACGACCAGACGCGACCGCGACGGAACCTCGAATGGCTTGCGCACCGGGGCTTCCTCGCCACGCATCACCGTGATGACCGCGTCGAGGGGCTCCTCGCCGGCGTTGGCGATCGCGACCGACTCGTCGGCGCGCCCGCCCTCGACCGACGTGCCCTCGGCGCAATACCACGAGGACGAGAGCGTCCCGGGTCGGGTCACGAACGCCTGCGGTTCGGGCTCGGCCTGGGGGCTTAAAACCCACGACCCCTTGGAGCGACGGATGCCGATGCCCTCGTCGACCGCGACTCCCATGACAAATAGTGCGGCGAGGACGAGAAACGCGAAGCCGCGTCGGAGCCCGGCGCCGTCCGGAGCGGGGGGTCGCGTGACCGTGGCGCGTCCGGCACTCACGCCGGCACCTCGTCGAGGACTCGGGGCGCACCAGGGCGGACGTCGCGCAACGCGAGCCGCCAAGCCACGAGCGCCCGACGCTCACCCCGACGTCGGCGGATCCATGCGCCGACGACGAGAATCCAGAGCGCAGCCTGCACGCCCAGCGCGCCGTACCGGAGGACTTGGCCGTCGTGGGTCACCCTCACCGCGTCGACGTCGTCGACCACGAATCCGTTGACGAGCCCGAGGGCGCGGAAGTGGGGACGCAACGCGTCGCCCGCCTTGGCCTCCCACGCGTCGTCGTAGGCCTCCCCGAGGAGGAGCACGCCCTCGACCCGCCCCTCTTGGGTCGGCTTCAGCCGCACATCCGGTGCACGCGGATAGCCATCGACGGGACGCGCCACGGCGATGTCGAGACGGAGGGCGTCGTCGCGGTCGCTCTCGCGGAGACGCTCGGCGGCGTCGGGTGGGACCAAGGCCCCGGCGGCCACCCAGGCTTCGTTCTCGAACAGCAGCATGCCGGGATCGACCGTGAGTTCGGCGAGGTCGATCTGACGGGCGAGACCGGAGGCGAGCGGGGCCACGAGCGGCGTCGCGCCCGGCGTTTCCTCGGGGGGAACGAACCGCCCCGGCCCCTTCGCCAGGGGTACCGCGATGTACCGGATGGCCAGCGGCCCGAGCATGTGTCCGAGTCGCTCGGTGGCGCCGCCAATGGCCGCCTCGACCGCGTCGCGGACATATCCGGTCGCGCCCTCGGCGGGCGGTGGGGCGAGGGCGAACCCGTCGCCGGGGCCATCGCGGGTGATCGCGAACCCCGTGCCGTCATCGAGGGTGAGGGGGTCGACGGGTAGGAGGTGAGGGTTCCCCACCCACAGCACGCGGAATCCGCCGTCGGCCGCGTCGGCGCTCATCCACCCCAAGTCTTCGTGCCAGTCGCGATCGGGGAGTTCCCAACTCCCCTCGAGGGCGTCGAAGAGGAACGGGATGGAAGCGAGCGCCAATCCACCGATGGCCAGCACCGACGTCGCCTGCCGCCAGCTGAGCCCCGCCCGAAGGAGTTCCTCGCGCAAGACGCCAGTGCCGAGCCCGACCGCCATGGCGAGGCCGACGGCGGCAACCACCAGCGTGCCCTCGAGCGCGGGCACGCTGAAGCCCGCGCTGAGCCGCCCGGGGAGCCACGCGGCCGTCCACCCCGCCAGCGCGATCATCCACGCCCGCACCACCCAACGCAGACGCGGCCCCGACGCCACGAGCAGAGGGTGGGCCGCAACCGCGATGAACAGCCAAGGGATCCCCACGCGCGCCGGACCGCTGTCGAGGACCAGCACCCGCGCCAGGGAGGGCACCTCGGGAAACGAGAACCCCAGGGCCCCGAGGTCGGGGGTCGGGAGCAACAGCCCGATCGACCAGGGAAACAGCAACGCGACCGCGACGCCGGCGGCGATGAGGGCGGCGGCAACGCTGCGCGTACCCCCACCCCGCTCTCCTGCGAGGGGGACGGCGACGAGCAGACCCAGCGCCATGAGCGGCAGCAGCGCGATGACCGGCGGAAACACCGCGGCGACGAAGGCGGTCAAGAGCGCCAGAGCGAGCAACGCCCGGCGACCGTCGCGCACCGGCCGGCCGTCGGGAAGCTGGGCGAAGGGATCGATGCCCGCCGCCGTCAAGAGACGCTCGAGCATGAACGGTGCGAGCGCGTAGAAGACAAGCGGACCAAGGCGGCCCTCGCTGATGGCGTTGCGCGGCACCGGGACGGCGGCGTAGGCGGCCGCGGCGGCGAGCGGTGGCCACACCGAGCGCGCCAACGGCAACATGAGGCGGAAGAGGCCGTACGCACCGAGCGGGATGGCACCGACGACCACCGCCGTACGCGCGAGATCGGCCGAGCCAAACGCCGCCGTGCTCAGCGCACCCATGAGGGCGAGGAGCGGCGGCGCGGGCGAGCCGGAACCCACTCCGACGAACCGCCACGCCGACGCGAACTCTCGGAAGGCGTCGCCTGCGCTCGGCCAGGGGAGAAACGACCCGACCGCCGGAATCCCTCCCGTGATGAGGTCGCGGGAGCCGATCACCATGACCAGGCTGAGGATCGCTCCGAAGGTCAGGCTGGGACGGCGCACCCCTCCGGAGACGGTGTGGGCGAAGTCGCGCGACGCCCCCGTGAGGGCTTCGACCCGCATGTCGAGGTGCAACTGGCCGGCAAGGAACGTGCGGACGTAGCTGAACCCCCGCACTTGGAGGGCGCGCACCTCGGCGTCGTGCACCGTGCGAAGCGCCTGGACCGATCGGCGCGCCCGCATCGTGGCGCCGAAATGCGCCAGCGCCGCCGGCATGGCCCGCAGCACCGCCCACGACCGCCGCGCCCGCCCGGTCAACAAGAGGGCGACGGCCTGCACGACGCTCACCAACAGTGCCTGCGGAAGCACGCGCAGCAGCGAGAAGGCTGAGTAGTTGCGCACCAGCATCCGGATGCGTTCGGTCGGCTCACGCGACCGGGCCGCGTCGGGGTCGGGTCCGAACCGTTCCCGGAGCGTGGCCATCGGCCGGGTCACGACGGCGTCGGGAACGACGAGCACGCGCGCGCCCGCGATCCGTGCCCGCCAGCACAGGTCGAGCTCGCCGACCTCGTCGCCGAACTCGGGGTCGAAGCCGCCCAACTCAGCCCAGAGGTCGGCGCGAACCAACATGGCCTCTGCCGGTACAGCCAAGACGTCGAGGACCCCGTCGTGCTGCTCGTGGTCGACCTCGCCCGGCTCCACGATCGGAGCCGGCACCCCGAGCTTGTCAGCCGACGCGCCGACGACGAGGAGCACCTCTCGCCGATCAGCGTCGACGATCTTGGGTCCGGCGATCCCCGCGTTCGAGCGCACGGCCTCTTCGACGAGCAGCGAGACGGCGTCGGGATCGAGCACCACGTCGTCGGCCAGGAAGAGCAGGTAGTTCGCTCCCTCGACCGCGCTCAAGGCTTCGTTGGCAGCCGCTCCAAAGGTGGTGGGCTCACCGAGGCGCCGGATATAAGCGTCGGCGAGGACCGAGCCAATGCGGGCCGTGGGATCGTCGGGAGAGCCCGCATCGACCACGAGAACGGTCAGGCTCGGATACTCCTGAGCGCCGAGGGACACGAGGGCGTCTTCGAAGCGCTCGTCGGGAGCCGAGGTGACGACGACGGCGACCACGGAGGGTACGTCGGCCACGGTGCGGTCGAATTCGTCGGGATCGGGGCCCTCCCAGTCCGCGGGAGTCATGGGCGCGCCAAGGTATCGGAGCCAACTCGCAGAGCGGCGATTGATGGCGTGACGGTGGTCACCCCGTGCCTAGAGTGCTTGCAACTGTTATCCGTAGTGAATATGCTAGACAGCACTTCACGACTCAGGAGAGACGGATGGTCACCGACGTTCGCAAGCTCGCGCAAGATGCCGCCTACGTGACGGTCGGCGTCGGCGTGATCGCCTTCCAGCGGGCCCAGGTGGCTCGGCGTGAGGCCCGGGCCCGGCTCGAATCGCAGATCTCCGAGGTCCGCGCGCTCGTCGAGCCCATCGCCCAGCAGGTCTGGGCGCACCTCCCGTTCGGGAACGCGCCGGTCGACTGAATCAGGACTCGAGGACGCGCTTCGGTCGCAGCGGGCGAGGGCGCTTGCGCACCGGCTCGGGGGTGTCGACGATCCTCGCGGCCACGGGCGCTCCCCCGCGGACGGGCTCGAACCCCGGGAAGCGTCCGACCGGCTCTGGTGCGCCCGGCTCTGGTGCGCCCGGCTCTTGTGCGCCCGGCTCTGGTGCGCCCGGCTCTTGTGCGCCGGGCGCTGACGCGGCCGACTCGACGAGGGCCGCGAGCGCGGCC
>Ga0209640_10002100_pt1 | contig 17264 bp, 18 predicted proteins | sample RifCSP10_1_FD_184018 | JGI IMG/M metagenome (GOLD analysis project Ga0209640, IMG submission 184018) | Soil microbial communities from Rifle, Colorado - Rifle CSP2_sed 10_1 (SPAdes) (version 2) | ecosystem: Environmental > Terrestrial > Deep subsurface > Rock core/Sediment | place: Rifle... | reverse complement strand
CCCCGCCGCGAGCGCGCACACCGCGCCCGCGGCGAGGAACGTGACGTGGAAGGCGGCGAGGAAGCCGTCGCGGGCCAGCCGCGCGTCGAACAGCGCGGCGGCCGCCTGCACGCCCGCCGCGCTCCCCAGGGTGCGGGCGAGGAAGGCGAGCCCGCCCGCCGCGCCCTGCTGCGCCGGCGGGAAGGCCGCCATCATCAACGCCAGGTTGGGGACCTGGAAGAGACCGGCCCCGAAGCCGACCAGGGCCAGGCTCGCGCCCACGAGCGCCAGCGGCGTGGCCTCCGTGACGCCGCCGATCGCGAGCAGGCCGACCGCCTGCAGCGCGAGACCGCCGCGGAGCGGCCAGCGCGGCCCGACGCGATCGGTGAGGGCGCCCCCGAGCGGGGCCGCGAGCGCGGTCGCGAGCGGGGTCAGCACGAAGATCGCGCCGCCCAGGCTCGGCGACAGGCCGCGCGTGTCCACCAGGAAGAACGGGATGAGCAGCCAGACCGCGAACTGGGCGTACTGCGACAGGAACGCGAGCAGCGCCGCCCGGAGCACCGGCAGCCGCAGCAGGTCCGGGATCGCGAGCCGCCGCGGCGCCGGCGCCGCACCCTCGACGCGGCCGAACCGCGTGAGGGCGAGCAGACCGAGCGCCACGAAGAGGGGCGCCCGGAACACGAAGACGGCGGGCCACCCGGAGGCGTCCACCAGGAAGCCGCCGAGGACCGGGCCCACCCCCAGGCCGAAGCCGATGCCCAGGCTCATCGCGCCGAGCCCGCGGCCGTGCCGCGCCGGCGGCAGCGCGAGCGTCACCAGGGCCGGCGCGGTCCCGTAGACCATGCCGCTGCCGATCCCCTGCACGACCCGCAGCAGCAGCACCGCGCCGTAGGAGTGGGCCAGCGCGTAGCCCACGAAGGCGGCCGCGCAGAGCCACAACCCGGCGGTGAAGACGGGACGGGGCCCGAGGCGATCCGCGAGCAGGCCCGACGCGAACGCGGTGAGCGCGTAGGTCAGGACGTAGCAGATGATGACCCAGCGGATCGCGGCGGCCGGCACCCCGAAGGCGCTGGCCATGGCGGGGAGCGCGATGTTGATCGCGGAGTCGAGCGAGACGAGCAGCGCGCCGAGGGCGGCCAGGAGCACGGGCACCGGGCAAGTATACGTGGCGCGAGGTGAGGCTCGTCATCTTCGGCGGCGCGCGCCCGGCGCTCCCGAGCCGTTGACCTGGCCCGGCAATCGAGGTAGAAGAAGAGACCCCATGCCGCTCGAGCTGATGGCGATCCAGGCGACCTTGAACGGCCCGAGGAGGAGCGGGATCCCATGGCGATAGGCGTGAACATGGACGTCAAAGGCAAGGAATACGCCCCGTTCGTGGTCACGGTGGAGCGCGGCAAGATCAAGGAGTTCGCCCGCGCGATCGGCGATCTCTCCCCCTTCTACCTCGACGACGCGGTCGGCCGCGCCTCCGAGTGGGGCGACATCATCGCGCCGCCCACCTTCCCCACCACTTTCCGGGACGAGCACGCGGATACGGGCGCGATGCTGAAGGACCTGGGGGTGGACATCTCGCGCATCCTGCACGGCGAGCAGGAGTTCGAGCACCACAAGCCGATCCGGCCCGGCGAGACCTACCTCTGCCAGTCGCGGATCACCGACATCTACGAGAAGACGGGGCGGTCGGGACCGATGGCCTTCGTGGTGCGGGAGATGGCGGTGGTCGACGGCGACAACGAGATCGTGTGCCTGGTGCGCCAGATCACGGTGGTGAGGCTCTGATGCGCTACGCCAAGGTCCACGCCGAGGACGTGCAGCCGGGCGACCCGATGCCGCCGCTGGTGAAGCCGCCCATCCAGCAGATCCAGCTCACCCGCTACGCGGGGGCCTCGGGCGACTTCAACCCGATCCACCAGGATGACGCCTTCGCGCGGGCCGCCGGCATGGGCGGGGTCTTCGCGCACGGCATGCTCTCCATGGGCTTCGTGGCCCAGTCGGTGACCGACTGGGTGGGCGTCGGCCGGATCCGCAAGATCTCGGCCCGCTTCGCGGCCCTGGTGCGGCTGGGCGACGTCATCACGTGCCGCGGCACGGTGCTCGAGAAGCGGCCGGCCAAGAGCGGCCACGACCACGACGTGGACCTCGAGCTATGGGCCGAGAATCAGAAGGGGGAGAAGGTGGTCACCGGACGGGCGACCGTGACGCTGCCGTCACGTGGGTAGCGCGTCGCCGCGCGCGTGACCCGGTCAGTCGCGGAAGGCCCGGCGCGCCAGGAAGTCGCGCATCGCGGCCACCGTGGACGGAAAGGCCAGCTCGTCCCACGGGATCTCCGCGGGCGTCACCCACTCGAGGCGGTCGTTCTCGTGACAGGGCGTCAAGATGCCGCCGGTCACCGCCGCCTCGTAGACCACGATGACCACCGGCGACGTCGGGTAGGAGTAGACCCCGATCAGGCCGCCCAGCTCCACCGTGAGACCGGTCTCCTCCCAGGTCTCCCGGAGCGCACCCGCGTCCACCGTCTCACCCCAGTCCACGTAGCCGCCCGGAAAGGTCCACTTGCCGTGGGCCGGATGGATCGCCCGGCGGGTGAGCAGGAGCCGGCCGTCCTGCCACGGGATCGTGCCCGCGACCACCTTCTGGCTCACGTAGTAGATGAACTCGCAACCGGAGCACACCATCTCCGGACGCGGCTCGGGCCCGACCAGCCGCCGCATCAGGGCCGCGCCGCAGAGGGGGCAGAAGCGGATCGTCTCCGGCGTGAGGTGGCGGTGGGGCGGATGCGCCGGCTCGGCGGTCATGACGCCGGTCAGTCTAGCACGCGAGCCCGCGGCGCCTTGACACCCGCCGGCGCCGCGGGAGAGGCTGCAGGCGGGAGGGAGGCGACGCGTCCATGAAGTGGGTCGCGCCGAGGAGCGGCTTCGACGAGGTCTTCGACGCGCGCGGCCAGGCGCGCGCCCACTACGCCCCCCTCATCTCGATCCTCGAATCCTTCACCAAGGAGGACGTGGAGCGGCGCGAGCGGCTGCAGCAGCTCACCCTGCGCAGCCAGGGCATCACCTTCACGGTCTACGGGGAGAAGGACGGGCTCGAGCGCATCTTCCCGTTCGACTTCGTCCCCCGCATCATCCCCGCCCCGGAATGGAAGAGCCTCCAGGACGGCCTCGTCCAGCGCATCACCACGCTGAACCTCTTCCTGGCCGACATCTACCAGGAGCAGAAGTGCATCAAGGACGGGATCGTGCCCGCGGCGCTCATCCTCTCGCGCAAGGAGTACAAGCGGGAGCTGCTGGGGCTGATGCCGGCCCGGAAGATCTTCACCCACGTGGTCGGCACCGACATCATCCGCAACGACCGGGGCGAGTACCTGGTCCTCGAGGACAACTGCCGGGTGCCGAGCGGGGTCTCCTACGTGCTGGAGAACCGGAATCTATTGAGCCGCGTCTTCCCCGAGTTCTTCGGCTCCTATCCGGTGCGCCCGATCAAGGACTATCCGACCCTGCTGCTCGAGACGCTACGCTTCGTGGCGCCCCGGCGCGGCCAGAACCCGGTGGTGGTCGTCCTGAGCCCGGGGATCCACAACTCCGCCTACTTCGAGCACTCCTTCCTGGCCCGCGAGATGGGCGTGCCGCTCGTGGAGGGCCGCGACCTGCTGGTGGAAGGCAACCACCTCTTCATGCGCCGCACCCACGGCAAGCGCCAGGTCGACGTCATCTATCGAAGAATCGACGACGACTTCCTCGATCCCCTCGCCTTCCGGCGCGACAGCATGCTGGGCGTGCCCGGCCTGCTCAACGTCTACCGCGAGGGCAACGTCGCGCTCGCCAACGCGCCCGGCGCGGGGGTGGCCGACGACAAGTCGGTCTACGCCTTCATGCCGAGCCTCATCAAGTACTACCTGGGGGAGGACCCGCTCCTGCCGCAGGTCCCGACCTATCTCGGATTCCGAAAGGACGATTTCAGGTACATCAGCGAGCACCTCGATCAGCTCGTGGTGAAGACCACCGGGGACGCGGGCGGCTACGGGATGCTCATGGGGCCGTTCGCGGCCGCGAAGGACCGCGAGAGCTACCTGGCCGCGATGAAGAAGAACCCGGGCAACTACGTCGCCCAGCCCCTCGTCGAGCTCTCCACGCATCCCACCCACATCCGCGGCAAGTTCGAGCCGCGCCGCGTGGACCTGCGGCCCTTCATCCTCTACGGCGATCGGATCCGGGTCCTGCCCGGCGGGCTCACCCGGGTGGCGCTGCGCGCCGGCTCCTACGTGGTCAACTCCTCCCAGGGCGGCGGCAGCAAGGACACCTGGGTGCTCGCGCCGCGCGACGCATGATCCTCTCCCGCGTCGCGGACGGTCTCTACTGGATGGGGCGCTATCTCGAGCGCGCCGAGAACACCACGCGCCTCCTCCTGGTGACCGAGGAGCTGTCCACCGAGGTCCTCGGCCTCGACGAGAACCTCGCCCGGGGCGAGTGGGACGACCTGCGCGCGATCTTCCCGGGCTTCCCGGGCCGGGAGCCGGCCGCCCGGCACCTCGCGGGCCTCGCCGCCGCGACCCTCCTCGGGCTCTCGATCGACCCCGACAACCGGTACTCGGTCTTCCACTCGCTCAAGAAGGCCCGGGACGACGCGCGCTCGGTGCGGGAGGCCCTGACCCTCGAGGTCTTCATCAACCTCAACGAGACCTACCGGGAGCTGGAAGGCTACACCCGCCGCCGCCTCGCCGACCCCGCCACGTTCCGCGGCGCGATGCAGTCGACCCACCGGGGGATCCTGAGCACGGTGGGCGCGATCGAGCACACCCTGACCCGCGACGCGGGCTGGCTGTTCCTCAAGCTCGGCGAATCGCTCGAGCGCGTGTTCCGCACCGCCGTGATCCTGCGCACCAAGCTGCCGGCCCTGGTCGCCGCGGAGCCCAAGATCGACCTGCCGCTCTTCTACAGCCAGTGGCGGAGCCTGCTGCGCGGGCTCTCCTCCCTCGAGAACTACCGGAAGGCCTTCGGGGCCCGGCTCGAGCCCATCGACGTGCTGCAGTTCCTGCTCTTCGATCCCCAGACGCCCCGGTCGGTGCGCTACGGGGTGACCGCGGTGAAGGAGCACCTCGACCGGATCTCGAGCGCGAGCGAGCTGAGCCCGTCCGTCCGCATCGTGGGCAAGCTGGCCGCCGAGCTCTCCTACCAGGGGCACGACCTGATCCGCGAGGGCCAGAGCCTCTCCTTCCTCGACCACGTCCTCGGCGAGCTGGGGCGCGCGCACGACGCGCTGTCCGCCGAATACTTCGGGACCTGAGCGCTCCGTGTTCATCGAGATCGAGCACACGCTCTCCCTCACCTACGACGCCTTCATCCGCGAGTCGTTCCTCGAGCTGCGCATGCAGCCCAAGACCACCGCGGACCAGACGCTGCAGTCCTTCGTGCTCGCGGTGGGCCCGCCCACCAAGATCTCCCGCTACCGGGACTGGAACGGCAACGTGGTCCACCACTTCACGATCGTGCACTTCCACGACCGGATCGAGGTGGTCGCGCGCTCGGCGGTGAGCACCCACCCGGCCGCGCCCGCGCTGGCCGACGTCACCGACACCCGACCCTATCCGGAGCCGCCCTACCCCCTGCTGGACTTCCTGGCCTTCGACGGGCCGGTGCGGGCCGGCGCGGCGCTGCGGCGCTTCGCCCACGGCGTCACGGTGCCGGCGACCACCCCGCTCGGCGAGCAGGTCCGCGCCTGCGGGCGGCACGTCCGCGAGCACTTCACCTACAAGAAGAACGTCACCCGCTACGACTCCACCACCGACCATTTCCTCGCGGCGGGGGCGGGGGTGTGCCAGGACTTCACCCACCTCATGCTCGGCCTGCTGCGCCTGCGCCGGATCCCCTGCCGCTACGTGAGCGGCTACCTGCACATGCCGCCGCGGGAGGGCCTGACGGCCCAGAGCCACGCGTGGGTGGAGTTCTACTCGCCGTCCTCGGGATGGGTGCCGTTCGATCCGACCCACAATCGCGAGATCGACGGCCACTACGTGGTGGTGGGCCACGGCCGGCACTACGACGACGTGCCGCCCAACAAGGGGGTCTACCGGGGCAACGCCGACGAGACCCTGCGCACCGAGGTGCGCACCCAGGAGTCCGTCCCCAAGGACATCTCGGCGCTCCACGAGGAGATGGAGCAGATCGACGTGCCGGTGTACCAGGAAATCCCGGAGCGGCGGCGCGACCGCCTCAAGCTGGCCGCCGAGGAGATCGCGGCCCAGCAGCAGCAAGACCAATAGCCGATGAAACCCCACCTGCGGTACACTCCCGGAGCATCGGGTTGCCGCGCAGCGCCCGTCCCAATCGCAGTCCCCCGGATCAACGAGAGGAGAGCAGGCATGAGGCACGTGAGGTGGGCGGTGGTAGTTGGTCTCGTCGCGCTGGCCGTCGGCGCCGTCGGCGCCCTGCAGGCGCAGCAGCTCAGCGGCGAATACAAGATCGGGGTCCTGGAGCCGCTGACCGGCAACCTCGCCGCCGAAGGCAAGCGGCACCTCGAGGGTTACGAGATCGTCCGCGACCTCATCAACGAGCGCGGCGGCGTGATGGGCAAGAAGCTGGTGTTCGCGGTCGGGGACGCGGTCGATCCGACCGTCGCCGCCTCCGAAGCCACCCGGCTGGCCACCCGGGAAGGGGTCAAGATCATCACCGGCACCTTCTCCTCCACCCTCTGCGGCGCGGCCAGCGAGGCGGCGTCACGGCAGAACGTCATCTACTGGGAGACGTCCTGCGTCGATCCGCGGTTCGCCAAGCGCGGGTTGAAGAACGTGTTCCGCACCGAGATCGACGCCACCGGCTTCGGCTGGTACAACGTCGAGTTCATCGCCAAGCACCTGGCCCACCGCCTCGGCAAGAAGCCGAACGAGCTCCGCGTCGCGTACCTCTCGGAGGACTCCTCCTACGGCCAGGGCGTCACCGAGGCGGCGCGTCAGCGGGCCAAGCAGGAGTTCGGGATGCAGGAGGTGGCGGTGGAGTACTACACCTTCACCACCAACGACCTCACCCCGGTCATCCTCAAGCTGAAGAACGCGAACCCGGACGTCGTGCACCACGTCGCGCGCAACCAGGACGCCATCCTCTTCTGGCGGCAGGCGCGCGAGCAGAACTTCCAGTTCAAGGCGCTGGTCCACGCGGGAGCCACCGGGTACGGCTCGCCCGACTTCGGGAAGGCGTTCGGTAACGACGCCAACGGCCCCTTCGCCCTGCTCGAGCCCGGCCCCGGCTTCATCATCGAGAAGATGCGCCCGGAGGGCCAGCAGATCGAGCGCGCGTTCCGCCAGGCGGTGAAGGCCCGGACCGGCTCGGACGTTCCCACCGGCGGGCACCAGCTCGCGGGCGGCGGCCTGTGGCTGCTCAAGCTCGTGCTCGACGCGGCCAAGAGCGACGATCTGGACAAGGTCCGGGCCGCGGTCATGGCGATGGACCTGCCGGTCGGGTCCGCGATCAACGGCTGGGGCGTGAAGTTCGACGAAGCCGGCCAGAACTCCAACCCGCGCGTGCAGCACTACATGCTCCAGTGGCAGGGCGGGCAGCTCGTCACGGTGTGGCCGGAGGAGTTCACCACCAACCGCGCCAAGTGGATCCCGCTCGGCGCGTGGGACCAGCGCAAGTAGCGCTCGCCGCCGGCCCGCCGATCGTCGCGCGCACGCCCCGGGGGCGATCCCCGGGGCGTCGCGCTGCCGGCCGACTCCGATCATGCACGCGATTCCCCAGCTCATCGCCTCCACCTTCCTCCTGGGCGGCGTCTATGCGCTCATCGCGGTGGGCCTCACCCTCATCTTCGGGGTGATGCGCGTCGTCAACTTCGCGCACGGCGAGTTCCTCATGCTGGGCATGTACCTCGCCTTCTGGGCGTTCACCCTGCTCGGGCTCGACCCCTACGTGACGCTCGTGCTGGGCCTGCCCCTCATCTTCGGCGGCGGGTGGCTGAGCTATCACCTCGTGATGCGCCCGGTCATTCACGCCTCGCACAACGTCCAGGTCTTCACCACCATCGGCCTGTCGATCGCGCTCCAGGCCGTGGCGCTCGTGCTATGGAGCGCCGACTCCCAGTTCGTCCGCACCAGCTACTACGCGGTGGTGGTCCGCGGGGGCGGCGTGGCGCTCAACCTCGCGCAGCTCGCCGCCTTCGCGGTCGCGGTCCTCTTCACCGCTGCGCTCTTCGCGTTCATGCGCTGGTCGTACACCGGCAAGGTCATGCGGGCCACCGCGCAGGACCGCCACGCCGCCGCCCTCATGGGAATCGACACCGGGCGCGTCTTCGCCCTGACGTGGGCGGTCGGCATCACCTGCGTGGGCGCGGCCGGCGTGGTGCTCGCCCCGATCTACCCGGTGTATCCGTCGATCGGGCTCCAGTTCGTGCTGATCGCCTACGTGGCGGTGGTGCTGGGCGGGCTCGGCGACATGGTCGGGGCCCTGATCGCCAGCCTCGTGGTCGCCTTCGTCGAGGTCGTCGGCTCCTACATGATCGGAACCGCGTGGAAGGAAGTGCTGTACCTGCTCCTGTTCATCGCGATCCTCGTGATCCGTCCCGCGGGCCTGTTCGGCCAGCGCGGCGCCGAGGTGATCGGCACGTGAGGGGCACGGGGCCGGCGGTCGCCTTCTTCGTCGCGGCCGCCCTCGCGCCGGTGGTGGTGCGCGACGCCTTCCTCCTCGACGGGCTGATCCTCATCCTGCTGTGGGGGGCGAGCGCGGCGGCCTGGAACGTGGCCGGGGGCTACGCGGGCCAGGTCTCGCTCGGCCACGCCGCCTTCTTCGGGCTCGGCGCTTACTCGGCCGCGCTCCTCGGCACCCGCTGGGACGTGTCGCCCTGGATCGGGCTGCTGGTCGGGGCCGGGCTCGCCACCGCGCTCGGGTTCATCATCGGCTTCCTGAGCAACCGGCTCCGGGGCCCCTACTTCGTGCTCGCCACCATCGCGCTCTCCCAGGTGCTGCTCATCGTGGCCAGCCGCTGGCGCGGCTTCACCTCGGGATCGGAGGGTATCCCGGTCCCCTTCCGCGCCGGCTTCTGGACGCTCGGCATCGCGGACAAGCGGGTGTGGGTCTACCTCGTCCTCGTCCTGGCCGCCCTGCTCTACCTGGTCCAGCTCTATCTCGAGCGCTCGCGCCGCGGCTACCAGCTCGCGGCGGTGCGCGAGGACGAGGACGCGGCTCTCTCGCTCGGCGTCCCGGCCCGGCGCCTCAAGGTCGCGGCCATCGCGGTCAGCGCCGCGCTCACCGCCGCGTGCGGCACGCTCTGGGCGCAGTACGTCGGCTTCGTGGACCCGTACTACGTCTTCTCGGTGGACCTGTCGGTCCGCTTCTGCCTGGCCGCGATCCTCGGCGGCATCGGGACGCCGCTCGGCCCGTTCCTGGGGGCGGCGCTCATCACGGTCCTGGAGACGTCCCTGCGCGCCCGCTTCGGCGGCATCGGCGCCGGGCTCGTGGGGATCTACCTGATCATTTACGGGGTCGTGCTCGTCGTGACCATGCGCTTCGCCCCGCAGGGCCTGCTCCCCTGGCTCGGCGAGCACCTGCGGGGGCGCCCGCAGCCGGGGCCGGCCTCGTGAGCCTCCTCTCGGTCAGCGGCATCACCAAGCGCTTCGGCGGGGTCACCGCGAACCGCGACGTCTCCTTCGACGTGGCCCCCGGCGAGCTGGTCGGCATCATCGGGCCGAACGGATCCGGCAAGTCGACCCTGTTCGAGATCATCAGCGGCTTCTATCGCCCCGACGCCGGGGAGGTGCGCCTGGACGGCGGCTCGCTCACCGGCCTCTCTCCGGATCGCGTGTGCCGGCTGGGGGTGGCGCGCACGTTCCAGAAGCTGCGGCCGTTCGGCGGGCTCACCGTGGTCGACAACGTGATGATCGGCGCGCTCACCCGCACCCACGACGTGCGGCACGCGCGCGCCCGCGCCCGCGACCTGCTCGACCGCGTGGGGCTGGCCGAGAAGGCGGACGCGCACGCGCGCACGCTCTCCACCGGCCAGCGCAAGCGCCTCGAGCTGGCCCGCGCGCTCGCCACCGAGCCCCGGCTCCTCCTGCTCGACGAGGTGACCGGCGGGGTCGACCAGCGCAGCATCCCCGGCCTGGTGCAGCTCGTCCGCGACCTGCATCGCGGCGGGCTCACCCTCCTGGTCATCGAGCACAACATGCGGGTCATCACCGCGGTGGCGCAGCGGATCGTCGCCCTCTACCTCGGCGAGAAGATCGCCGACGGCACCCCCGACACCGTGACGCGCGACCGGCGGGTCGTCGACGCGTACCTCGGCCAGGCGTACACGCAATGACCACCCCCGGCGTCCCCATGTTATCCGTGGAGGGCCTCGACGTCGCCTACGGCGACTTCCAGGTCCTGTGGCAGGCCGTGATGCACGTGGGCGAGGGCGAGATCGTCGCGGTCCTCGGGCCGAACGGCGCGGGCAAGTCCACCCTGATGAACTCGATCTCCGGCCTGATCGCGCCGCGGGCGGGCCGCATCACCTTCCTCGGCAAGCGCGTCGACGGCCTCCCCGCGCACCGCACCGCGGCGGAAGGCCTCGCGCACGTGCTGGAGCGCCGTCGCCTGTTCCCCTTCCTCACCGTGCTCGACAATCTGCTCCTGGGCGCCCACAACCCGGCCGCGCGCCCGCATCGCGCCGAGACCCTGGCTCAGCTCGAGGACCTGTTTCCGGTCGTCCGGGCCCGCCGGGGGCAGCTCGCGCACACCCTGTCCGGCGGCGAGCAGCAGATGGTCGCCATCGCGCGCGGCCTGATGGCGCGCCCGCGCCTGCTCATGATCGACGAGCCGTTCCTGGGGCTGTCCCCCCTCGTCGTCCAGCAGACGGGCCACCTGATGCGGCGCATCCGGGACGAGCAGGGCATCAGCATCGTCTTCATCGAGCAGAACGTGGAGCTCGCGCTCCGGCTCGCGGACCGGGGCTACATCATGGAATCGGGCCGGACCATCCTGACCGGGCCATCGGCGGAGCTGCTTCAGTCCGCCGAGGTCAAGCGCATCTTCCTCGGCGACATCGCGCTCTGACCGGGACTCCGGCTACGGCTGGCCGCGGTCCTTGAGGCGGCGTACCAGCTCCTCGTAGGAGGACGTGCGGATCACCCGGTCGAACTGCGAGCGGTAGCTCGCCACCAGGCTCACGTTCTCGATCAGCACGTCGTACATGAGCCAGCGGTCGCCCTTCCGCAGCACTCGGGCCTCCACCGGCACCTGGGTGCCCTTGCTGGTGACGATCTGGGCTCGCACGGTGGCGTAGTCGCCGTCGACCCGCTCGCCCACGTACTGCACGCGCTCCCCGCCGTACTCGCCGATGCGCGAGAGATAGCCGCGCTCGAGCAGCCCCTGGAACAGGCCGGTGAACTCGTCCCGCTCGACGGCGGAGCGCTTCGGCCAGTGGGGCCCGAGCGCACGGCGCGCGGCCTCGACGATGTCGAAAGCGTCGAGCGCCACCGCGCGGATCTCGGCCCGGCGCTGGACCTGATCGAGCGCGGGGTTCTCCAGGATGCGGACCACCCGATCGGTGTAGGCACGAAGCTGCTCGGTGGGAGGGCCCGCCCAGGCGGGGCCGGCGAGCGTCGAGAGCAGGAGCAGCGCCGCGACGAGCGGGCGCGTCAGGCGATGACTTTGATCAGGGCGTGCCGGAGCGCCCGGCCCGTGAACGGCTTCTCCAGGACGTGGGCGCGGATCTTGGCCAGGAAGCGCCAGGGCTCCGGATCGTCCACGTTGCCGGTGATGAACAGGAACCGGTTGGTCAGGTCCGGCCGCCGCGTGGTCGCCGCGTAGTAGACCGCCGGCCCACCCCCATCCGGCATGCACACGTCGCAGACCACCAGATCGTAGGGCACGCCGCGCACGTGCTCGAGCGCCGCGTCCACGCTGGTCGCCACGTCCACCGTCCACCCCGTCCGCCGCAGCAGCGTGGTCACCACCTCGGCGACCACCAGCGAGTCGTCCACCACCAGGGCCCGCGAGGGCAGCCGCGTCGGAGGCGGCTCGGTCCCCGGCGCCGCGCCGACTTCGGTCGGCGAGCCGAACAGCGCGAGGTCCTGCCGGTTCGAGCTGCTCGCTTCCATGATGTGCCCGTAGGAGAGCAAGGCGCTTGCCAGTACCAAGTGCCCGATAAACCATTGAGATCATTCTCCTATTCCACCACCACGCAAGATTGCGACTCCCGGACTCCGTACAAAGCGCGGCACCGTCCGGCAACAAACCGTCGGTTTCACGTGGGTCCGTCGGACCGCGTGACGTCAGACGCGCGCGGGCGTCAGGCGCAGGCGGGCCACCACCGGCAGGTGGTCCGAAGCGACCCGGGCCAGACGGCTCCGGTGCACGTGGAACCCGTCGGCACCGAGGGCCCGGTCCCAGTAGATGCGGTCGAGCGGGAAGAGCGGTAGCGGCGCGGGGTGCGTGCGCCGGATGCGCGGACCGGTCAGCTCGCGGCGCAGCGCGCGTCCCACCGCGCCCGGAAACCACTCGTTGAGGTCGCCCACCACGATCCGCGGGCCGGTCAACTCGTCGTGCAGGATGTGCTCCCGCACCAGCATGCGCACCTGCTCGGCCCGCTCGCGAATCTTGAGCCCGAAATGCACGTTGAAGACGTGCAGCAGCCCACCCGGCGGCCCCCCGTTGGGAATCGAGAGGTCCAGGCGGATGCCGCCGCGGGGCTCGCGGTCGGGCCGGGAGAGGTCGAAGGTGCGGCTGCCGCGGATGGACAGGCGGGTGAGGACCGCGTTGCCGTAGGGCAGGCCGTCCCGTTCCCGGGTGGGCCCCATCGCGACGTGCACCCCGAGACGCTCGGCCAGGCGCAGGGCCTGGGGCCGGAACACCTCCTGCAGGCCGACCAGGTCGGCGTCGATCTCCTCCAGCACATCGGCGATCCGGTCGAGATCCACGCGACGGTCGAGTCCCGCGCACTTGTGGATGTTGTAGCTGGCGACGGTAAGGGTCATGCCTCCAGCATACCGGGCCGGGCGACCCCCGTCCAAGAGAAGAGAAGGCGCGAGCCTTGCATTGGCCTCGCGGGCTTTGCTAGTCTCATCGCGAGGTTTCCGTGATTCCACGCACCGCCGGCCGTGCCCCCGCCCTCCTGGCCTCCGTCCGTGAGTTCGTGGAGCAGGACGTGCGGCCGGCGGCCTCCGCGCTCGAGCACGCCGACCGGTATCCGCACGAGCTGGTGGACCGCATGAAGCGGCTCGGGCTCTTCGGGGCCCTCGTGCCCGCCGACTACGGCGGCCTCGGCCTCGACGTCACGACCTACGCGCGGATCATCGAGGAGCTCTGCCGGGGCTTCATGTCCCTGGCCGGCGTCATCAACAGCCACACCATGGCCGCGCTCATCGTGCTGCACCACGGCACCGAGGAGCAGCGGCTGCGCCTGCTCCCGCGCTTCGCCAGCGGCCAGGCCCGCGGCGGGCTCTGCCTCACCGAGCCCCATGCCGGCTCGGACGTGCAGGCCCTCCGCACGGTGGCCCGGCGCGAGGGCGACCGCTACCTGCTCTCCGGCTCCAAGATGTTCGTGACCAACGGGCGGGAGGGCAACACCTTCGCGCTGCTCGCCCTGACGGACCCGGCCGCCTCCCCGCGCCATCGCGGCATGTCCTGCTTCATCGTCGAGAAGGGCGCCCCGGGCCTCGAAGTCGCCAAGTCCATCGCCAAGCTCGGCTACAAGGGCGTGGACACCGCGGAGCTGGTGTTCAACGGCTTCCCCTGCCCGGCCGCGAACCTGGTGGGCGGCGTGGAGGGCCGCGGCTTCAAGCACGTCATGTCCGGGCTCGAGACCGGCCGCATCAACATCGCGGCGCGCGCGGTGGGGGTCGCGCAGGCGGGCCTCGACGAGGCGACCCGCGCGGCCCGCGCGCTGCCGGAGCCGCCCGCCGCCCTCGTCGACATCGCCACCCGCGTGGAGTCGGCCCGCCTGATCACCTACTGGGCCGCGGCCATGAAGGATCGCGGCGACCGGTGCGATCTCGAGGCCGGCATGGCCAAGCTGCACGCCTCCGAGGCGGCCCAGACGGTCGCGGTGGAGGCGATGAAGATCGAGGGGGTGCGGGCCCAGCTCGCCTCCGGCCTCGTGGAGCGGCTCTATCGCGACGCGCCGCTCATGATCATCGGCGAGGGCACCAACGAGATCCAGCGGCTCATCATCTGCCGGAACCTGCTCGAGCGGTACGGCGAGCGGTCGGGCCCGCTGACCTCGCGCGAGGACCTTCCGGAGGACCACCGGCAGCTCGTGCTGGCGGTGCGGCAGGCGGTCGAGAAGGACGTGATCCCGGTGGCCGCCGAGCACGACCTCGGCCGCCGCGATCCCGGCCCTCTGGTCAGGCAGCTCGCCGAGCTGGGCATCTTCGGGGCGCTGGCCGATCCGGAGCACGGCGGGCTCGGCCTCCCCCTGCACACCACCGCGATGATCGTGGAGGAAGTGGCCCGCGGCTCGGCCACGCTCGCCACCTGGCTCTCCGCCCAGCTCGCGGCGACGCTCGCGGTCACCCGCAGCACCTCGCGCGACACGCGCGAGCGCCTGCTGCCGCCCATGACGCGGGGCGAGCAATGGACCGCGCCGGTCGTCGGCGCCTCGATCGGGGCCCGGCGCGCCGGCCCGGGCTGGGTCCTCACCGGAGCCGCGCCGGTGGTGCCGAACGCGGGGCGCGCCAAGCGGTTCCTGGTGAACGCCGCGCTCGAGGACGGCGGGACCCGCTGCTTCGCGGTGGAGGCGGACCGCGCCGGGCTCACGGTCGGCCTGGCCTCCGAGACCCTCGGCCTGCGCGGCCTGGGCGCGGCCGACGTCGTTCTGGTGGGCGCGCGGCTGGACGCGGCGGCGGCCCTGCGCGAAGGTGGCGAGGCGCTGCTCGAGGCGGTGACCAACGTCGGCGCCGCCGCCACCGCGGTGGGCCTGGCCCAGGCCGCCTTCGAGGCCGCGCTGCGCTACTCGCAGCAGCGCTCCGCCTTCGGACGGCCCATCTGTCAGCACCAGGCGGTGCAGCTCAAGCTGGCCGACATGGCCACCGCGATCACCGCGGCGCGGCTCTTGACCGGGCGCGCAGCGGAGCGGCTCGATGCCGACGCGCGCGACGACGCGGGCGCGGCGATGGCACGGCTCGCCGCGGGCGAGACCGCGTACATGGTCACGCTCGAGGCCATGCGTATCCACGGCGGCTACGGGTACACGAGCGAGTTCCCGGTCGAGCGCTACTACCGGGACGCGGCCGGCCTGCTCCTGGGCCCGCGCGATCAGGCCGGCGAGCGCCGGCGGCTGGCCGCGCGGCGGCTCGAGGCGCCGGCGCGGTGAGCTACGGCCGCTACTACGAGGAGTTCACGGTCGGCCAGGAGTTCACCCACTGGCCCGGCCGCACCATCACCGAGGCGGACTGCACGTGGTTCGCGCTGCTCACCATGAACCAGCATCCGCTCCACTCCGACGCCCACTACGCCCAGACCCACACCCAGCACAAGCAGCGCGTGGTCCTGGGCCCGCTGGTCTACAGCGTGGTCATCGGCATGACGGTGGCCGACATCTCGGGCCGCGCGATCGCGAACCTCGAGGTGAACGAGTTGAAGCACGAGAAGCCGACCTTCATCGGCGACACCCTCTACGCCCGGAGCCGCGTGCTCGCGCTCCGGGAGTCGAGCCAGGGCGACCGCGGCATCGTCACCGTCGCCACCCAGGGCGTCAACCAGCGAGGCGAAGTGGTGTGCTCCTATATCCGAAAGGTCCTCGTCCCCCGGAAGGGTCACGCGACCCTCGGCGAGGGCCGGCTCCCCTCCTGACGTGACCCGGCCGCCGCTCGACGGACTCCGCATCCTGGCCGTGTCGCAGTTCGGGGCCGGGCCCTTCGGCACCCAGATGCTCGCCGATCTGGGCGCCGACATCATCAAGATCGAGGATCCCGGCGTGGGTGGCGACAGCGCCCGCTACGTGCCGCCGTTCCAGGGCGAGGCCGACTCGCCCTACTTCCAGTCCTTCAACCGCGGCAAGCGCTCGGTGTCGCTCAACCTGCGCCATCCCGACGGGCAGGCGGTCCTCCACGATCTGGTGCGCGTGTCGGACGCGGTCTTCAACAACGCGCGCGGCGACCTGCCCGACAAGCTCGGCCTGACCTACGACGCGCTGAAGGAAATCAACCCGCGGGTGGTCTGCTGCTCGCTCACCGGCTACGGGCGCACCGGGCCGCGGGCCGCCGAGCCCGCCTTCGACTACCTGATCCAGGGGTACGCGGGCTACATGGCGGTCACCGGCGAGCCCGACGGCCCCCCGGGCAAGTGCGGCGTCTCGGTGATCGACTTCGCGGGAGGCTACGCGGCCATGGTCGGCCTGATGGTCGGGCTCTTCGACGCCCGGCGCACCGGGGTGGGCCGGGACGTGGACGTCTCGTTGCTCGACACCGCGGTGAGCATGCTGTCCTACTTCGCGGTCTGGACGCTCAACCGCGACTGGATCGCGGAGCGCACCCGCAACTCGGCGCACCAGACGATCGTGCCCGCGCAGAACTTCCCCACCCGCGACGGCTGGATCGTGGTCTTCTGCAACAAGGACAAGTTCTGGCGCGACCTGGTGGAGACCCTCGGCGCTCCCGAGCTGGCCGAGGACGCGCGCTTCCGCAGCTTCGCCGACCGGTTCGCGAACCGGGACGCGCTGCTGCCGCTCCTGCAGGCCCGCTTCGCCACCCGCCCCACCGGGGAGTGGCTCGACCGCCTGCGGGGCCGCGTGCCCTGCGCGCCGGTCAACGACGTGCGCCAGGCCCTGGCCGACCCGCAGGTCCTGGCGCGGGACATGATCGTGGAGGTGGAGCACCCCGATTTCGGGGCCCTGCGGGAAGTGCGCAGTCCGATCCGTACCGAGGGCGAGATCCGCCGGCCGGCGCGGGCCCCGCGGCTCGGTGAGCACACCGAGGAGATCCTGCGCGAGATCCTCAACTACAGCGACGGCACCATCACCCGCCTTCGGTCGACTGGCGTCATCGGCCGAGCGGATCCATGAGCACCACCGAGAGCCCGCAGGTCGAGGACCTCGAGGCGACCGACGTCGCGGTCGCGCCGCCGTGGATGACCGTGCTTCACAACTGCGACTGCCACACCTTCGAGGAAGTGGTGAAGCAGCTCATGAAGGCGATCGCCTGCTCCGAGGCGCGCGGCTGGGAGCTGGCCTGGCAGGTGCACACTACCGGCAAGGCGGTGGTCAAGGTGGGATCCGAGACCGAGTGCGTGCGGGTCGGCAACATCCTGGCGTCGATCGGCCTCGTCGTCACCGTGACCCAGTCTTAGCTTCGCGAACACCCTCTCCCCTCAGGGGAGAGGGCAGGG
>Ga0209640_10002099_pt1 | contig 17270 bp, 15 predicted proteins | sample RifCSP10_1_FD_184018 | JGI IMG/M metagenome (GOLD analysis project Ga0209640, IMG submission 184018) | Soil microbial communities from Rifle, Colorado - Rifle CSP2_sed 10_1 (SPAdes) (version 2) | ecosystem: Environmental > Terrestrial > Deep subsurface > Rock core/Sediment | place: Rifle... | reverse complement strand
TCAGTGGCAGTAGAAAGCCGCGAGCTCCTGCCTCAACGGCATCGGATTCCCGCGGCAATACTCCAGGCCTGACGAAGCGACGAAAGACACCGCGTGCCGCTGCTACCTTCGGGGTCCTGACGGAGTTGGCGGGCTCGCGCCCTTCGGGACCTGGAGCACTGGGAAAACTAAGCCCGGTTGCAACCTGTCGCGAGCGCCATCGCTCTCTCAACCAGAGGAGTCTGGTGGCCTCTTCCCCCATCCGGTCTTCAGCGCGGCGCCGACGTCATGATTGGCCAATCGGATGTATCGCCAAGTTCTCGCCACGCTTCATCGAGCGCGTCGAGCAGCGCCAGCGCCGCCGTCCGCGCTTCGTCTTCCGAAACATCCAGGTGAAGCACGATGCGAAGTCGCGTTGGGTTCCAGACGGACACGAGCACGCCATCGCGCGCCACCTTCCGCGCCACGTTGGCCGCATCCAGCCCCGGCGCCAGGTCCACCATCACGATGTTCGTCTCCGGGGGCATGACCGTGGCGGCGATCGCGCGATCCACCACGTGAGCGAAGTCGGCGGCGCGCGCATGATCCTCGCTCAGTCGGCTCAGGTGGTTCTCCATTCCGTACAGCGCCGCGGAGGAGAGAATCCCGCTCTGTCGCATCACGCCGCCGAGGCGCTTTCGAACCTCGTTCGTGCGATGAATGGTCTCGTCGTCGCCGGCAAGGACGGCGCCGGCGGGCGCGCCGAGTCCCTTGGAAAACGACACCATCACCGTATCGCACCACTCGGCGAATTCCGCCAGCGAGCTCCCGGAAGCCACCGACGCGTTCCACAGGCGTGCGCCATCGAGATGGACGCGGCAGCCACGCTCGCGCGCCACATCGTGCATGGCGCGCAGTCCGGCGACCGGCGTGACCAGACCGCCGGCGCTGTTGTGCGTGTTCTCGAGGCAGACCAGTGATGCCCTCGGCAGGTAGGGATCGAATGGACGGAAGGAGCGTGAGAGCGAGCTCGCGTCCATCATCGGGCCCTCGCTCCTCACCGTCCTGATCTGCACGCCGGACAGAGCGGCGGCGCCCGCCATTTCGCGCTCGACAATGTGCGCGTACTGATCGGCGTGAATCTCGGTCCCAGCCTCGCTCAACACCGAAATTGCGCACTGGTTCGCCATGGTCCCGCTGGGGAAGAACAGCGCCCGATCCTTGCCAAGGAGATGGGCGACTTGCTCCTCGAGGCGGCGCGTTGTCGGATCGCCGTCGAGATAATCGTCGCCGACCTCCGCGCTGGCGATGGCGCGGCGCATCCCGGCGGTAGGCCGCGTGACAGTGTCGCTTCGGAGGTCAATCAGCATGCCGTAAATCTGAAAGGACGCGACGGTCGGGTACAGATGGCGCTAGTGCCGTTCCAACTTGTTTCGCCAAGGCCTCAGAGACACGAGCCGGCTTGGAACCAACTTGGCGGGAATAGTTGGAACGGCACTAGATGCCGCGGTTCGCGTCGCGAATCTCATGGACGCGAGCCACCTCGCCGCCGATCAGAATGATGATCGCCGTGTAATACACCCAGAAGACAATGGACACGATGGTGTACAGCGTGCCGGTGTAAATCGTCGCCGGCGACAACACGCCGGTGAGTGCCGCGTAGGCGACGCGCGTCAGTTCGAACATGATCGACGCCACCATGGCGCCCACCAGGGCAGCGCGGGTCGGGATGCCGCGGACCGGGATGAAGCGATACAGCAGGAAGATCAACGCCACAATGAGGACGAACGCGAAGAGTCTTCCGATCGCGGATTCCAGGCCGCTCATCACCTCGGTGCGGAGCCCGAGATTCACGAACAACTGCACGCCGCGGGACGTCGCGATGGCCACGTATGCCGTCAGCGCGAGGTACGCGGTGACGATCAACGTCGCGACCACCGTCAGGCGGAAGTCAAACAGCTTGCCGGCCACGATACTGCGCTGCGTGCCGAAGTCGAGCACCTGACTGAGCGCGCTGCGCAACGCGCCGAACAGGCGCGCGGTGAACCAGAAATAACCGACGGCGCCCCAGATCCCGAGTGCCCCTCGGGACTGCAGGACGCCAGTGATCAGCTCATGCACCGATGCTTCCACGGCGTCGGAGTGGCTCGGCAGCAGCGTGTCGAGCAACTGATGCACCGACATCGCCGTTCGGTCCGGCGTCCCGTTCAGGATGGTCGCCAGGCCGGACATCACGAGTAGCGCGAACGGCAGCGCCGCCAGCAGGATGCCAAAGGCAACCCCACTGGCCAGGAAAAGCAGGTCGTCGTCCGCACTATGGTGCCAGATGCGCCGGAGGTAGTCCGCCACAGCGGCGCCCCACACCACGTGCCGAGGCGGCGGCGGCGGCGCCGCCGCGACTGGCGCTTCCGCGCCTGGCGGCGAGATCCTACTCAGTCGCCGCCGGCCTCGGGCTCGGTGCGGGTCGCCCGGGCCTCAGCCAACCGGCGCTCGAACGCGGACCGGGCGTCCTTGGCGGCGGCCTTACCGCTGCGCATGGCGTCGTTGACGTCCTGGCGCCGTTCGCGCAGGACCGTGCGAGCGTCCTTGACCCGCGACTCGAATTCGTCGCGGGCCTCGGCTATGGCTTCTGTAGCGCGCTCGCGCACGTCGCGCGCGATGTGTCCCGCGGTTCGCTGCGCGCGCCTGGCCGTGCGGCGCATGTTGCGACGCAGCTCGGCGCCGCTCGATGGGGCGAGTAACAGGGCGAGGCCGGCGCCGATGGCCAGTCCGGCGAGGAACACACCGGTGCCACCCCCATTGCGACGTTCGACGATCACCGTCGGCTCCTCTTCAAAGTTGCGAGACATGGCGTCACGGGGTGAAGGGTGAAGCAAGCGAGAGTGCTGCTTGCTGCTTGCTGCTTGCCTTGCGCTCAATCACTGAGGTCCGCGTCGTCAGGCGCCGCTTCCACCACCACGTGACCCGCGGTTCCGGGTGCGGGCCGATGGATCGCCATCGGCTTCACGTGACGGCGCACGGCAGCCTTCGTGGCGCCGACCGCAAGTTGTGTGAACAGGAACGTGAACTTCTCATCGTATGCCTTCGCCAGCCGTTCCCGGGTATCGCCGTCGAGGTCCCACAAGGCACGCTTGAACGGGCCCAGCGCCTTCTTGCGCGTCTTGTAGAAGAACTGCTCATCCGAATCGCCTGCTTTCCTTTCCTCTTTCGCGTTCTCGCCCAGCCAGGCATACACCTCGGAGCGGAGCGCGGGCGGCAACGCGTCGTACAACATGTTCTGAAAATTGGTCGCCAGGTGGATCTCGGCGGTTTCCGTCCGCGGAAAGTTGTGGAACGCCTCGTCAGGCAGCGTGGACGCGCCGTGCTGCACCGCGCCCGACAGCCCGTACTTCTCGCGAGCCACGCGCGACAACCGTTCCAGGGTCATGAGGTCGAGCTTGACGTCGGCAATCCTACCGTCGGCGAGGACGACCCCACCGTGCGACGTACCGGATTGGACACTGATCTTCGAAAGCCCCGCCACACCTGCGCCCTGTGCGTGGAGCGTGCTGTTGAAACCGTCCATGAAGGCTTCGAGTTCCTCCACCGTGCTGTTTGACGTACCGACCTCTCCGATTTCGCCGCCCACGGACACGGTCACTCCCGTCGGCTCCAGGGCACGAAGCGCGCGCGTGATATCGACGCACTCCTCGTAGTTGCGGCGCTGCTGCTCGGCCAGCGTCGATTTCGAGAGGTCCACCAGCGTGGAGGTGTCGACGTCGATGTTGTAGAACCCCGCGTCGATGGCCTCGCGAGCGAGCGCCTTCACGGCGTTCACTTCAGCGTCCCGGCCAGCCGCGTACTTCTTCGCATTCACCTGGAAGTGGTCGCCCTGGATGAACACCGGGCCGCGGAATCCCTCGCGCAGGGCCGCCGCCAGCATGACCGCGACGTATTCCGCCGGCCGCTGGTCGGTGTAGGCGATCTCGGATCGCGCGATCTCGAGGATGAACGCGCCGGCTTCGAGGCGATTCGCCACGCGGAAAATCGCCCGCGCCGTGTCGTACGCCATCCCACGCACGTTGATGGCAGGAACCGTGAAGTCCCCAACGGCGCCGCGGCCACGGGCAAGGTACAGGTCATGAATGGACGACGGTCGCACGCCAACGGCCTGACCAAGTTCCCAGATCAGCCACCGGGCGTGATCGCGCGAGTCCCCGGACCCGAAGACCGCATCACGCACCAGTGCGTCCATCGCCGGCCCCGCCAGCGCGGCTGGATCATGCACCGTTATGGTCCCATTCGACCGCGACGCGGCGCTGCCAAGGGCGGGATGGGCTTGAACGGTCGCCTCTTCGATCATCTCGTGACGCTCTCCGATTCGATGATTTCCTTCCCGAACAATGAACGGAAGCGCCGAGCCCGCTGAATCGGCGCGTACGGCAGTGGTTCCGGAAACTGGCCCCCGCTTCGGGCGGGGGCAACCCGGACTCACCCTACACGACGCGTCTGGGATCAGGCTTGGGGAGTGCGTCCCACGCGGCCAGGTCACTCTCGAATCCAGGGCGCCCGAACATCCCGTAGGTGAACCGCTTGCCAAGCTCCACTCCGGGCTGGTCGAAGGCGTTCACTCCATACAGCTCCCCCGCGAACGCGGTCGCGATTTCCAGCAGCATGATGAGCCCACCGATGTGCCAGGCGTCGAGCCGCTCCAGCGAGAGGGTCATGTTCATGCGGCCGCGCGCAGCCAGTGCTCCCGACGTCGAGCGTTGCTCCACCGCGAGCAATTCTCCGAGCGAGTGCCCGCCGAGGTAGGAAAGGTCCGGAAGCTCCGCGTGGATGACCGGTATGGCGAGGTCCGCGCCTCCGCCGGCTACGGTGAGGAAGGTGACGGTCTTGTCGTTAGGACCTTCCATGAAGAGCTGGACCTGGCTGTGCTGGTCGGTCGCGCCGAGCGCCGCGATCGGCGTTGGCCCGACGTGCGCACCATCGGACCGGACCTTTCCGAGACTCTCCGCCCAGAGCTGCACGAACCAGGCGGCCATGTCGCGCAGACCGTCGGCGTACGGCATGAAGACGTGACCACGGCGCCCCAGTTGGGTGTCGGCGAGCCACTGCAGGACGGAGAAAGCCCCGGCAGGATTCGTCGTCCACGTGTCGCTCTCGCACCGCCTGCGCATGTCGGCGGCACCGCGCAGCAGATCGGCGACGTCGACACCGGCCAGGGCGGCCGGGAGCAGGCCCACAGGCGACAGCACGCTGAACCGGCCGCCCACGTTAGGCGGTACGGCCATCGCCGGGATCTGTTCGTCCCGGGCAATTCGCCGCAGCGCCCCCTTCTCCGCGTCGGTCACGACGACGACATGATCCCGGGCCGCCCGCCCGGCGGCGTCGAGCCGCCCACGAACGACGAGGTACTGAGCCATCGTTTCCGCCGTGCCTCCGGACTTGGACGTCACGACGAACAGTGTCGCGCCGAGGTCGAGACGGTCCAGCAGTGACGCCATGGTCGCCGGATCCACGTTGTCGAGCACGTGGAGGCACGGGTGGCCATCGCGATCCGCTGCCGACATCGCGTTCCAGGCTGGAGAGAGCAGCGCCGTGCGGAGCGCGATGGGGCCGAGCGCCGACCCACCGATGCCCAGCACGACGACATCACGCACGCCGCGATCCGAAACCCACCGGGCGAGATCGAGACAGTGCCGCACCTGTTGCTCGTCGTCAGGCAGGTCGAAGAATCCCAGTTCTCCGCCCTTCCAGCGACGCCAGACGGCGGCCCTCGCGGCGGAGAATGATTCCTCGGCCAACGAGAGAGTTTCGTCGGCGATGCCCCCCGCGACGGCGCCCTCCGTCATGAACGTGTAGTCGAGCTTGATCACGTGATCGCTGTCGCTGGTTAGTCGACCTTCACCACCAACCCATCGAACGCCGGGCTGATTCCCCGTGGCAACTCGGCCTCGAGATCGGCGTGGAAGCTCTCGTGCGTGAGATGCGTGAAGTACGTGCGGTCGGCGCCCACCTGCTGCGCGACCTTGATGGCTTCGGGGATCGACAGGTGCGTGGGATGCTCGGTGCGCAGCAGTGCATTCACCACCAGCACCTTCGCGCCACGGAGTTTCTCCATCGCTTCCGGCGGAATCCGCTTGGCGTCGGTCACGTAGGCCAGCGCCCCGATGCGATAGCCAAACACCGTCGCGGCGCCGTGCGGTACCTCGATCGCGCAGACCTCGATGTCTCCGATCTCGCGCGTTTCGCCCGGCGCGAGCACGCGCAGCTGTCCTTCCGGCTTCGACGTCCCCGGCAGCGGACGCACGCGTTCGTCGAAGATGTAGGGGAAGCGCTTCGCAATCCGATCCAGCGTTTCCTCGGACCCATACATCGCCAGCGGCGCATCACGACGCATGGTGAAGGCCCGGACATCATCCAGCCCCTGCACGTGGTCCGCGTGGTCGTGCGTGAACAGCACGGCATCGATCCGGTCGATGCCGCAGGTGATCAGCTGGAGCCGCAGTTCCGGAGGCGTGTCGATGAGCAGCCGCGTGCCGCGGTCCGTTTCCACGACGGCACCAACGCGATTGCGACGATCGCGCGGGTCCGGTGACCGGCACACCGGGCAGTGACAGCCGATTTGCGGAACGCCAAAGCTGGTGCCGGTTCCAAGGAAGGTCAGCTTCATACCACTTCAACCCTCAGCAGGTTGGTGGTTCCCGGAACGTCAAATGGCACCCCCGCGGTCACCAGCACACGGTCACCCGGCTTCGCCAGTCCGCGCTTCAGAATCTCCTCGCGCGCATACTCGAACATTTGCGCGTAGGAGTCGCTGTGTGGCGCCAGGGCTGGAATGACACCCCAGATGAGTGCGAGCTGGTGGTACGTGCGCTCGACCGGCGTAAGCCCGAGGATGGGCACGTCCGGGCGCTGTGACGCCACGATGCGCGCTGAAAAGCCGCTCTTCGTGAACACCACGACCAGCGGCGCTCCAAGCAGCACGGCCGCCGCGCGCGTCGCGGCGGCAATCGTCTCTTCGGTGGATGCGCCGATCTGCCCTGCCCGACGCTCCTCGCGCCGTGGCATCACTCCGCGACGCTCGATCTCGGCGATGATGCGGTGCATGGCTCGCACCGCGAGTTCCGGATACTGACCCGTCGCCGTTTCCGCGGAGAGCATGACCGCGTCGGTGCCATCGAGGATGGCGTTGGCCACGTCGCTCGCCTCGGCGCGGGTGGGACGCGGGTGCTCCACCATCGATTCGAGCATCTGCGTGGCAGTGATCACCGGACGACCCATCTGATTGGCGAGTCGGATCAGCCGCTTCTGAACGAGCGGGACTTGCTCGAACGGCAGTTCGACGCCCAGGTCACCGCGGGCAACCATGATGCCGTCGGCGTCTCGAATGATGTTGTCGATGTCGTCGAGCGCGCTGTCCTTCTCGATCTTGGCAATGACCAGCAGCCACTTGGGGATCAGCGCGCGGAGCGTCGCCAGGTCGTCGGCCCGCCTGACGAAGCTCAGCGCCAGGTAGTCGAGCCCCTGTTCCACGGCGAACTGCGTGTCGGCGCGGTCCTTGTCGGTAATGGAAGGTGCCGACACCTGCACCCCTGGCAGGTTGATTCCCTTGTGGCCGCGGACTTCCCCGCCGTGGAGCACGCGAGTCACGACCCGTTGCGCGCGGATGTCCAGCACGACGAGCTCGATCAGGCCGTCGTCGATGAGGATCCGGTCTCCGACCTTCACGTCCCGCGCCATGTCGGGATACGCGACCGGCAGGTCGCGCCCGCTGGCACCGCCTTCATCGCACAGAACGACCTCGTCGCCCGGCGCGACCGTCACCGGAGCGTCGAGATCGGCGACACGGATGCGCGGTCCCTGCAGGTCGCCCAGGATCGCCACCGGACGGCCGCGTTCCGCGGCCAACTGCCTGACGAGCGCGATGGTTCGTTCGTGGGTGGCGTGCGTGCCGTGCGAGAAGTTGATGCGGGCCACCGACAGGCCGGCGTCGAGCAGCGCACCAATCACCTCCGGCGAAGCCGATGACGGCCCCAGCGTGCAGACGATCTTGGTGCGGTCGATGGACTGCGAAGCGGATGGCGTCGCCGAAACCGTGGTGGTCATCCGTCAGCTGGCGACGAGCGACGCAGTCTTCCGGCTGAGGCCCGCGAGGAGTGAGTCGAACGAGCGCTGGAACGAAGCCACGCCTTCGGCCAGGAGCTGCGCGGTCACCTGGGCGATCGGAATGCCGGCCGCCTCCAGCGCGGCGAGGTCCGCTTCGGCGGCCGCGTCATTCGTGTCGACGGTGCGGGCGACCACCCCGTGGTCGCGGAACGCATCCATCGTCGCCGGCGGCAGCGTGTTCACGGTGTGGGGTCCGATGAGCTGCTCGACATAGATCACGTCGCGGTAGGTCGGATGCTTCGTCGACGTGCTCGCCCAGAGCGGGCGCTGGACCATCGCGCCCCTGGCGGCCAGTCGTTCCCAGCGCGCTCCCGAGAAGCGCTGCGTGAAGAGCCGGTAGGCCAGTCGCGCGTTGGCAATCGCCGCTCGGCCGCGGAGGGAAAGGAGGCGCTCGCGTTCCGCCGCCGAGGCATCAGAAGCCATGGCGTTCAGGCGCTTGTCGATTTCCGTGTCAACCCGGCTCACGAAGAAGCTCGCCACCGACGCGAGCCGATCAATCGGCAATCCCGCCGCGATCCGGTCCTCGAGGCCGGCGAGGTACGCCTCGATCACGCGGTCGTGTGCCTCGATCGCGAACAGCAGCGTGACGTTGACGTTGATCCCTTCGGCGATGAGGCGGCGGATGGCAAGTGCACCTTCCGGCGTTCCGGGAACCTTCACCATCACGTTCGGCCTGTCGACCGTATTCCAGAGCCGGCGGGCTTCGGCCACCGTGGCGTCCGCATCGAAGGCCTGCGAAGGCGACACCTCGATGGACACGTAGCCGTCCTGGCCTTCGGTGTCCGCGAAGACGCCGGCGAAGCGGTCGCAGGCCGTGCGAACGTCGTCCGTCTCGATGAGCTCGAACAGCTCGGCGGCGGTAAGGTCCGCCGGCGCAGACGAAATCTGCGCGTCGTACGCGGCGCCTTCCGCCAGCGCCTTCTCGAAGATCGTCGGGTTGGAGGTCATGCCGACGAGGGCGTCGCGCTCGATGAGGGTGGCCAGCCTGCCGTCGTGCAGCATGCCGCGATCGATGTAATCGAGCCAGACGGATTGGCCGGCCCGGTACAGGCGCTGCAGGGGATTCTCGTTCATGGCGGGTTATGGCGTGAGCGTGTGCCTGCCGATGCGGATCACTTCACGCGCCACGGCGCGCTGAACTCGCGGGTGCCCCACGCAAACCTGATCTCCCCGGCGGCCGAGCCGTCGGCGGCGGGGATGAGCCACATCGTGAACGTCTCGATTGGCGTCGCAAGCGTTCGGGATGTCAGTGCCGTGCGACCCAATTCAGTCGACGCATCGTACGGAATTCCCCACTGCCCGGTCTTGGTATTCACGATGAGCTTCCACGCGCCCGTGGCGGACGTCTCCGCGGCCAGCGTGTAGGCACCCTTGGGGACCGTCAAGGTACCGATGGTAAGATCGACATCGCTGCGTAGAGTTGTCGCCTCGTTCGCGCCGAGTCGCCAGACCTGGCCCAGATCGCCGGCGAGCGCGCCGTTCACGGTCCGTCCGCGCGCGTGTGGCTGACCGTAGTCGATGCTGATGGTGGGTGGCGGGTTCCCGTTGAACGTGAGCGTGGTCGTGGCTAGGCCGCTCGCCGCCGGCTTGAGGGGCTGCGCGTACGCGGGCGAGGTGCAGGTTATCAGGGTCGCCACGAGGGCAGCCAATCGGGTGCAGGACATGAGGCGAAGGGGGTCGTCCAGGGCGAAAGGGCGGCAGCCAGCGGGGGGGACGTCCACGCGTCGCCGTACGTCGGTGGCCGATCCCCCTCGTAACTCCATGAAAACTATCGAGCTTGGCCACTTGCCTCAATCGCGATCGCCTGGGGACCTCCCTGAGGTGGGGGTCTTGACTCACACCTGAGGTCGTGTTGCTGGCCCCATCGGCCAGCATTACTATTGAGCGCCGCAAAACGCCCTTTTCGGGCTGTCGAGCGGTTGACCGGCTGACTACCGGTCAGGAGAACGGAACCGCGTCGCACTCGTCAGGCGCCGACGGTTCAAGCCCGCGTGGGGGCGGTCTCACGCAAAGGGTGATCGGCTAGTACGGCTTGTCCGCACTCCGACCCACCATCAACACGACGGAGTGAAGGACATGCGTACGTCCGGTACGGTCAAGTGGTTCAACGAGGCCAAGGGCTTCGGGTTCATCACCCCCCAGGACGGATCGAAGGATTGCTTCGTCCACCACTCGGCGATCCAGGGAAAGGGTTTCAAGACCCTGACCGAAGGTGAGACGGTGGAATTCGATGTCGTCGAAGGGAAGAAAGGCCCCGCCGCGGAGAACGTGACCAGGATGGGCAAGTAGCCGAACTGCCGACCCACAATGAAACAGCCGGATCGTTGAACGATCCGGCTGTTTCACTTTTCGGATACTCTTGAATTGGTTTTCGGTCGATGGCGCTGAAAACTGCAACGGCCGGAAATGCGATTCATCGCGGATTCAGCGAATCAACGCGGACGAGGTCTTATGTGGGGTGCTCCGGAGGTGATTCGCCAATGTTCGGCGGTTACGTCACAACCTCGTCATTCTCCGCAACCATCCGCTTGATCCGCGGAGACTCGCCGTTCCGGGAGTTTCAAACCGCCGCGTGATCGCAGTTCCCGGCAGTTCAAACCGCCGCGTAATCCGGTTTCGAGTCATCGCGGATTCAGCGAATCAACGCGGACGAGGTCTTATGTGAGTGCACCACACGAGAGAATCGTGGCTTGGGGCCAAAATGCAGTAGAAGGCCAACCTGGAAGGACATTGCACGCACAACCTCGTCATTCTCCGCAACGATTCGCTCAATCCGCGGAGACTCGCCGTTCCGGCAGTTTCAAACCGCAGTGTGACCGCAGGTCCGCAGTTTTCGAAGCGCTCCATGATCCGGTTCTTCCAAACACAGGCGCCCTGGCCACGCGACCAGAGCGCTGAAACACACCGAGCAGTTCAGGTAACGAGGTCCGGTCTAGTCGTCGAATCCGGCCTCGCCATTCCCGGGATTCACGACCGCCCGCGACGCCGGCGCCGGCGCGATGATCCCTTCGTAGGTCTCCGTCGGAATGCGGAATCCGGCGGCGAGCTGCGGCTCGAGATCCTTGTTCAGCACCCGTCGCGCGACGTACTCGCCGATCACGGGACCCGACTTGAACGCCTCCGCATTGCCACCACCGGCGATCCAGGCGTTGGCGATGTCCGGGTGGCGGTCAATGACGAAGTTCCGCGACGAGCTCTGCTCGTAGTGGCACGCACGCGTCTCGTTGAGCGGCTGGTCCTTCATGATCGGGATGCGCTCGGCCAGGAAGTTGCGTGCGCGTTCCACAGTGAGTGGATCGACGTACCGGTCGCTGAGATCCGGATCCTGTTCCGGACCACCGACCACCTGCTGCCCGGCTGGAATCGGGGGCAGCGGGCCCTGATTGCCGCCGCCACGGCCTCCACCGCGTCCTCCGCCACCACCGCCACCACCACCGCGCACTCGAAGTCCGCGGCTATCGAACGGCAGCGTAGGCCAGCCGGTCACGCCGGGGAAGTTGAAGCTCGGCATGTTCGGGAACTCGAAGCGGTTGTCACCAAGCGGCGTCGCGAAATAGCAGACGCGCCCGATGGGCTGGCGCATGCGTGGACCCATCAGCCCCGGGAACGTTTTTCCCATCCACGGACCGAGGGCAAAGACGTACTGCTGCGCCTTCACCGTGTCGTGCGTGTTCAGGACGAGGCTCGCGATGCGTCCGTTTTCGAGCGGGCCCGGGTAGGCGCGCGCGATGACCACGTCGCCGCCGATCTTCTGGAATACCTCGGCCACGCACTGCGTCGACCGCCGCGCCCTGACGACACCCGCCTCATTCTCGTACAGGCAGGCCGTAATCCCGCGCAGGTCGAATTGCGGAAATTCCTTTTTCGCGATCTCGACGTCGACCGACTCGTGCTTGATCCCGTTCTTCACGAAGAGGTCGCGGGTCGTCTTGGTGAAGTTCTCCCATTCGTTGCGGAAGATGAAATCGCCGGTGGTGACGAAGAGCCGCATCTTGAGATCCCGGCCCCACTCGTCGTCCCACGCCTTCCAGCGCTGGATGGCGCGACTGGCCCACTGCATCCACTGCTCGCCCTGCGGGCGATCGCCGTAGGAGCTGCGCACACCACGTGTCTCGTCGCCGGACGTCGCGCGAGAATTCCCGGGGCCGTACGAATCGATCAGCACGACCGACGCGCCAAGCTTCCGTGCCCAGTAGGCGGTCCAGCCGCCGAATGCCCCCGCACCAATGACGGCGATGTCGTAGGTCCTGCCATTGATCGATGGACTCGGATACGGTCTATCGATTGTCGCGGCAGGGGTGGCTGGTGGCCCAGCGCCGATGTTCACCGAGCCGACGGCAAGGAGGCCCGCCTGGGTTCCAGCCGTCTTCAGAAAGCCTCGTCTTCCAATTTGGTCAGTCATGGCAACAACTCACGCCCAGGAACGAACACGGATCAACGGAAACACGCAGATCAGATCTGATCAGAAGTTGCAGTGCACAAATGGCAGTTGCCGTACCGTATGAATCCGCGTTCGCCGTCAGGCGCCTGCGTAATCCGTGTTCTGGTTGTTGAGGTATCTGGCTTTATCGTCTTGGCCAGACCACGCCCTGCACTTTCGGCACCCGGCCCATTCCCTTGTATACGAACTTCTGTAACCGCTTTCCCTCGTAAGTCTCCGTCGTATAGATGTTGCCGCGCGAGTCAGTCGCGATGCTATGCACCGCGAACCACTGCCCCGGCTGCCGGCCGCCGTCGCCGAACTGGGTCAGGATCTCGAGGGTCTGGCGCTCGATTACATAAATGCGCTCGTTCTTCCCATCGGCCAGGAACAGGTACTTCTGCGCCGGATCCTTCGAGAACGCGATGTCCCACACCGAGCCATCGCCTAGCGTCTTCGGCGCGATCCGCACTTCCTTCACGAACTTCCCATCCTTCTGGAAGACCTGGATCCGGTCGTTAGGCCGGTCGCACACGTACACCAGCCCATCACTCGTCGGCTCGGCGCAGTGCAACGGCGTGCGGAACTGGGGGATGAGCGCGGAATCCGGGCTGTAGGGTCCATAGTTCGAGTCGGACGGCACGTTGCCGTACGCGCCCCAGAAGCGCTTGACCTTGCCGTTGTCCATGTCGATCACGGCCACCCGCTTGTGGAGGTACCCGTCGGAGACGTAGGCCTCGTTCGCGGCGTTGTCGAGCGACACTTTGGCGACGCGCCCGAAGTGTTCGGTCGACCGGCTGTTGCCCGCGGTGTAGCCGGGCTTCGGATTCTGCACCGGGACGGAATTCGGCACGCCGATCTGCATCAGCAGCTTGCCGTCGTGCGTGAACTTCAGGATGTGCGAGTCGTTGGTGCCGTTGCCGCCGATCCAGACGTTGTTCTTGCTGTCGATCGAGATGCCGTGGTTCGACCCCGGCCAGACAAACCCTTCCCCCGGCCCGCCCCACGAATTCACCAGATTCCCCTGGGGATCGAACTCGAGGACCGGCGGTGCGCCCTTGCAGCATTCGCTGGTCGGCGGCGAGGTGCCCGCGCCGTTCTCGGCCTCGTTCATCGTGTCCTGGCGGTGCACGATAAACACGTGATCCTGGGCGTCCACACCGACACCGATCGCGTTCCCCAGCACCCACTTGTTAGGCAGCGGCTTCGGCCAGAACGGGTCGACCTCGAACATGGGCGCTTCGACCGTCGGCTGCTGCGACTCCAGCGCCCGCTGACCCAGTGCCAGCGCCGAGACGACGATGGCCCAACCGGATACGACAAGGAGTTTTCTTTTCGTCATTTGACTTCCAGGCAGAATCAGAAGTGATCAGATCGTGCAGGTGATCTCAGATCTCCCATCTCCCATCTCCAATCTCATTTGGGCCACAGCACACCCTGGTTCCGGCTCACCGCTCCGACGCCCTTGAACGCGAATCGCTGCAAGCGCTTTCCCTGATCGGCTTCGATGGTGTAGAGGTTTCCCTTCGAATCCGTCGCGACGCCCGACACCGCCAGGAACTGTCCTGGATACCGGCCGCCCTCGCCGAAACTCGTCAGAAGGTTGAGCGAGGACCGCTCCAGCACGTGCACCTTCATGTTCGAGCCATCGGCCACGTAGAGGTAGCGCTGCTGCGGATCGCGCGAGAACGCGATGTCCCAGACCGCGCCATTGGCCAGGGTGTTCGGCACGATACGGGCCTCGCGCGCGAACTTGCCGTCCTTCTGGAACACCTGAATGCGGTTGTTCTTCGAGTCACAGACATAGAGCATGCCGTCGGTGGATCGCTCGACACATCGCACGCCGGCGAACTGCTTCGAGGGCGGGTCGTTCGGGGCGTACGCCGGGGACGCGGCGTCATCCGGTGAGGCGCCGTAGGCGCCGAAGAAGCGCCTGATCGCGCCCGTGTTCATGTCGACCACGGCGACACGGCGATTTCGCGAGCCATCGGCGACGTACACCTCGTTCGGTCCGGCATCAAAAGCGAAGGCGGTTGCTCCGCCGAACATCTCCGTATTCGTGCTGGCGGCGGGTAGGGCTGGAGGAGCCGCCCCTCGACCACCGCGACCGCGTCCTCCGCGACCGACTGCGAACTGACCCCGGCCCGGCGAGACCCCTGCATAGGCGGTATCCGGCGCTGCACCGGCAGCCGGCGCCGGCGTCTGACCCGGCTTTCCGTACTGAGCGATGAACTTTCCATCGCGTGTGAATTTCAGGATCCGGGTGTCCGTCCCACCGATACCGGAAATCCAGATGTTGCCGGCCGGGTCGATCGCGATGCCGGCGTTCTGAGACGGCCAGTCATAGCCCTGGCCGGGGCCGCCCCACGAGCTGACCAGTTTCCCGTCGGGATCGAACTCCAGGACGTTCGGCGCCGACGTGCAGCACTCCCCCGCCGGCGTGATCGTTCCCGAGCCGGTCTCTGTGCGCGCCGTGAAGCTGTCGGTCAGGTGAATGACGTACACATGATCGCGCGAATCCACGGCAATCCCGGTCGCTGAGCCAAGCAGCCAGTGGTTAGGCATCGGTTGTGGCCACAACGGGTCGACCTCGAACCGCGGCGCCTGCACGGTCCCACCCTGGATCGCGCCCAGCAGTACCCCGGCCGAACCGAGAACCGTGGCTCCCAGGACCGTCGTTGCCGCCAGGAACAAGCGGACTTGCCTCATCGGAATTGCCTCCACGCGCGTACCACCGGGGTATTCCCTGGGGGTTGCCGAGTCACGAGTCACGAATCACTGGCCGCAAGGCGTGAACCAAACCATTCTACGTATCGACCCGCCAATCCGTTAGGGCGTTTTTCATTGGCCGTTTCCTCCCCAGACAAATCGTCACGACGCCCCGCGCGGCGGCGCATGCTGCGCGCGATCGCCGTCGGCGCGCTCCTCGCGTTTCCAGCGGGAGCCGTCGACGCGCACGAAGTGCCGGCCAATGTGGCCGTCCAGATCTACGTCCGGCCAGACGGCTCGAAGCTTCGCCTGCTGATCCGCGCTCCACTCGCCGCCATGCGCGACCTGGACCTTCCGTTGAAAGGCCCCGGATACCTCGACTTTTCGCGCCTGGGGACGCAGCCGAACGATGCGGCGCGGATCTGGATCGCCGACTACATCCGGCTCTACGAGGGCACTCGGGAACTCCCTGAGGAAACCATCGTCGCGACACGCATCTCGCTCCCAACCGACCGAGCGTTCGTCTCGTACGATTCCGCGCTCGCCAGCCTGAGCGCCGCTCCGCTGCCGGCCGAAACCGAGGTCATGTGGGACCAGCTCAAGCTGGACGTCCTGCTCGAAGTCCCCATCACCGACCAGCGCGCGCGAATCTCGATAGACCCGATGCTCGCTCACCTGGGCCTCAGCACGATCAGCGTGCTGCATTTCGTGACGCCTGACGGGGCTGAGCGGGTGTTTCAGTACAACAGCAATCCGGGACTCGTCAGGCTGGACCCGCGCTGGCACCAGGCGGCGGCGACGTTCGTGGCGCTCGGCTTCAAGCACATCCTCGGCGGGTTCGATCACCTCCTGTTCGTGCTCTGCCTGGTCGTGCCCATCAGGCGGGTGCGCCCGCTGGTGGCGGTCATCACGTCGTTCACGCTTGCGCATTCGATCACCCTGATCGCGTCGGCGCTCGGCCTGGCCCCCAACGCGCTCTGGTTCCCGCCGCTGATCGAGATGCTCATCGCTGTCTCCATCGTATACATGGCGCTGGAGAACATCGTCGGGGCCCGGCTCGAGCGCCGCTGGCTGATCGCGTTCGGCTTCGGCCTGGTTCACGGCTTCGGCTTTTCGTTCGCCTTGCGCGAGTCATTGCAGTTCGCAGGGTCGCACCTGCTGACGTCACTGCTCTCGTTCAATGTCGGCGTCGAACTGGGGCAGCTATTGGCAATCGCCGTCGCCATCCCGATTCTCGCGGGACTCTTCCGTTGGGTGGTCGCGGAACGGATTGGCGTCATCATTATCTCGGCCATCCTCGCTCACAGCGCCTGGCACTGGATGACCTCGCGATTCGCTGTGCTGCGCGAATACCGGCTGACCCGCCCCGCGATGGATTCGCTGCTCCTGGCCGAACTGCTGCGCTGGCTGATGCTATTGCTTATCGTCCTCGGTGTGGCGTGGGCGCTGTCCGGCACGCTGTCGCGCCTGGCTCGGCCGGCCGAGCGCCGGGTGGGGCCGTCCGGCCCCGGCAGCGCCAAACTCGAGGGAACGGGAAGTCGATGACGCAGGTGGTTCAACAGCGACGAAAACCATTGACTGTCGGCTGGACTTTCATCCTGGCGGCCTGCATCGTCGTGCTGCCCGAGGCTGGCGGCGCTCAGGCGCTGCCTTCCAATGGCCAGCGTTCGACGAAACAGGGCGTTTATAGCAGGGAACAGTGGCTGCGGGGACGCGACGTGTACGCGGGGATGTGCGCTGGTTGCCATCCGGCGATCATGCACGTTGGACCTCAGTTCACCACGTCCTGGGCGGGGAAGAAACTGTCCGACCTGTTTGGCTTTCTCCGGGAACGGATGCCGAAGAACGAACCGGGAAGTCTATCCGAGCAGGAATACGTCGATGTCATGTCATACATGCTGCGACTGAATGGTATGCCCGCGGGGATCGACGAGATGCCTGCTGATTCAGTCGCACTTACGAAGATCAGGATCGACAGTTCGCGGATGGGCCCTCCGTGACCGGGGTTTCGCGACGGCAGCGTGTGGGAAGG
>Ga0209640_10002097_pt1 | contig 17277 bp, 14 predicted proteins | sample RifCSP10_1_FD_184018 | JGI IMG/M metagenome (GOLD analysis project Ga0209640, IMG submission 184018) | Soil microbial communities from Rifle, Colorado - Rifle CSP2_sed 10_1 (SPAdes) (version 2) | ecosystem: Environmental > Terrestrial > Deep subsurface > Rock core/Sediment | place: Rifle... | reverse complement strand
GCCATTCTTATAGATCGTGATCATCAGATCGCCTCGATCGGCCGGGATGATGGAGATTGGAGTTTATGTCGAAGTGGGAAATTCTGCGGGTCTCAGCGAACGGTGTGGTAGGGGACATCAATGATCACCCGCTGGAAACCCTTGCGTCGCCGGCGGTACAGCAGGGCGACCTTGATCAACCAGGCTGTCTGGTTGTGCAGCAGGCTCTGCCACCACTTCGCCGGGATAAACTCGGGCAGCACCACGACCGCCGCCTGGCCGTCGTTGTAGCGAGTGTCAATGAGGTCCAGGTAGTCCAGCAGTGGACCGATGATCGAACGATACGGAGAGGGAATGATCACCAACGGGACATCCGGCCACGAGCGGGCCCACTCCTGCTGTACCTTCTCGCCGGATCCGGGCTCGAGCTCGATATAGGCCGCCGTGACATTCTTGGTGATCGCGCGGGCAAAGTTGATCGCGTCGACCACACCGCGATGTACACCGGAGATGGGAACCACAGCCCGGATTGGGGCGAACTTCTGAAGTGGAGGCGATGAGCCATGCAGGGAGAGCTGTCGGCCCAGCTCGCGATAATGGGCTCGGATCGGCAGGAAGATGCCGACCAGCAGCGGAATCAGCAGCAGGGAAATCCAGGCTCCTTCGACGAATTTGCTCACCCCCACGATCACCACGGTCATTCCGGTCAGCAGACCGCCGAGGCCGTTGATCACGGCCTTGAGCCGCCAGCTTCCCTCGCGCACTTGTGCCCAATGTACGACCATGCCGATTTGGGAGAGGGTGAACGCCAGAAACACTCCCACCGCGAATAGGGGAACTAGCGCATGCGTGTCTCCTTGAAAGACCACGATGAGGGCCGCGGTGGCGGCGGTCAGAACCAGGATTCCATTGTTGAAGGCCAGCCGGTCCCCCAGGGCGGACAACTGGCGGGGCAAGAACCCATCGCGGGCCAGGATCGAGCCGAGCCGCGGAAAACCGGCAAAGCTGGTGTTGGCCGCGACGACCAGGATCAGCAGGGTACTCACCTGGATTGTGAAGTAGGCCAGTCCGCCGCCCAGCAGTCGCCGCGCCAGCGCCGAGAGAACGGTCTCTTCCGCGGCGGGAACCACCGCCAAGTATTGGGTCAGGCCGATGCTACCGGCGAACAGTACGGCCATGAGGGCTGCCATGACAATCAGGGTAATGCCAGCATTCTTCGATTCGGGGGGCCGAAAGGCCGGAACGCCATTGCTGATCGCCTCTATCCCGGTCAGCGCAGTGCACCCGGCTGAAAACGTGTGGAGGATCAGCACGATTGTCAACGGCTGCTGTACCGGCACCGTTGCGGCATCGAATGTTCCTGGCCCGTCGATCAGCGCCCTTACGACACCATAGGCCAGCATGGGCAGGTAGGTAGCCAGGAAGAGGTACACCGGGATCGAAATAACCGCGCCGCTCTCCCGCACACCTCGCATGTTGAGCAATGTAATGAGCAGCAATCCCAGGAGCGCTAATAGGACTCGGTGCGGCCATAACCCGGGAAACGCCGAGGCGATCGCGGCGACTCCTGCCGTTAGGCTGACGGCCGCGGTGAGGGTGTAACCGATTAACAGGGCGGCGGCCGCAACCAGCCCGGGCAGGGTGCCCAGGTTTTCGCGGGCCACGACGTACGAGCCACCCCCGGAAGGGTAGGCGTGGACGGTCTGGAAATACGAAATCGCAACCAGGATGAGCAGGCCGGTGATCGCCATCCCGATCGGCCAGCTTAGGACCAGCCCGGCGCCCCCGGCGACGACCAAGCCAAGGAAGATTTCCTGGTTGGCGTAGGCGATGGACGAGAGCGCATCCGGCGAGAAGGCCGCCAGCGCCCGGACCTTGTTGACCCGTTCGGAGCTGAGCTGTTGGGTGGTGAGCGGCGATCCAACCAACAGGTGCCGGAGGGTGCTCAGCATTTCGCCCTAGTCTCCGGTCGGCACGATGCCGGCCCCCTCCACCATAAGCACAACCGCATGCTCGGGTGCCCGGGTCCGGTGAGTGACCCCCCTGGGAATGACGTACCCCTGGCGCGGCCCCAGCTCGATGGTCCGGTCTTCCAGGTCGATGACCTCGAGCGGCGGAAACAGGATATTGAGGAAGGTCGCGTAGCGCTCGGAGAAACTCGGATGGGACGGATCGCTCATGGCTGCTGCCTGTGAGCGACCGCCTGTGGGCTACCGCAATCTCGGATCAGGGCAGGGTGCTCCTGACGCCGGAAACATCCAGCCGGTACATTGTCTCCCCGCCGTCGATATCGTTCTCTCCCAAAGCCCATAGCTCACCCTCCACCCAGGCCAGGGTCTCCATCCTTGGGATCGGTGATGGGAGTGACAGCAGTACGTTGCCCCTCGGATCGACCATCGCCAGATTTTGGCCATCCTGATCCTGTTGTTCCGAGCTCAGCCAGAGCTGCTCCCCGTCCCAGGCGATGCCTAAGACCAGCTCAGGATAAACAAACGAATCGAGGACCTCCCCGGCGGGACCGATCCGAAACACGCGTCGCTGGTTTGGGTCGCAGATCCACATACCCTCCCCATCCCATTCCATATCAATGACCCCGGCCAACTCTTCGAGGGCAGGGTCGGTCAGCACCAAGGAGGCCACTCGATTGATCTGCCCATCTTCGAACAGGACCCGGGAAAGCAGCTCCCCCGGGAACTGAAACGTCAGCAGTTCGAAAAGCCAGTAGTGCGAGCCATCCCACCCCAACCCGAGCGGGATTGCCTCGGTCGGGTAGAACCCGGTGAGGTTGCCGTTCCGATCGGCTTGGATGACCAGGTTCTGCCCGATGTCCGAAAACCACAAGTTTTCTCCGTCCCAGGTAAATCCGACAAGGGCGTCGGCCTGAATCCCAAAGCTGTCGATGATCCGGATCGGCATGTCGCCTGATGGCTCCCCGGTTGTGGCGGGCGGGACTCCCTCGGCGGTCGCGGCGATAGTCGGGGTCGGTACCGCAGGCTGTGCGCTCTCGGTGGAATCTGCCGGGGGAAGGCTCGTCTGGGCACCCGCCGCGGCGAAGTGGGGCGTCGGCGGGTCGGTGTTGGCCTTCGGTGACCGCGACCCCAGCAGGTTCGCCGCGAGCACACCCAGGATGGCCAGCCCGCCCACTCCGCCGATGACCGATGCCGTCCGCATTAAGGGGCGCCCGACCCGAGGCGTGGGCCGGCCGGCGACCCGCGTGGCGGCGGGCCGCTGCGGCACACCCGCCTGGGCGGCCGCCGGAGCCGCCGCGACCGCTTCGGTGAGTTTGGCGACCAGGTCGGCCGCAGACTTGAAGCGATCGGCCGGTGACTTCGCTAGGCATCTGAGAATCACACGCTCGACAGTGTCCGGCAGTGCGGGATTGACCTTACGTGGCATCGGGAGCGGGTCGTTGATGTGCTTGATGACCACGGCCATCGGCGTCTCAGCCTCGAAAGGAACTCGGCCAGTGGCCATTTCGTACAGGACTACTCCCAAGGAATAGATGTCACTCCGCTGATCGATCTTCTCCCCTAATCCTTGCTCGGGCGACATGTAAGCTGGAGTGCCCATGATGGCGCCGGTTGCAGTGAGGGTATCGGCGCCTTCCAGGATCCGGGCCAACCCGAAATCGGTCAGCAGGGTATTCCCGCTTTCGTCGATCAGAATATTGCTGGGCTTGACATCCCGATGGATCAACCCCCGGCTATGGGCATACTCGAGCGCCGTCCCGACCTGTGAAACAAGGGCATGGATTTGGGGGAGTGGCAGGGCTTGTCCGGTGAGCAGCCCGGCAAGCGTCCCGGTCTGGACGTTGGGCATAACGATGTAGGTGTAGCCTTCTGCCTGGCCAAAGTCGTGAACAGGCAGGATATGCGGATGCTGCAGTTTGGCGAGGACTTTCGCCTCCCGTTGAAACCGGGCTACGAATTGCGGATCACCGGCGAAGTGACGCGGCAACACCTTTAGCGCGACGTACCGGTCCATGGCAGGTTGGTACGCCTTGTACACCGCCGCCATTCCCCCCTCCCCCAGGGCGGCGACGATCCGGTAGGGCCCGAACTGCTTACCCGTCAGATCTTCCATCACGGCCTGAGATACCGATCGAACCAGGCCAAGGTGCGTAACCAGGCGTCGGTAGCCGCGGCGGGGTCATAACGCGATCCGGTGTCGTTGTGGAAGCCGTGGTCGGTGTCGGGAAAGATCAGCTTCTCGTAGACCTTGCCAAGCCGCTGCATCTCGGCCTCGATCGCCGGGATGCTCTGGTTGATCCGGTCGTCCCGGCCGGCATAAATCGCGAGCACCGCGCCCTGGATCGAGTTCAGCTCACTGGGGTCGGGATGCGGGCCGTAAAATGGAACGGCTGCCCGCAGCTCGGCCAGCCCGATGGCGACCCGCCAGGTGACCCCACCGCCAAAACAAAACCCGACCATCCCTACTCCATCCGGCCGGATTTGAGGCTGGGTTTGCAGCCAGCGCCAACTATCTGTGAAATCTCTCACAAACTGGTTGGGGGGCTGGTTGCTCAGCAACCCGGGGACCTGGGAAGAATCGGCGATGGCTGCGGTTCCGCCCTGCCGCGAAAGCAGATCGACGGCCAGACCAACGTAGCCGGCAGCAGCTAGCCGGCGGGCGACATCCTTGATGTGTTCGGTCAGGCCGCGATTCTCGTGGCAAACCAGCACGGCCGGGTGCGGACCGTCCCCTGCCGGGCGAGCCAGATAGGCGAGCAAGACTTCGTCGGTCCCTGGAATCTGAACTTCCCCGGTTGCACCAATTACGGTCGACTGCGCGGCCGGTTGATCAGGGCTCGCCGAGGAGCCGGTAAATTCGGCCGAGGAGTCGGCAGGGTTCCCGCCGGCCGCGGCTCCTGGGCTGGGCACAGACGAGCTGCCGTTCGAGCCTGCCGGCGTACAGGCGGCCAGCAGCGACTCGGCTAGCGTGAGACTGCCGACGATCCCGGCGATCAGCTTGCCGGCCTCCCGCCGGGTGAGCAGCCCCTGTTCGTAGTCCTGCAGGAATTCACTCAACAGGTAGCCCTTGAAGTCAGTCGTCATACGTATTTCTCCGTGAGGGTTTCGCAAGCTCGGTCATCAGCCACCGCCCAGGTTCAAGTCTCGAGTCGGCAGCCGCCGGCAAGCGGGACGATCTGATACGAGGTGGATTGGCGCGGTATGCCTGATCGGGTGGGTCGGGCAAGGTCGGGCAAGCAGATGGTGACCGAGTTGCTTGACCTTCGAGACTGTAAGCGACTTGCGGCAGGGTGTCAATCAACTGGGAGAGACGGGTTAACCTCTGAGCGGGATCGAATTCCCTGATGCCCAACCTGCCGGAAAATGTCGAATCTGCTTGTTCGCTTTCGTCGTATTAATGAAACCAGCCAGGAGCGCTGGAACAATCCAACACAGGAGGATCAAATGGAGTACTTGCTCGCATTCTATGGGGATGAGAAGGCACTGGCGAACATCCCACCGGAGCGGGAGGCGGCCACCCAGCAGGAGTGGTTCAAGTTCTATCAAGCCCTGCGAAAGTCCGCTCGGCCCCCAGGTCCCGCCCAAACGCCAGGAAGTAGGCCGTCCCTGCCAGCCCAAACAGGAAGGCTGCCAGCAGGTTGGTCGTGGGGGAAGCGACCCGCTCGAAGAAAGCTCGCACCGGTTGGCCGAGGCCCGGACCGGCGAAGATCGCACCCGCCGCGGAGGCGTCCCAAAGGAGCGCCCCGCCGAAGGCGGCCACCGACACGATCACGTCCCGCACCAGGTAGTACACGCCAAAAGTCCCGGCCTTCTTGCCTTCCGGGGCCAGGTCCATGATCAACGCCTTTCGGGTCGGCTCGCCGAATTCCTTCAGCCCCCGCACCACGAAAGCCAGGGCCAGCGCCCAGAAGCTGTGGGAGAAGATCAGCAAGAGCGGGAAGAGGGTGAAGAACCCGAACGTCGCCGTGACGTACGGCTTTTTCGTGCTGCGGTCGGCCAGATACGCCACTGGGATATAGACCAACACCGCGGTCGCCATTTCGATAGCGCTGAGTACGCCGAATTGGATCGGGGAAATCCCATTGAGTTCCACGGCCCACAGCACCACGAACGCGTATGGGATCTGCTCGCAGAAGCGGACCAGGATGTCCGAGGTAAGCAGATTCCGCAATGCGGGGCTCATGAGCGAGAGCGCGCGCAAGGGATTTCCAATCGGATCCCGCTCGGGCCGCTGGTCGTCCGACAGGAAGTGTTGCTGCAAAAACAAGGAGGCGAACCCCAATCCGATGGCGGCCCCAAAGGCCAGCCGAATCCCGTCCCGCTCGCCATAGAGGCTGATCAGCACTCCGCCAAGCACCGGCCCGAGGGCCATCGGGATCCGCCGCACCAGCGAGTGCATCGACACCCCCATGGTGCGCTTGGCGCTCGGCAGGACTTCCGAGACCAGGTCCATGGTCGCCGGCAGCGACAGGGCGGACCAGGAGATGAACAGCATCGATCCGGCGATGGCGGCCTGCCAGTACGGAAACAGGATGACGATGGAGTACCCGGCGATCGCTACCAGGTTGAACACGGCCAGCGCCCGCTTGTGACCCAGCCGGTCGCTGAGGTAGCCGCCGGGGAATGAATAGAGCGCGCTGAGCAGGTTGTCCAACCCGTTGAGCAGTCCGACCGAGAGGGCTCCCCCACCCAGGGCGACCAGGTAGAGGGGCAGGAAGCGCTCGGCCATGTGCTCGCCGAGGCCCACCAGGACGACCATCGAGAGCAGGACGACCATCGGCCGCCGGAGCCCGAGGAAGGAGGCGAGCCCACGCACACCGGCCTTGGGAGCCTGGCCCGTGGAGCGAGTCACTTCCTCCCACTCGCCGGCAAGCTGCGCCGCGGAGGACGCAACAGCGCATGATACGATTCGGCCGGGCGCCCATGATCAGCGGCTTCGAGCAGCGGACTTACCACGGCAACCTCACTCCTCAAGACCTGGCGAACGGACTCCTGGCCCAGTTCAACCACAGCGAGCTGCGGGCGGTTCAGCACGGCCAGGGCGAGACAATCGTCGTTCAGATTGGGAGCAGTCACAGTCGCAGCTCGGGCGGTCCGACCGCATTGACAGTGTACCTGAGCCAGGTCGAAGATGGCGTCCATGTACGGTTGGGAGAACAGGAGTGGCTCGGAGTGGCCGCCAGCCTGGGCCAGACCGCCCTCATGGCACTCCTGCGACCGATCTCGCTGCTTGGCCGGCTGGACGACATCGCACAAGACTTGCTCTCCTTCACCATGGCCCAGCGGGTGATCGAATCCCTCGACCGAACCTCTCGCACCCTGGGAGCCTCGTTTGAGATCTCAGAGCGCCTGCGCCGGTTGACCTGCCCCTACTGCGCCACGGCCAACCCGGTCGGAAATCCGAACTGCCTGGCCTGTGGCGGGCCTCTGGGGTACGAACACCCGATCAGCTGCGCCAACTGCGGCTTCATCAGCGAGGCCGGCACCGAAGTCTGCCCGGAGTGCGGCAGCCGGCTTACCGGCTGAGGTGCCCCTAATGCTAGAATGAGGTCCTTCCTGGCGGCTGGGGTTCGGCCCGACCGCCGACCCAGGAGTTGCCTACCATGACCGACAAGTATCTCGAGAGCCTGCTGGGACAGAATGAAAAGCTCGTGCTCACGGCCCGCCAGCACACTTTCATTCTGCTGAGCGCGATCGCGGCGGAGATTCTGGTGATCGGATTGATTCTGGCCGGGGTGACCGCCCTGACCGTAATGGCCGTGCCGCTGGCTGCCTTCGGCTACCTGCTCCTGATCCTGCCGGTTGTCAAAGGAACCTACGACTTCCTCAACTGGCGCCAGCTGCAGTACGTGATCACCAACCGGCGGGTGATCCAGCTCTCTGGGATCTTCAGCAAGAACGTCACGGACTCCTCGCTGGAGAAGGTAACCGACGTTCAGATGTCGCAGTCCACTTTTGGACGGATCTTCAACTACGGGGATATCGAGATTCTGACCGCCAGCGAGTTAGGGGCCAACAATTTTCGGCGGATCGCCAACCCGGTTCGCTTCAAGACAGCCATGCTGGATGCCAAGGAACAGATGGGGTATGGGGAAGGGCCCGGAGCAGGCCGGACGTCCCACTCAGACGATATCCCGGCGATCATCGCCGAACTCGACGGCCTGCGCGCGAAAGGTGTGATCACCGAGCAGGAGTTTCAAGACAAGAAGCGCGACCTGCTTAAGAAGATGTAGATCCGCCTGCCGAGGCTTACGGGGACGGTCCCCCCTTACCAGCCAGGCCGGGGACCCGTGCGCGGGTTAGGTAAACTGCAGACCGATGTCGAAGCTGGCCGCGTAGCCCGCGGCGGTCTGGCTGACCTCCAGGAGTAACTGGGACCCTCCCCCCTGGAAGATGCCGTCATCCGCATTGCGAATCGAGCGTTCCCCTTTGCTCGCGTACGGTTGCTCCGCGAAGAGCTGATCTGACAGCGCGTCGTCGAAGAACAGCTGAGAGGTGAATTCGTAGCTGCTGTTGGCGCTCAGCTCGCTGCGGATCTTGAAGTGGATGTGCACCGCCCGGCTGAAGTACCAGCCTGGAAAGATCGTCGTGAAGCGAGCGATCCCGTTGGCACCGGTAACTTGATACCCGCGCAGAAACTTTTGCCCGACTGTGTTGAAACCCCGGTCCTGGGCATCCGAATAGACGCCCAGCGCGTCGCAGTGCCAGATGTCAACGAAAACCCCTTCCAGCAGATTGCAGGAAGAGTTGGAGACTTCAGAAACTCGAAAGGTGAGATCGAGCAGGGCACCCTCCTTCACCGATCCGTCCGAAGGATCGGAACGGATATCCGATCGGTTAAGCTGCTCGTCCACGAAGTAGGGCCCTTCGGTCATTTCCGGACGAACAACACAGGTGGGAAGCGTGTCCGCGGCCGGCTCCGGGGCGGCCGGCTCGGTCTCAGTGGAGGACACGGTCTGGGTGGGAACCGTGGTCGCTGGCTCGGGTTCCGAACCACCGGGCGCGCAGCCGACCAGCACTGCGGCGCCAGTTGCCCCAAGTACCGACAGTGCCTCGCGTCGGCTCAAGATCCGGCCGACGAGTCGATCGTCATCCATTTCGCTCACCTCGGGTCCATTTTACAATGCAACCGTAGGCCATGGCACACAGCGCCTTCGTAATCCACCCGGCCACCCGGATCGGGCACGTCCACCTGACCGTGGCGGACCTGGATCGCCAGATTGCCTTCTACCGGCAGGTGATCGGATTCCAGCTCCACTGGCGAGAGGGAGAACGGGCCGGGCTGGGTGCCGGCCGCACAGACCTGCTGCGACTAACCGAGGATCGCCGCGCCCGACGAGCACGGGGCACGACCGGTCTGTATCATTTCGCGATCCTGCTCCCGAGCCGCCGCGAGCTGGCCCGCGCTCTTGCCCGCCTCTTCTCGCTGCGGATTCCGAACTACCCCACCGACCACGTCATGACCGAAACGACCTATCTGGACGACGCCGAGGGCAACGGTATCGAGCTGTACGCCGACACGCCTGAGCGGGGCACCTGGTCCTTCAGTGGTGACAGTTTTCAGGTCGTGGATGCCCAGGGAGCGGTGCGCTCCGGTCGGGAGCCGCTCGACGTTGCAGGTCTGCTGCGTGAGCTCGGACCCGACGACCCACTGGACCAGCCGATGCCGGAAGCCACCACGATCGGCCACGTGCATCTACACATCGCGGACCTGGTCGAGGCGAACCGTTTCTACCGCGATCTGCTCGGCTTCGCGGTCCAGGGGATGTCTACCGCTATGGGGGCAAGCTTCGTCTCGGCCGGCGGATACCATCATCACATCGGCCTGAACACCTGGGTCGGGGCCGGGGCGCCGCCGCCCCCACCCGACGCGCTCGGGCTGCGCTACTTCGAGGTCGTGCTGCCGGACCAGGCCGAGCTTGGGCGGCTGGTCGAACGAGTGAAGCAAGCCGGCCTCGATGTCGAAACGATCGAGGCCAGCCTGTTGATCCGCGACCCGTCCCGCAACGGAGTATTACTTGCAGCCGGGTCCGATTCGGCGAACTGACAGTTAGGCTCTAGCTCTGCTCGGAGGACAGGGGCCCAGCGCTCTCAGGCTCCTGAGGATGCCGCGCTTGCCGACCCAGCAGGCCCTTGCGGCCCCCGCTCACCTTTGGGTCCCGCAGGTCCTTGAGCGCCGGCCTCACCCTTCGGCCCAGCCGGGCCGGGCGGGCCCTGTGCCCCTGCCTCACCCTTAGGCCCTTGCGGGCCGGCTTCGCCTCTCGCCCCAGCAGGACCGGGCGGACCCTGAGCTCCGGTATCGCCCTTCGGGCCAGAGGGTCCCGCCATCCCGGTCTCTCCCTTAGCCCCTGGCATGCCCGCTAGACCCTGAGGACCGGTCTCTCCTTTGGGGCCCGGCGGACCCTGCATGCCAGCGACTCCGGTCTCACCCTTCGCTCCGGTCGGACCCTGTGGGCCCTGCGGACCCATCTCCCCTCTCGGGCCCATCATCCCCGGAAGGCCCGGGTCTCCCTTGGGTCCCACCATCCCGACCGGGCCGGGATTTCCGGCCTTGCCTTGTGGCCCAGGTGGCCCCGGTGGGCCCGCCTTGCGGGCTAATGAGGACATCTGCTGGGTCAGCTGATCAAGGCGGTTTTCGAGCGCCTCGAGCCGCTGAGCGGCGTTCGGCTTTCGCGCCGGCGCGGCCCGCTTTACCGGAGCCGCGGCTCGCTTTTTTGGTGCAGCAGACTTTGCGCGCTTGACTGGCTTGGTTACGGCCCGCTTGGAAGCAGTCTTTCGCCCGCCGCCCGGCTTCTTGGATCGTGCTTTCGCCATGGCTCTCTCCTATCGATCCGGATGGTACCCGCCCCCCTATCCTAATCGGTTGTCAATTGCCGGCCAAGGGTGGCGCAACGGCGCGGAATGCGGTCGTGTCGCCTTCCGGCTGAGTTCGAGAAGCGACCACCAGGGCGATGTCATCCGTCCGTGGCTGTTCCCCGGCAAAGCGGTCCACCAGTTTAAGGATCAGGTTCTGAGTCTCGGCAGCCGATCGAGCTGAGCTGGCGAGCGCGGCCTGAATCACCCGATCGATGCCGAAGAGCTGACTGCTGACGTCCCGCGCTTCGGAAATCCCGTCCGTGTAAAGGACGAGATGGTTTCCCGGTCGAATGCTGATGACCGATGACTCCCAGGGGGCTTCTTTCGAAACCCCCAACGGTGGGCCGGTTCGGCCCAAGACTTTCAGGCGGACGCTCTCCGGCCCCCGGACCAACACACCTGGCGGGTGACCGGCATTGCTGTAGTCCAGGATCCCGGTGTTCAAATCCAGGATTCCGTAGAACATTGTGACGTAATACCCGCCTTGAGTATCGGCCAGAATGCGTGCGTTCACTTCTTCGAGGACCTGGTGCGGCTTGCGGGTGCGCTCCAGCGCATAGGTCCGCATCAGAGTTCGGGTCAACGCCATGTACAGTGCGGCGCCCATGCCCTTGTCGGTGACGTCGGCGATGACCAGCCCGACCCGCGAATCCGGCAGAAGGATCAGGTCATAGAAATCCCCGGAAGTCTCGCGGGCCGGAATGAGCTTCGCCGCAAACTCCCAGCCGGGTGCTTCCGGGAACTCCCGGGGCAGGAAGCTTGATTGGATTTGACCAGCCAGCGTGAGCTCAAGCTCGATCTCTCGATGTTCGCGAATAAGCGCGGCGAGACCGATGGATTCCCCATCCGCATCAGTTGCCGACTCGCTGGCGGCCAGCCCGGGCCAGCTTGGAGGCATGCGCTCTTGCTGCACGGCCTCCAGCAGTCGCCTCAGGTATTTCGGCGAGGCCTCATCCGGCCGAGCCAGCCCCTCGCGCAATGCGAGCAGTACAGCCTCGGTCCGGCTCGCCAGGTGGAGCTTCGACAGAATGCTATTGATGTGAGTCCGAACCTGGTCGGCAGACTTGGCCACCCCACTGGCAATCTGGGCCGTGTCCCGGCCCATGGTCAGGAAGCGCAGCACTGACACTTCGTCCTTGGTCAGCACCGCCGCCAATTCTCCACCCAAGCTCCCCTCCAGGACTTCATCCAGCAGGATCCGGGCGATCTTTGGATCCAGGGTCGGTTCCCGCCGATGGACCTGCTTGATCGCCTTCACCAGCTCCTCCGGCTCGGTGTCCTTGAGGATGTAACCCAGTGCACCGGCCTTGACCGCCGCGAACACATCCCGATCGGAGGTCAAGCTGGTGAGCACCAGGATCGCCACCGAAGGCCAGCGCAGGAGGATGCGCTTGATCGCTTCAATCCCGTTCATCTTCGGCATGTCCAGATCCATCAGGACGACTTCGGGGCTCAGGCGAGAGGTCGCTTCCACCGCCTCCAGCCCGTCTTCGGCCTCCCCGACAACCTGGATCTCAGACTCCATGCCGAGCAAGGCCCGGATTCCTCGGCGTACGATCGAGTGATCGTCAACCAGCAGCAGGCGGATTGGCTGGTTTACAGGTTGACCTGAGCTGACCATGTCCTCTGGCGGAGGTAACGCTTTCGCCGCAGCGGCGAAGCTCAGGCGAAGTCTAACCTAATCTGCTAAGTCGGCGTAGAGTTTCGCGACCGAGCAAGCCGAGCTACGGCAGGACTACCGTAGCGTCTGCTTAGTTGAGGGAGCCGACGCTTGCCAAGTCTTGGAAGGTGACCACCGCCGTCATCCCCCACTGCAATCGCGGATCGGCCGCATCCAGTCCGATGGTGACGGTGTAAGTTACGTCCCCGCTCCGGATCTCGAACAGCGGCCGGATCGCGGTCACGACTCCGGGGAATTCAAGTTCTGCCAGTGCGTCGAAAGTGACCTTCACCGGCTGGCCGATGGCAACCTCCGGCAATTCGATTTCGGTCAGGTTCTCGGTCTCGATGATCCAACTGCTGAAGTTCGCGATCACCAGCGCCAACTCGCCAGGGGCCGCCGTCTCGCCGACTTTTCCCAACACGCTGGCGACCGTGCCGGCAATCGGAGTCTCCAGTTCGAGGTCGCCAAGCGCTGCCTCGGCCGCCGCCAATTGAGCTTCGGCGTTGGCGACTCTGGCTTGGGCCAGGGCAAACTCGTCCGGATCCGACCCATCCTTGCGCTCCTCCCAATTCCGCTCGGCTTGCTCGACCTCGGCCTGGGCCATGGCGACGTCGGCATCCAGGATCGCCTGCTGGATCTCGGTCGGATGGCCGTTGTACCAATTCAAGTTGCGCAGCGCGGCATCGTAATCCCGCTGGGCCCCGGCCAGCTCGGTTAGAGCGGCGGCCCGCTCGAGGTCGTCCTCCGGCCGGCCGGACAGTCCGTCATAGTTCCCTTTGGCGCGGTCCAAGGCATCCTTGGCCAGAATGAGGCTCGCCTCGGCTCCGTTGATGGTGGCCTGGCTGGCGCGCCGGCCCTCTTGCTGAACGCTCCAACGGTAATCGGCTTGCCTCAACTCCTCCCGGGCATTGGCCAGGTCGAGTTGAGCCTGGGCCCTCGCCCGCTCGGCACCCTCCTGAGTGGCTTCGAGAGCCTGCTGCGCGCCGAGCAGTTCCAGCCGGGCCGCCGCGACCGCGGCTTCCGCCTGCTCACGGTTTCCGAGGCGCACCAAGACCTCCCCCACCGCGACCTGATCCCCCTCTTTCACCAAGACTTCCCGGATTTCGCCGCCGCTGCTGAAGCTCAACTGAACCGATTGAATCGGTGCGAGCCTGCCGTCCGCGATGACCGACAGTTCATCGACCACCACCGGCACCTCAGTCTGGTCGGCCTCACCGGCCGCCCCACCGCAGGCCACCAGGGCCAGGGCGATTATGGGCAAGCCCAGCCACGGGGTCCGCCGGGTGAGGCTCATTGGACGGGTCGTGCCGCTCGTGGAAGTGGTTCCGCTTGCCGTCATGTCGCCAACTCTCGATCCTCCGTCATTCATAGGCCAGGCTCTCGTTTACGCTGATCTGGCTCGCTCGCTTGGCCGGCAGCCAACTGGCGACCAGCGACAGGACGACCACGATCGTCAGCCAGATCCACAACGCGCTGATCGCCAGCTGGTAGCGCCCCGGAAATTGAATCACCTGGCCAATCGCCTCCACAAACGGGCGTCCGGCCAACATGCTGAGCGGTACGGCCACCACCCAACTGAAGAGCCCGAGCATCAAGCCCTCCCCGATGAAGATCGTCCCGACGTCGGCCGAGGAAGCTCCCACTGCCCGCATCACACCGATCTCGCGCCGCCGCTCGATCACATTGATCGACAACGTGCCAGAGAGACCGATGCTCCCGACCGCGGCCATTACGACGGTCATGGTCATCAGGATGGTGGTCAGGATGCTGAATTGGGCCTCGGCCTCCTCTCGATCCTCAGCCGCAGTCCGAGCCACCGACACGCCGATGCCAAGCGACTCGAGGTGTCCTCGCAGGTCATCGACCAGGGCGGTCTGACTGACCACTCGATTATCGACGGCCTGGATCCTGGCTACCGAGGCCCGCCCGATCCGACCTAGCTCTTCGTTCAGAGTGTCTTCGTGAACGTAGGCGGTGGTCTGATCGTTGATCAGGTCGAAGATCAGCCCAACGATCGTCCAGGTCGTATCGCCGTCCGCTCCGAGATCAAGCTCGATCTGATCACCGACCGTGAGGCCCATCTCCCGGGCAACCTTCTGATTGAGCAGCAGGGCCCGGCCGTCATTCACGTCGAGCCCACGGCCGGCGGTTAGGGCCGGCCGGTAGAGCCTGCTTGCTCTCGGCACCCCCTGAACGGTCAGCTCAATGTCCTTCGTGCGATCTGCTTCGCCGGGCGCCCTCCCATTGGCGCTGGTCCAGATCCACATTTCCGCCCTTTTGACGTTAGGCTGGGACTCGATCAGCGGCACGATCTCTTCGATCCGCTGGGGAGTGGTGAAGACGATAAAGACGTCGAACCCCAGTCCGGCCCAGATATCGTCAATCGCCTGGGTGAAGGAGTAGTGGGTCGTCACCACCATCATGAAAATCGCCCCGGCCGAGATCAGCACCCCTTCGGTCAGCGCGACCCGCCCGAGTTTGCGGAAGGTGTTCCGCAAGGCGAGGGTCGCCAAGCTGGGCAATATGCTGACCCGGCTGAGCAACCGGTCCAGCCGGCCGGTGCCGTAATGCCCGCTCCCGATCCCGTATCGGCTAAGGGCTTCTCTCACGGTGATCGCCACCCCCCGCATCACCGGCCACAGGGCGGCCAGCAGCGGCACGATCAGGCCGGTGCTGAGTTGAACCGCGAGCGAGCTGGCCAGTAGCTCGAATCTGGCCGGCGGGACGTTGATGATGCTGAGGATCCAGCTCTCTAACGCATTGCCGGCCAACGCGCCGAATGGGACGGCGATGAGCAGGCTCAGCAGGCCGTACACGAGCACTCCAGCCAGGTAGGGCCGGGAGATCTGCGGCCGGACGCCCCCAACCGTTTTCATGATCCCGATCTGGGGGACCTGCTGGGCAATGACAGCATTAATCGTATTGATCACAAGAATAGCACTGAGGAACAACGAGGCTACTGCCATGACGGTGAGAATGAGTCCGATGCCGTCCAGGATGTCCTGGGCCCAATGGCGCTGCGGGTCTTGATACCAGCGGGAGCCGACTCCCACTCCTTGCCGCTCCAGCTTGTCCTCCACGATCGCCGCGATCCGTTCGGCTTCAGCCTCGCTGTAGTCGGCGATGCTGATTCGCAGCTCGCCGAAGTCGCGAGTCCCCACCAGGCGTTCCAGCGTTTCGAGGGTGACGTAAAACGAGGGCTGGCTGGTGAACGGCGGGGCTGCGACTCCGGGATCTCGCAGAGTTCCACTGATCGCCATGGCCCGCGGACGCCCGTTGATTTCGAAATAGATCGTTCCCCCGGCCTGCGGAACCGCGTAGGGCATCACATGGTTCCATTCCACCGCTACCGAATCCGAAACGGGCCAGGCCCCGCTGTATAGCTCGAGCAGATCCAGGGATTGGGCCTCGTAGTCGGCGATCGCCGTCAGGCTCGCGTCCTGCCACTCCGCTTCCAGGCTGGGCTTCCAGCGGATCCCGCTTCGGGTCCGGCCAACGGCCGCCTCGACCTCCGGTAGGCGGGCGATGCTGCGAACTTCGTCCTCGCCGATGAGTCCCGACAGGAACAGCCAGATATTCGACGGCTGGCTGGCTAATTGAGCCTCGGTCATCTGGCGGGCCATCAATGCGTTGCTGGAGAGGATCATCCCGACCGCCATCGCACCGGTGGCGATGCTGAGCACGACCAACGCGGTGCGTCCCTTGTGCAACCACAGATCGCGAATGACCTTGCGGTAGGCGGTGCTCATGGCCTCGCCCGGGCTCCGTTGTCGTGGATCTGCCCATCCAGCACCTGAATAACTCGCGGGATTCGTTCGGCCAGGGAGGGCGAATGGGTGACCATCAAGAAGGTCTTGCCTTGATCGATCAGACCGGTGAAGAGCTCAAAGACCCGGTCGGCGGTCTTGCTATCCAGGTTGCCGGTGGGCTCATCGCCGACCACCAGCGGGGGATCGTTGGCCAGGGCCCGGGCGATGGCTGCCCGCTGCTGCTGTCCGCCGGAGAGCGAGTTGGGCAGCTTGTGGGCTTGATCCACCAGTCCCACCTTCTCCAACAGCCCCATCGCTCGTTCCTCCCGTTCGCGCGGCTTCCACTTCCGGGCGAAATCCATCGGCAGCACGGAGTTCTCGAGCACGGTCAGGGTGGGAAGCAGCTGAAAAAACTGGAAGATCACCCCGACATTGACCCCTCTCCAGCGGGCCAGCCTATCCTCGTTCAGCGCGGTGAGGTCCTGCCCATTCACAATCACGTGCCCGGCTGTCGGACGATCGATTCCGGTGATCATGTTGAGCAGGGTCGATTTGCCGCTGCCGGAGGGCCCGAGCACCCCAACGAATTCGCCGGGCCGGACCTGCAGATTCACGCTTCGCAGCACATTGATCGGCCCGGCCGGGCCCTCGTAGTCTTTGACGACGTTCTCGACTCGAATCAGCAGGTCAGGGGCGGTGGTCATCGGAGGTTCGGGTATTTCATTTCTATTCATTCATCTACGCATTTCAAGGCCGCCGGTCGCGACGTCGTCCCGCCAGCCCAAAGGATCGATTGTAACTGTTGGGAGGGGTCGGATGGGCCTGCGGAATGGGCGGCGCAGGAACGGGCTAGCGGAGGCGGTCCTCGATCTCCCAGGCGTGATCGAGTACGTGCCAGGCCACCCGGCGAACGAATCGGCGCGGCGTCCAGCGGATTCCACCCCGCGGGCCCTTGCGCAGCTGCATCCCCGTGGCTGCCGCCACCGCCGCGTCGAAGGTTCGCCAGCCGGCCTTGAGCACGGCCTGGAAGTGACGCAGTTCGGTGTCCTCGATCGAATCC
>Ga0209640_10002096_pt1 | contig 17279 bp, 16 predicted proteins | sample RifCSP10_1_FD_184018 | JGI IMG/M metagenome (GOLD analysis project Ga0209640, IMG submission 184018) | Soil microbial communities from Rifle, Colorado - Rifle CSP2_sed 10_1 (SPAdes) (version 2) | ecosystem: Environmental > Terrestrial > Deep subsurface > Rock core/Sediment | place: Rifle... | reverse complement strand
TATATCGCCGAGCACGTGCTCGACCTGCCGCGATCATATTAATATGTTGCCGCTTGCGGGCATCACGGTCGTTGCGCTCGAACAAGCCGTCGCCGCGCCTTTTGCCACGCGTCAGCTCGCGGATCTGGGCGCGCGCGTCATCAAGGTCGAGCGCCCCGGCACGGGCGATTTCGCCCGTGGCTATGACAGCACGGTCAAGGGCTTATCCAGCCACTTTGTCTGGCTCAACCGTTCCAAGGAGAGTTTGACGCTGGATCTCAAGCATCCGGAAGCGGCGAAGATACTCATGCGGTTGCTCGATCAAGCGGATGTATTCGTGCAAAATCTGGCGCCCGGCGCGGCGGCGCGATTGAATCTCGGCGCCGACAAGCTCACCGCGCGCAACCCGCGCTTGATCGTGTGCGATATTTCCGGTTACGGCAGCAGCGGGCCGTATCGGGACAAGCGGGCTTACGATCTGCTGGTCCAATGCGAGACCGGGCTGGTATCCACCACCGGCACCGAGGACACGCCGTCCAAGGCCGGGATTTCCGCGGCCGACATCGCCGCCGGCATGTACGCCTACAGTGGCATTCTGACGGCGCTGTACCGCCGCGAGCGGACCGGCCGGGGCGCGGCCATGGAGGTGTCGTTGTTCGACGCGCTCGGCGAGTGGATGGGCTACCCGGCTTACTTCACCGCCTACGGCGGCACGCCGCCCGCGCGCACCGGCGCGAGCCACGCCACCATCGCCCCCTACGGGCCGTTTGCCACGGGCGATGGGAAACGGGTACACCTCGGGATTCAAAACGAGCGCGAATGGACGCGCTTCTGCGAATCGGTGCTGCAACGGCCCGCGCTCGCCACCGATCCGCGCTTTAGCAATGTCGCCAATCGCGTTGCCCACCGCGCCGCCCTGACCGCGGCGATTCACGAAGTATTTAAAACGCTCACGCGCGCTGAGATCGTCGCGCGGCTGGATCGGGCGCATATCGCCAACGCCAGCCAGAATACGATGCAGGAATTCTGGGATCATCCCCAGCTCGCCGCGCGCGACCGCTGGCGCGAGGTGGCCTCGCCGGCCGGCCCGATCAAGGCGCTGCTGCCGCCGGTGATCATGGACGCTACTGAAACCCGCATGGACCCCATCCCTGATGTCGGCGAGCATACCGAGACCATTCTCAAGGCGTTGGGTTATGACACCGCGCAGATCAATGAATTGCGCGCTGATTCGGTCATCTAACAATAACCATGCCAAGTCACGCAGTGTATCCCAAGTCTGACCCGCCTGACTTAGCAATGGGAATCTGCATGCATTATTCATTAATTTATTTGAAAATATATAAAGTAAAAACATTAGAGCATTCTTATATACATACATAGTTTTCGTATTAAAACCGCGTCCCCGATTTAAAAAATATCTTCCGCCACGCTTGACGATATATTATTTGTCGGCGTATGGTTTTGCCTAGGACTATGCTCGGTGTAAAAATGCATAGCCAAATGCCACTCGAAGAATCAACAAGCAACAGAAGAAATAGAAGCTGGACAGGCAAAGGAGGAGGTCATGACATCGCTCAGGATCCGGGTTGTTAGACTTGGTGAGTGTGGTTTGTGATTCAAATCAAAACAAAATAACTAAACGCTTTATCTGCGAATAGGCATTAATTAAGGGGAATAGCCATGAAAGGACGGTTAATACTTTTTCTGTTCCTGATCGCGTTCACGAATCGCCCTCTAGCCGCACCGGTATTGATTACCTTCGATGAATTTTCCCGAGGTACAATCATCAACAGCGAGTATTGGGACGCTGGCGCGATCTTCCAAGACCGTTTGGAATTCCCATTTCCCTGTTTCATTACGTCACTATCTGAAGATGCGGACTATACGTTCCCCTCACCGCCCAGCGTTCGCTGCAATAACCCCGCTACCCCCACAGTGGATACGCTCATCCCTGTCCGCTTCATGGACAAACTGGTACCCGGTTTCCTGAGCACGGAAAACAGGGTGCTGGCGAAAGACATTTCCTTCTTTGTGAGCTCGGATGCTGGCGTCACCGTAACAACCTATGACACCAGCGATCGTTCCATCCAAAGAATTTCAGTGAAAGCTGGCTTACAACAGGTGACACCACGCAAGAATGCGCACAGGATCGACATCAGCGGTCCCTCCGGTTCGAAGTTTTCACTCGACACACTTGCGTTCGAGCTTATTAGAGTGGTGACTCCGCCAGGACCAGAACCCACCACTTCAACGGACAAAGGTCAAGGTTCCGGCTCACCGAAAGAACCAGTGGACGGGCTGACCCAAGGAACTCCAGCAGATGCAGTGGCGAACGCTGTTCCTCGCCCTTACGGCGTTCCTTGCCATTATGGTAATCCCTGCAATCCGGCGAACGGCAACAAATATCAGCCAGAAGAAGATTATCGAGCGCCTGCGACGGGATTATCATTTACCCGTACTTACAACAGTACATTTGGTAAAGATATTGGTCTCGGCTATGGATGGATATCATCTATCAATACGCAATTGGAGATTGACAGTGTCGACACCTCTTCCCTGGTCGCCCGCCGTCCTGACGGACGCGGCGAGCCGTTTACCTGCGCACGCGCCAAGGGGAGCTGCAGCGGCGAACCAGATACTTTTTTGGTTCTTACCAAAGATGCCTCGGGCTATACGCTGACACATCTTCAAGGCATCACTGAACGATTCGACACCTTTGGGCGAATAACGGCTAAGTCCTACACCGCGGGTACACAGATTTTGTACGGTTACGACGCGCAAGGAAGAATCGCAAGCATTACCGGTCCATTCGGGCATATGCTTAGTTTTGCCTATGATCCCCAAGGTCATTTGGCCACGGTCACATATCCTGACGGACAAACTACCCAGTACAGTTATAATGCCAGCAGCAATCTGGTACAGGTCATCTATCCTGATGGCCGATTCAAAACCTACCATTACGAAAACACGCAATTCCCGAATCACTTGACGGGCATTACCGATGAAAACGGTGTGCGGGTATCCACGTATGGCTATGACGCACTCGGTCGAGCCAACCTGACACAACACGCGCAGACGGATAACGGCGGTCCGCAGGAGCGCTTCACGCTGGCTTACCCTTCAGCTACGGAGGCCGTCGTTCAAGATGCCATCGGGTCTTCGGAGAATATGCAATTCCAGATCAATCTGGGTGTGAAAAATATGGTGCGTAGAAGCGGTTCCGATGGAAAAGTGATTACCCAGACCATTGACGCTGATAACAACGTGCTAACCCGTACCGATGAAGAAGGTCGTACAACAACTTACACGTACAACGCATCTAACCAGCTTGTCAGCATGACCGAGGCGACTGGCACTGCCGGGAGCCGGACGACGACTTACAAGTACTTGTCAAATACGATTGACCTGCCGACACAGATCAGCCGTCCAAGCATAAGCACCGCAAGGAAAAGCTCAAATAACACTACAATCACATATAACGCACAGAATAATCCACTCACAATTACGCATAGCGGTCATGCGCCGGGCGGAACCGCGATTTCCCGGCAGATCACATTTGCCTATAACTTATTCGGCCAGGTGACTTCGTTTGACGGCCCGCGCACGGATGTTAGCGACATCACTACCTTCGCCTATTTCGAGTGCACCACGGGAGGCGCCTGCGGTCATTTGAGCAGTATTACTGACTCTTTGGGTCATGTCACGACGTTCAACGCCTACGATGCACATGGTAGGGTGCTCGAGATGACTGATCCCAACGGGCTAAAAACAAACTATATCTACGACCTTCGAGGAAGAGTTTTGTCTGTCACCCAGACCCCAGCGGCCGGGATCGGCCGCACGACTCAATATACCTACGACAACGCAGGTAATCTTATTCAGGTCATCAATCCGGACGGTGTAACGCTTGCCTATACCTATGACGCCGCCAATGACCTCAGAACCGTCACCGACAATCTTGGAAATAGAGTTACTTACTTTTATGATCTCAAAGGTAACCGCACGAAGACGTTCACATCCGATCCCGATGGCACGCTGGTGCGCAGTATCGAGAACGCCTACGACGTCAAAAACCGCGTCTCACAAATCAATGAAGGTGGTGCGATTACGCAACTTTTATGGGATGGCGTGGGGAATTTGACCTTTGAGCAAAATCCCAGAAATTTCATTACACGCTACGTTTACGATGCCCTTGATCGCCTTTCACAGACTCAATACCCCACGGGCGTAGCCGATTATGGTTATGATGTTAACGACAATCTATCTCAGGCCATGGCCCCCAACAGTGCCACGACCCAATACGTTTCTGACGATCTCGGTAACAGACTGCAAGAGGTGAGTCCGGATCGCGGCACGATCAACTCCACTCACGACGCCGCCGGTAACGTCAAAACCGCCACGGATGCCCGCGGTATTATTGTTGCCTATGCCTACGACGCACTGAACCGTCCAATCAATGTCGATTATCCGGGCACAGCGGAGGATGTCGGTTACACATACGACAGTTGCCCGAACGGTATTGGTCGCGTGTGCGCGACTCAAGATGCCGCCGGCTCGACGGCGTTTGTCTACGACGCCTTCGGCAACGTCACGGAAATGCACCGTACCGAAGCGGGTGTCGTGTACACCACTCGTTATACCTACGACACCGCCAATCGCATTACTTCCATGACCTATCCCGATGGCAGGACCGTCAGCTATCCGCGGGATGCGATAGGGCGGGTTACCGCCGTCACTACCTCGGTCAACGGCCTGTCCACCGACCTGGTGAGCAATCGCGTCTATCGCGCCGACCAACTGGTGAAAACCCAGACCTTCGGCAACGGCCTTGTGGAAACCCGCGATTACGATCTCCGGGGACAGTTGCTCAATCAGTTTTTGGGCGCCGCCGACACCTGGGTCTACGGCTACGATGCCAACGGCAACCTCGCCAGCCTCCAGACCATCCCCCAGGTGTATTCGTTCGAATACGACCTGCTTGACCGTATCAACCGTACCCTGGAAGGCCCGATTCTCGAGGTCGGCACGCCGTACCTCAATTACTCCTACGACCCCAACGGCAACCGCCTCTCCGATAACCAAGGCGGTTATAACTACGTGATGGCGAGCAACCGTCTTACGGCCTCACCCTACGGCCCGATCACCCTCGACCCCGCAGGCAACACGCTGGCCGTCGGCACCAGTGCGTACACCTACAACAACGCCGGCCGGCTCGCTGAGGCGCGTAGCAACGGCGTGCTCCAGGCCAGTTACCTCTACAACGCCCAAGGCCTGCGCACCCGCAAGAGCACGCTCTCCGGCACCACGGTCTACCACTACGATCTCCGGGGCCGCTTGATCGCGGAGACCCAGTCCGATGGCACGATGCTCCGCGCCTATGTCTGGACCGAAGAAGCCCCCATCGCCCAGATCGACCGCAGCCTCCTCGGCCAAGAGACCGTCTTATACTTGCACACTGATCATCAAGGTACCCCGCGGCTGGCCACTGACCAAACGGGTACCGTGGTGTGGCGTTGGGTGGGCTCGGCCTTCGGCGAGGTCGGCCCGAACGAGGACCCGGATAACGACGGTAATCTCACCACGATTAACCTGCGGTATCCAGGACAATACTTCGACAGCGAGACGGGGCTGCATTACAACTGGAACCGGTATTACGATCCGAAGATAGGTCGCTATCTCAGCAGTGATCCGGTGGGGTTGGTGGCAGGACTCAATACTTATGCGTATGTTGAAGGGAATCCCATTAACTTCACCGACCCGGATGGGTTGCGTGGCATTCTGGTGAGACCACTGCCCCGGCCTATTGATCAATTAGAGACACCCGGTTTTAATCGGGATCTACATGAGGCTTTATCGCATGCCAATGACCCTCGGACAGGGTATCGGGATCCATCGCGGTCTTATGTGCCCGGTCGTACGCCCGGAACACAGGTCAAGTGTTATGGGTTGATATGTGTCGAGGTACCTGCGCCACCAGACCCTGATTATATTGATAATGGATTCTCGTGTAGACCTTCGCGGTAGTAGGCCGCAGAATCTTAACGATAAGCAGTACGGAATTGGAGTAACTGCACATCCAGATTTGGGTGCGGTGATTCGTAACCTACGTCATTACAATGGAGACGAACAATGAAACTGGTTCGCATATTTCGCATCTTCGTTATTCTTGCGACCACCATCTATATCGTTTGGTTTTTCTTCCCATACCTGTCACAGCATTTGACGAATGTCTTATACCAGGATATCGAAAGCGCGCTTGGTCAATACAATGGCTTTGGCGCGGTGCTACCAGTCCATCAACCGCTGTATTACGGAACATGGTTTGGGTTGTGGTTAATCGCTTCGGTTGCATTGATTTTCTTACAAAACTGGGCTAGATACCTCTTCCTTTGGCTGTATGCGCTTGACGTTGTTCTATTGCTGTTTAGTGGTTTTACTGTTCAAGGGCCAGTAGAAAACTCTCTGACCCAATTGATAGCAGTTTTGGATGGGGCCATTTTAGCGATGGCTTATTTTTCACCGCTAGCTGAGTATTTTAAACAACCGGTTAAATTTAAAGAATAAAGCAATTAAATCAAGGGTCAGAGTCCTTGAAATCTCACAAGGCCGCCTGATCGCGGAAACCCGAACCGACGGCACGATGCTCCGCGCCTATGTCTGGACCGAAGAAGCCCCCATCGCCCAGATCGACCGTAACCCCCTGGGACAGGAGACCCTCGTGTACCTGCACACCGACCATCTGGGCACCCCGCGGCTCGCCACCGACCAAACCGGTACCTTAATCTGGCGCGGGGTGGGCTCGGCCTTCGGCGAGGTCGGCCCGAACGAGGACCCGGATAACGACGGTAATCTCACCACGATTAACCTGCGGTATCCTGGACAATACTTCGATAGCGAGACCGGTTTATATTACTGGGGCGCGCGTTACTATGATCCTAAAACAGGCCGTGGCATCAGTGCGGATCGGATGAGCGTGGCGGAGCATGTTGAGCGGTGGAAAGCGAATCTCGGTGTACTTGGTCAACCACCGCTGGAGATTAATCCGTATGCCTATGTGGCCAACAACCCGCTGCGGTGGATTGATCCACTGGGTCTAGCGGCTAATCCGCCGATTTGTACGGGGCCGGACTGCATCAATCCGCCCTACGATCCGACACCAGACGGACCGAAGCCGTCACCGCAACCCAAGCCGCCCCAGAAACCCCGGGGTCTAGGAACTGATTGCACTACGCTACCGACTCCTCATGCGTGCCGGTCTTGCTGTGAAACTATTGCAGGACAGCTTGGTACTACAGGAGCAATCGGTAGCGGATGTACTGAAGCCTGTTTGCGAAAAGAAGGCATCACAAGGAATGACCAGCAGCAATGCAAAAACTGAAAGACATGAAAAAGCGGTTTTATTTTATTCTTTTGAGTGCAGGACTTTTAGCGCTGGGAGTGTCTATCGGATATTTTTACAGAGACAGATCGGCGAATTTCGAGCGCTATGACAGATACCTTCAGGAATTGGCCATGACTATCTCCCTGATGGACGCGTTTAGATACAAAGAGTATGACATACTAGAAACCATCTTGGCAGGTAAACTTGAAGGTGAAACGTCCTGGATGGTTCTTCTGTACGACAAGTATAAGTTCAATGAGAGAGGAGAGTACCTCAGATGTGCTCTTACGAGGAAAGTGCGGGTGCTGTTTGAGAATAAAAAAATATTCGCGTCACCTGAAAGGCTAGAATATCTCGATTACGACCAGGTCAAGACGTATCTCGACTCCAATTGCGCAGGCAAACCTTCTCACGACAACTGGAACGCAGTTAACAAACCAACCAAGGAAAAAAGATGACCAGATCAGGAGACGGGGCTGCATTACAATTGGATGCGGTACTACAATCCGGGGACGGGGAGGTACATCAGCTCTGATCCTATAGGACTTGCTGGTGGATTAAATACGTATACGTATGTTTCCAATAATCCGTTAAGGTGGATTGATCCACTAGGGCTAGACTGGTTCCGACCTCCCGGAGCTCCGTACTATGCTGGAAGAGAGGGAACTATTGTGGAGCCTGGACCAATCGGGATTGGTAGAATCATCGACGACTACGTGCCGGCAGGCTATACCTTTGCTCAAATGCACGACAACTTGGTTGGCGCAGGTACCGCAGCTGGCTTGCCGGATTGGCTGGTGAACATCCCCACCATGTCGTCTGTGTATGGAGCCGCGGTTGCGAAGGAAGCGCACAGAAGCATTGTCGAGCTAGTCGTGAAGGGCGCCGAATTGTTATTTCCTCATGCACAGTCTTGTAGGTAATGGTCGGCTGTCAAAGATGCTGCAACGATTTTTAGTTGATCGTGGTACCCGTGTAAGGGCGACGGCGTTGTGGAAACGGTTAACAACGACCGCTACATTCTGTCTAGCTCTCGCGTCTTGCGGTCAGATGACAATGGAAGATGTAGGCTCCACCCCTGAGTACTCCGGCGTAATTGGGACAATGTTCTGGGCCAAAGAGGATCTTTGGGCAATCGGCGTTACCACGGACAAGAGCTATCAAAAGAAAGTCGATTACGTCGTCTTAGTCCCAGGCCCAGGCTTCTCGGGCCCTGAAGTGGTGAGTAAAGAGCCAGTCACTAAGGGATTCGTGTTTCGGGTGACGGGCGTTCTGAGGGCTGCGAGTTTTGCTTCCTCGAAAGTGGTCTACGTTGTTGAGGATGCGCGAACGGGGAAATTCAAAGGCATGTCAATACGAGTGACCCTAACTGGCAGCGTCAACGATCGAAATCTTGGATTGGACGAGGCAGTCTACGAGAAGATCGTCAAATAAAGGAATTAAAGGGGTCAGTATGAGGTGTACCACTACGACCTCGCCGGCAACCTCATCGGCGAGACCGATGAGCTGGGAGGATTAATCACCGACTACGTGTACGCCGGGGCCACGCCTCTTGCCCAACTCGACCGCGACGGATTGATAGATACCCTGACCTACCTACACACCGATAACAGAAACCGGGGTCAGATCCTGAGGTATCCCCACATCTTTCATTGATCGTTCAGCGATTTAAAGCGTAACCTTACGCAAAAACGGCGTGCACGACGAGGTTTTTTGTTCCCCGTGACTACCAATCGCGAGGAAACCCCGCCATGCACGCAACAAAAGTATTGCAGAAGATTCTCTCCCCTGTCATCGCGCGGCTCGATGCGCGCAATGTCCGCAACCTGCTCTTCGCCGTGGAGGCGCTGCTCGCAGGAAGGCGCCTGACGTTGATGGAGCTGGCCCGTCATTTTCCCGGCGCCGAACGGGTGCGCGCGCCGCTCAAACGGCTGGACCGGCTGCTCGGTAATCCGCGGGTGCAGGCGGTAAGAACCGAGATCTATCGCGCGGCACTCGTCTGGCTCATCCGCTCCCCGCGCCCCGTCCTGGTTGTCGACTGGAGCGAACTTAAGTCCGACGGGCGCTGGCATTTGCTGCGCGCCGCGGTGGTGGCCCAGGGTCGCACGCTCACCGTCTATGAAGAGGTTCACCCCGAAGCGCGCAAGCACCATCCCCGGGTACACGCCGCGTTCCTCGCGCGATTGCAGGCGCTGCTGCCGAGGGGCGTATGCCCGATCCTCGTCACCGATGCGGGTTTTCGGGTACCGTGGTTTCAAGCGGTCGAATCCCTCGGTTGGGCGTGGATTGGCCGGGTGCGCGATCGGGCTCGCCTGTGTCACCTCGAAGCGCAAAAGACGCTCCCGCCAGGCTGGTTTGCCTGCAAACAGCTCTATGCCCGCGCCAGCGCCCGGGCGCTTTGCCTGGGGTGCTGTGCGCTGACGGAGCGCAACGGCTTTCCCTGCCGCTTGGTGCTCGTGCGTCGGCGCAAGCGCGGGCGGGTGGCGTTCACGCGTTATGGCCAGCGCGTCCGCAACGGGTACAGCCTCAAGAATGCGCAGCGTGCCAAAGATCCCTGGCTTCTGGCCTCATCGTGCACGCTTCAGGCACTACCGGCCGCCGAGATCGTGCGGCTCTATGCCAGCCGCATGCAGATCGAGCAGTCCTTCCGCGATCTTAAATCGCACCGCTACGGTTGCGCCTTCGAGGATACGCTCACGCGTGAGGGTAAGCGCCTTGAGATGCTGCTGCTGATCCATGCCTTTGCCACGCTCATCGCCTGGCTCGAAGGGCTCGCCGTTGCAACCCTCATTCTCACCGCGCATCCTGCGTGCGTTAGCGCAGAGGGCGTCGGTACTCGGCGGTGTGGCTCGGCTGGGAGTGTCTGCGTCGCACGAACGCCCGACTATCTCTGCCGCTGCCGGTGGCCGCGCAGCGATTACGCGAGATGCTTGCCCATGTTGTGTGAAGGCGCATGAGCGGGAAGATGTGGGGAAACCTCAGGGTCAGATCACAGTATTTGCTAATATACCGGCACACGAATAACAACTGGCATTCCAGCATCATTCCGGGAGGATGGCTCCGTGGCGCGTAAACCCCGTTTCACTCTGCCGGGCATTCCCCAGCACGTCATCCAGCGCGGCCACAACCGTGCACCGTGTTTCTTCGCTGACGAGGATTATCGTTTCTACCGAGACAGCCTGAAAGAGGTCTCGACGCGGTATAGCTGTCAAATTCATGCTTACGTCCTCATGACCAATCACGTGTATCTGCTGCTGTCGCCGGAAGCGGTCGCGTCGCCGGCAGCGAAAGGCGCGGGAGAGGACCGTATCACGGGAACGATTGGCAAACGTCAGACAGCGGCATATACTTTTTGAGTTAGCCAACCAATATAGAGGGAGTCCCTATGGCCGCGAGCGTCAAACACGAACTGCGCCAACTGGCCGAAACGCTGCCGGAGAACGCCACGTGGGACGACGTGATCGAAGAGGCGCGCTTCCGCCGGGCCGTGGAGGCGGGCGTGCGCGCCGCCGATCGCGGCGCCTTCGCCACTGACGAGGAGGTGCGCACCGCCTTCGCCCACTGGGGCGTGAAGGGTTGAAGGTCCGGTGGACGCGCCCGGCGCTCAACGACCTGCTCGAGGCGCAAACCTACATCGCACAGCACAATCCCCAAGCCGCGCAGACCGTCGCGCAACGACTCTGGGACTTCGCCCAACAGTTGGCCGACCATCCGCAGATCGGCCGCGCGGGCCATACGCACAGCACGCGCGAATGAGTGGTGGCGCACACTCCCTATCTTATCGTCTACCGACTGCGCGACGGGACCGTTAAAATCCTGCGGTTGTGGCATGCCCGGCGCGACTGGCAATCCGAATCGGACACCGACTGAAATACCTTTCCGGGCCGGCGCCCAAGACCTATGCTTATGCCCCGAACGGCAATATCACAAATAAATCCGACGTGGGTACTTTAACGAAAAGGATCGCTTCCTAAATTCAAGCAAGGCGCGATGGAAACGTGGCTGAATGTCGGATTGGGATTGCTGTTTCTGGCCACGGGCCTGGCCAACGTCTTGCTCATGTACCGCATCTGGGGCTATCCCTACGACAAGGCCAAGTTAAAGAGCAAAGCGCCGCGGTCGCTGGTCCTGACCCATCGGATCACGGGCTATGTATTTGTCCTGATCTATCTCTACCTGATGAGCCAGATGTTGCCGCGCATCTGGCACTACCAGATCGAGCTGCCGCCGCGCAGCGTTATGCACCTCACCCTCGGTCTCGCGATCGGTATTCTTCTGATCATCAAGATCGCGATCGTTCGTTCCTTCAAGCATCTCGAATCCACGCTGGTCCCGGCGCTGGGCACCGGCTTGCTCATCTGTACCGCGCTGCTGGTGGGGCTGTCGGTGCCGTTCGTGCTCAAGGAGCAATACCTGAGCCAGCAGGCCTTCGGCACGGTGTTGTCGCAGAGCAACCTTGAACGGCTCAAGACACTGCTGCCGCGCGCCGGATTCCCGCCCGGGGCCGATCTCAACGAGTTGGCCTCGGTCAGCGGGCTGCAGCAGGGCAGACAGGTTTTGCTCAGCAAGTGCGTGCAGTGCCACGATCTGCGCACGGTGCTGGTGCGGCCGAAGACGCCGGAGGCCTGGCTGCAAACTGTGCACCGCATGGCCGACCGGGCAGTCATCGGCAAGCCGATCGAGCCGCGCGAGCGCTGGTACGTCGCGGCTTACCTTGCGGCGATATCGCCGGACCTGCGACAGGCCGTGCTGGTCAAGCGCGAGGAAGAGCTCCAGAAGCAGGAGGCGATCGAGACGGTGCGCCAGCTTCCAAAGGGACAGCGCTTCGACATGAGCGTTGCCAAGCAGACTTTCGAGGCGAAGTGCTCCCAGTGCCACGACTTGCCGGCTCCCGAGCTTGCCTCGGTGGCGGAAGTGAAAGCGCTGGTCGCGCGCATGACGGACAACGGGCTGACGGCGAGCCCCGAGGAGTTCGGACAGATTGTTTTTTATCTCAGCGCGAACTTGACATCGCCTACATCCGCGTCGTCGCGGTAGCGAAAAGGAGAGGGAGTAAAATTAACCCCTCCGTTCCCTTTAGTCGCTTTATCTACCGCTAGTCGTTGAGAATAAACGTTACCTTCATCAGGACCCGGTATTCGGAAATCTTGCCATTTTTTCCGACCTTGGCCTCCCTGATCTTGAACCAGGCCGAAGTGATGTTTTCGAGGGTTTTTCGCCCCCGTGCCAGTCCTACAGGTATGGGGACTCCGACTCGTGCGTCGCGGTCAATCGGTACAATCCTATTGATCCCGCGGATTAATTGTGGCTATCATGATCGTGTTTACATTCAGGGAGTGCGGTAACCATGCCAGAAACGTCAATCAGGATTCCCCCCACCTGGCTCAAGCCGGATGGAACGCCCGTCTCATGTGTCGAGAAAGTTAAAGCGCTGAATGAAAATTTCATGGAGTTGCGCCAGGCGGCCGCGGAAGTTCTGGAAGACGCCATTCTCATAGGTTGTAGCGAGACACAGATCCGGGCATTGCTGCATGAATTGGTTGACGATCTGGTCAGCCGCTACGACGAAGTTTCTCCGGGCAGACCGGACTGAGGTAATTTTTTATAGTGTTTAAAATGATAATCCAATCCATATTTTTTCCGGGTGTAAAACATGACCAATGCCGTAATGAAGATTAGCGACGATATCGATGTCAGTACCATGCCGAACGCCCGCGCTTATACCAAGCGTGGGGCGACGGTGGCGGTTAAAATGGTCCGGCCTTTTTCAGTGACCACGCAATACGGCGTCGTCATGCAAGGAGACGCCGGCGACTATCTCTGTCAGGGTCCGGTGGGGCCGAAGGACAAATACCCTTGTAAAGCTTCGGTATTTGAAAACACGTACCGAGACTCGGCCATTCTGTATGACGGGAATGTAGGCTAGACCGTCTTTCGTCATTATAAAGATAACTGGAGCGTTGCTTTGCAGGCCATGGCCCGAGCGGGAAACTCGGTGCGGCGGTTCTCTGCTTCTTTAATCAGCGGATAGCGACTCGTTCGATAGTTAGGGATCGTTTGATCATTTCTGGTGCCGCAGTCCGCTTATTTCGTAAAGTTGCTCCTGAAAACGTAACTGTTCATTACCGTGGTACCGTGAATCGCCGAAGGTAAATGGAGTGTTATCTATGTCCTTGTTCTATCACACCTTCGATCGGGGTTTGCACGGTGCGAGAAAAATTTGTGGAATCGGTTATCTCTGTAACCCGAAAGAATATGCTTGATATCGCATGAGGGAATAACGATCATCACGCGAAACGATTTCTAACTATCTGGAGACTTGACCATGGCGAAGATGACTGCCGCGGAAGCCGCTGTGCGTGTTTTGGAAAGCGAGGGAGTGACCCTGGCATTCGGAATACCGGGTGCCGCGATCTTGCCGTTGTACGACGGCTTGAGAAAAAGCAAGATCCGGCATGTGCTGGTACGGCATGAAGAGGGCGGGACGCACTCGGCGGAGGGTTACGCGCGCGCCAGCGGCAAGGTGGGCGTGAATATCGGAACCTCGGGTCCGGCCGGCACCAATATGATCACGGGACTTTATTCGGCGATTTCCGACAGCATCTCGATTCTTTGTATTACCGGTCAGGCGCCGACGGCCAAGTTCTTCAAGGAGGATTTTCAGGCGGTCGATATCGCCGCCATCGCGAAACCGGTGACTAAGTGGGCGTTCACGGTCATGGAAGGCAACCAGGTTCCGTGGGCATTCCGCTATGCCTTTCATATCATGCGGTCCGGGCGTCCGGGGCCGGTATTGATCGATTTGCCGCTGGATGTGCAGAAACAGATCATCGAGTACGACGCCGATGCGGATGTACCGCTGGACATTTTCAAGCCGCGCGCCCAAGAGTCGCAAATCAAAAAGGCCCTCGATATGCTGTGCGCGGCCAAACGCCCGCTGATCGTCGCCGGGGGCGGCATCATCAATGCCAATGCCTCCGAGCTGCTGGTTGAGTTCGCGGAGATTACCCATACCCCCGTGGTGCCGACCCTGATGGGCTGGGGCACGATTCCCGATAATCATCCGTTGCAGGCCGGGCAGGTGGGTTTGCAAACCCAGCATCGCTACGGCAACGCCACGTTTCTGAAAAGCGATTTCGTGCTGGGCATCGGTAACCGGTGGGCGAACCGGCATACCGGCAGCATCGAACGCTACACCAAAGACCGGAAATTCGTGCACGTGGACATCGAGCCCACGCAGATCGGCCGCGTCTTCGGTCCCGATCTCGGCATTGTTTCGGATGCGAAGTATGCGCTGGAGGCGTTCGTAAAGCTGGCGCGTGCGTATCATAAATCAGGGAATTTGCCGGATCGCCGCGCCTGGGTGGCGGAATGTCAGGAACGGCGCCGGACCATGTTGCGCCGGACGGATTTTGACAACGTGCCGGTCAAGCCCCAGCGCGTGTTTCAGGAGATCAACGCCGTTTTCGATGACAATACGCGCTTCATTACCGCGATCGGTCTGTATCAGATCGCGTCGGGGCAGTTTCAAAAAATCAACCGGGCGCGCAATTATATCGTTTGCGGCCAGGCGGGCCCGCTGGGCTGGGAGGTATCGGCCTGTCTGGGCGCGAAATTGGCCGAGCCCGGCCGCGAGGTCGTCGGTGTCGTGGGCGATTATTCGTTTCAGTTCCTGGTCGAGGAATTGGCCGTGGCGGCCCAGCACCAAATCCCGTTCGTGCTGGTACTGCTGAATAATTCCTATCTCGGCCTGATTCGGCAGGGGGAAAAGGCGTTCAAGATGGACTACCAGGTCCAGTTGAGTTTCAAAAACATCAACTGCGAGGAAATCGGCGATTACGGCGTCGATCACGTGAAGCTGGCGGAGGCCCTGGGGTGCAAGGCCTTCCGGGTTTTCGATCCGAAGGAAATCGCCCCGGCGATGCAACAGGCCCGTGAACTGGCCGAAGAACTGCAAGTGCCGGTGCTGGTCGAGGTCATTACCGAACGGATCACCGATATCGCCATGGGCCCGGAAATCGATCAGGTCAAGGAGTTCGAAGAGATTATCGATTTGCCGACCTCGGATAAAATTGACGCCGCGGCCTAGGCCGTTTCACGCGCTGAGTGCTATTTCCAGGAGATTCAAGGAATGCCCAAGTTTGCCGCCAATCTGACGATGATGTTCAACGAAGTGGATTTTCTGGAGCGCTTCGAGGCCGCCGCCAAATCCGGCTTCAAAGGGGTGGAGTATTTGTTTCCCTACGGTTATCCGAAAGCACAACTGGCGGAGAAGCTGGACCAGCACGGCCTCGTGCAAGTCTTGCACAATCTTCCCGCCGGCGATTGGGGCGCCGGAGAGCGGGGTATCGCCTGCCTGCCGGATCGGGTGAATGAATTCCAGGACGGGGTCGGCAAGGCGATTGACTATGCCAAGAGCCTGGGTTGCAAGCAAATAAATTGCCTGGCAGGTATTGCGCCGAAGGGTGTCGACGCCGCAAAGATACGGTCAACGCTCGTGAGCAATCTCAAATTCGCCGCCGACAAGCTCGGCCGGGCCGGCATCCGCCTGCTGGCGGAACCGATCAACACGCGTGACATTCCGGGATTTTATTTGTGCCACACGAATCAGGCGCTCGAGATATTCCAGGATGTCGGAGCGGATAATTTGTATCTGCAATACGATATTTATCACATGCAGATCATGGAAGGCGATTTGGCGCGGACGATCGAGGCAAATTTCAAACGGATTGCGCATATGCAATTGGCGGACAACCCGGGTCGCCACGAACCGGGAACCGGTGAAATTAATTATCCTTTCCTGTACAAGTTCATCGATGGTCTCGGCTACCAGGGATGGATCGGGTGCGAATACAAACCGAAAACAACCACAATAGAAGGATTGAGCTGGTTTAAGAATCTGTAGGCGATCCAGCACTGCGTTCTCCCCGCGAGGGCGAGGCTGAACCGTCGTCAGTCAGGAATCGTGTAACGAAGCAAAGAGTTCGGAGGAAATAATATGAGCAAAATTGGATTTATCGGACTGGGCATCATGGGTCGCCCGATGGCGGGACATCTGCAAGCGGGCGGTCACAACCTGTTTCTGCACGACATCAATCCTTTGCCCAAGGAGTTGCTCGACGGCGGTGCGGTCGCCTGCAAAAGCGGCAAGGAAGTGGCCAAGAACGCCGAAATCATCATCATCATGGTGCCGGATACGCCGCATGTGCAGGCCGTTCTGTTCAATGAAAACGGCGTGGCCGAAGGTTTGAGCAAGGGAAAAATCGTGGTGGACATGAGTTCGATATCGCCGGTCGAAACCAAGCAATTCGCCAAGCGCATCAATGAACTCGGTTGCGAATACCTCGACGCACCCGTCTCCGGCGGCGAGGTCGGCGCCAAAGCGGCGACGCTGACGATCATGGTCGGCGGCGAACAGAAAACTTTCGATAAAATCAAACCGCTGTTCGAATTGATGGGCAAGAACATCACGCTGGTGGGCGGCAACGGCGATGGGCAGACTTGCAAGGTGGCCAACCAGATTATCGTCGCGCTGAACATCGAGGCGGTGGCCGAGGCCTTGTTATTTGCCTCGAAAGCGGGCGCCGATCCCGCCAAGGTCCGGCAGGCGCTGATGGGCGGTTTTGCGTCCTCCAAGATTCTCGAGGTTCACGGCGAGAGGATGATCAAACGCACGTTCAATCCCGGATTCCGGATCAGTCTGCACCAGAAAGATCTCAGTTTGGCGCTGTCTAACGCCCGGTTGCTGAAAATCAGCTTGCCGAATACCGCGAACGCCCAGGAATTGTTCAATGCCTGCGCGGCGCATGGCGGCAGCGACTGGGATCATTCGGCGATGGTGAAGGCCCTGGAACTGCTGGCCAACCACGACGTCGCCTGATCGATTGAGGTGTTGGGCCTGGCTTGGTTTCAAGTA
>Ga0209640_10002094_pt1 | contig 17283 bp, 18 predicted proteins | sample RifCSP10_1_FD_184018 | JGI IMG/M metagenome (GOLD analysis project Ga0209640, IMG submission 184018) | Soil microbial communities from Rifle, Colorado - Rifle CSP2_sed 10_1 (SPAdes) (version 2) | ecosystem: Environmental > Terrestrial > Deep subsurface > Rock core/Sediment | place: Rifle... | reverse complement strand
CTAGTCTTGTTATCCATAATGACTATGCATGCTCAGTGTCTAGGTCAGTGCGATCACATAATGACCGGAGGGTCGGCGGAGGCCGGTGGCGGCGCAGTCGAATCTTGAGGTACGGGAACAGGTGTGATAATAAATGCAGTGCCCCCAAAGAGACTGCATGAGCTGGCCGAAATCGCCACCCACACTCTGGCTTTCAATATAGATCTATACATGCCGACTCACTGAGAATTACGGAAAGGAAGAACACATGTCGACCGTGGAGAAATCCATTGAGGTCAACGTGCCTGAGTATACCGCCTACGCGCAATGGACTCGCTACGAGGAATTTCCCCAGTTCATGGAAGGTGTGAAAGAAGTCAAACGGCTGGATGCCAAACGTCTTCATTGGAAAGCAGAGATCGCGGGCCAGGACAAAGAGTGGGATGCGGAGATTACAGAGGAGAAGGCGGACCAACGTCTCGCGTGGACGAGTCAAGGTGGCGACATCAAGGGATGGGTCGTGACATTTCACCGACTTTCGGATGCCAGGACAAAGGTTATGCTGCAATTAGAGTATGACCCTCAGGGTCTCGCCGACAATGTAGGAGAGGCATTGGGAATGGTGTCTTCTCGCGTCCAGAAAGATCTGGAGCGATTTAAGGAAGTCATCGAAAAGCGTTGGCGCCCGGCTGGTCGCGAGACAATTTTCGATATAGCTGTCGGCAAGACATACTGACTCGATAAGGCTTGGAGGGGCTTTGGCACCGTACGGTCTTGGTTCCATTTCCCTCCGACCGTACCCGGCCTGTCTCGCCCTCTTGGGCAGTCATTGGTGTTCCCGAGACCGGGGAATTTCACTCTTTGTTGAGGCAAACCCATCTGCGCCAGGAGCCTAGTGCCTTCCGTTCATACTCACCTTCGCTAAGGCACCAGGCCCAGGCGATTGCGTAGTCGGTTGAATATGCCAATGCCGGTGCATCAGAATTGCTGATAGGCCGGGTCAGCATCGCGCTACGGCTTCTCTGCCTTGACCCGAAGGCTTTCAAGCAGGTCCTTGACGTAGGACCCCTTCAGGGCACGAACCACGGGACGCTTCGCCGAGGATCCAAATCCGGTGACCTGGTCGCCCTTCGTTGGGAGCACCGCCACTTCCACGTTGGCACATGAGCCGGATCAACCCACAAGCCTTTCTTCGCTTCTTGTGCTTCGCGCTCTAACCCATCCAGCAGCGTATCTCCCTGCACATACTTTCGATACCACCACCAGCCTTGCTTCACGAGTTCCTGATGGGTCCAAAGGGTTTGTGAAATCCCTAGCGGATATCTTTGTGATTTCTTTGAGGATCAAGACTGGAAGTCAGAGGGGTCACAAACAACAGATTTTGATTCTCCCTCCCAGAGCCTACAGTCCAATACAACCCTACGGCTGGCGCGCCACCCTGGTAGAGCAAATTCAGGGTCAGATCACGAATGGCCGTAAACGGCCAAGTGCGGAGGTTCGGCGCCGAGATCACACCGCCATAAAGCGGTCCTCAGCCCTGTCGCCTCAACGCTCAGGTTCAGCGGCGAGCCGCGCAGCGAACCGTCCGCTGCAACCGGTTGTTAGGCGGTTCATGAAGCGTGTGAAACCCTGCTGGTGACTGTGGGGTGTCATTGCGCTCGCTCGCGAAGTCGCATTGCCGCCTTCACGCCCTTTTTCGCAGGATGTCGGACAGCATGGCGGATGAGCCATTTCCGCTCCTCCGACGCGCCGGCCAACCAGCGTTCGCACAACTCGAATGCCAGTGCCGGGTGATCCTTTGCGATGTCGCCGACATGGTTGGCCACGCTGCGCCGCACGTAGAGGTCGTCGTCATCCTTCAACGCCTCCAAAATCGGCAGCACGGGGCGCGGGTCTCTGACTAAGGCCGGGATGCGTTGTGCCCATGGCAGACGCGGTCGCGCGCCTTCCGAGCAGAGCCGCCGCACATGCGGGTCGGCGTCGCGCGTCCACTTGAGCAGCCGCGCGAGAGTGCGCTCGGGCTGGTGGATGAGAAACGTCCGCATGGAAAACTCCGCGCTGAACCGCCTCGTCAATTCGTGCTGCGCGGTCATCGAGACCTCAAACGGGTCGCGTCCGCCGTTGCCGTTAGCGTCAAGACCATAGGCCGCGACGAAGCTCACGTGCGGCAGGTAGAAGAACACGCCCAGCCCGAGGTCGTCCGTCGCCGTCAGCGGAGGCGTCAGCGAGCGGAGCAACACCGCCACGGCGTCCTCGTAGCACGACGGCAGATGCGCGCGTAGCACGCGCGCGAGATGCTCGCCGCGCCGGAGAATCGAGAGCGACGCCAGTCCTTTCAGAGCCGCGCGCTGAAACAAATCGGCGTCAAACATGGGGTGAACCAGCTTGAGGTTTTGCGCAAGACATTCGATGGCTTCGCTGCCGAGAAGTTCGGCGAGCGAACTGCCTTTCTGAATTGAGCGCGGCGCGTCAGGAATGCGCGGCCCATCACGGCGGGCACCGGTGGGACGTTGCAGAACTTGGTGGGCTGCCTTCATCGGGTGACGCGAGAAACGCCTAACAGTGTTTAGGCGGATCCATATAAGAACCGGATCTGCCATTTTCTATCCGCGTAACACACCTTCAATGATCGTGCACAATATCCCATCATCGACGGTGGTGCAATGAGTTACGGCCCATCGACCATGTATCACGGGTTCTTATGCGGATCGGCGCAAGACCCCCCCCTTGAGAAGGTTCACATCCCTATCCCATTGCAAACGCCTGGCAGTCTCCCTGGGATGTTCTTGGGTAGTACTAGACATGGCTGGCCTCTCATAGATGGAAAAGGACTCATATTTATACACAAGGTATCGACACGGCTCCCTGAGAGCATGCATCTATTCTTGAGCTGACGCGGGAGCAGATTGCTCAATAACTCGACCGCGAGGATCGACGACGCCGTGCTCTTGCTGGCGAGGACTTGGTGCGCCGCTACCGGGCTGGTCTGCTGAAGGACCACGGCCATGTCGTGGATTTGCTGGCGCTCACGGACCTCCGCGCTGAGGCCAACCCTCTGTTTACCGCCGCCTGACCGACGCATTCCAACGAACGGAGAACCTCCCTACCGCAAAACACAGGCGTTGAACGGCCGCTTTTCAATTCGGTGATCGCCTGGTTTGGGTCATTTCCAGCCACTCTCCGCCCCCGAGGTTTCATAGATATTTGTTTTTGACCTGCGGAAAGAATACGCCGAACACCACGAAAGATCGAGACATGACCTTCACGTCTCCCGCGAGGTTTTTGATCCTCGATCCAGCCTTCCCACTTCGCACTGTCTTATTCCCCTGCAGATCTGCACCCTGCCAGCTGTTGCGCCGTCCTACCCCCGTGTCGTCTCGCTCATGGCGAGAGTCCTGCCTTTGACCCACAGCCAGGTCGCGGGGCGTGTGACTCGCACGATGCGAGTAGGATGCTGAGGTTTGGCGACCAGGGTTTTCTAACCGGGTTATGGAGGGATTTTCAGGGGGGTTTATTGGGTTCTACGGGGATAAACCGGAAGGAATCCCCTTGTCGTGGAGTAAGAAATAGAAACAGTTGGCCTCAACCTGGTGAGAGGGGGCCGCAAACGCGTCCCTTTGGCTCCCCGATCTGTCCCCGTTGCGAACCTTGCGATTTCAAGCTCCCAAGGGCACCTGTCGAGTGAATCAGGGGGATTGGGAACGTTTCAGACTAACAGAGAGCTTGGATTAGATTAAGAGGGGCCGATCACATCGACTAATCGACCGCGCCAGCAGCGCCGGAATAATCGACGTCGGTTGAGCCTCGCCTGTAGCCCTTGCGCCTTATTCGTCACCCTCCAACAATAGGCCTTCCTACGGCAGTGAATAGGTCATCTCCGGCCAATGTGCACTTCCGTGCATCCGTCCCTCTTTCCCTTGCTCAATATAGATACTGGCGGAGAATGGCGTCGTCCCCGTAATACCCTTGAATCCTCCCTTTCCCCAAACCCACGTCATGTCGCCTTTGCATTCGCCTTTCACCCCAGCACATCGTATCTCTACGTACGCTATGTCCTTGCCTTCATGGGCCTTGATGAGGCAGACACCCGTCTTCGGTCCCTCTTTATTCTCACTGACATGGAGAATTGCCTGACAATCCATTATGCTCTGATGAATCTGCGCCTGTGCCGAGCCCTCTGGAAGATGCTTCACGAGGAGGGTTCCGGTAATCGCGCCTCTAAAGATTCTGTCCCCATCGCCCAGATCATCAATGACACCTTGTCCCGTCCAACTCACGGTCCCATGGCCTGCTTCGATTGTTTTTGCCTCGGCTCCGCAGAAGAGTCCTATGCTCATGACGAGAAGGGGAACGATCAATAGGATGGATTGTCTGAATTGCATGATTACTCCCTTCCTGGAAATGTATACGTTGTCGTCACTTCAGTATTTATTGTGAAATCACTCGTGAAGAATATGCCGGGAAGGACGAAACATCAAGGGTGAATTTGGCTCATGCTTCAGCGCACACGTTCCTCCACTTTCTGATTCTCACGTGTGTGGCTGGTTACTTTTTAGGCACAAATGCGACGTCTGCTCCTTTGTTTTCTTCGTCCACTAAGAGCACCGCTGTATCGCCTTTGGAGAGCTTCGCCAGCCTCGGCTGAATGAGCGGACGTACCTCGTACGACTGCTCGTTGCCATCCTCGGTACGAATGACAATGGTATCGTCCTTCAAAGGCCTCAGGATCACACCGGCGACCTGGCTGAGATTGCCCTTGAGAGGAGATTTCTGTTGCCCGAGTGCGGCTGCCCGATGCACTGAATCCACGCTCCCCATCGTGGCGTCTACGATCTTATCCAACTCGTCGATGAGAAAGATGACATCGGCCCCGACAGGAATCGAGGCCACCTTGCTTCTCGCCACCGGTCGTACGAGGTGAGACTCTTCTTTCCCACTCGTGGTACGAATCACCGCCTTGTCATGTCCGGTATCCACGGGTTCGGCGAGTTGACCTCGAATTACATGATGGTGGCTGGTCTCACCAGCTTTATGCACGTCGACCAGCAGATTCTGATCGTTCACGGTGATCTCGACCAGATCTCCTATGTTGAGGTCTGACAATTCCTTATCTTTTCGCACGTTCATCGGAAGATACCGGAGCTGTAGCTCCCCGATATCGATAATTGCCTGGTCGCTTCTAATTTCCTTGACCGTGCCAAGAAGCACCCGGTTCCCAGGGAACCGCTGCGGCTGGGGCGGCTCGACCTCAGAGGCGGCGCCAGCGATGGAGGCGGCTGAGAGCCACCATACCGACAACACAATGAGTTTCCACCGGCTGTTCATGTCATCACAATTCCTTTCTGGGCTATGGCTGGGCACACATTCAGAGGTTCTTCCTCAGCCGGACGACCTTTCCCCACACCTCGTCCGGTGTGGTCAACGGAAGGTCTTCATACTTCCGATTCAGTGGATGGAGCATCCATTGGCTGCCAATGCTTGTGACTTGTCGAAGGAGAATGGCTTCGGAGTGCCGGTCCGGGCGCTTGGCGATGACAAAGTCTCCAGGCTTCCAGGTGCTCTCGGGATTCACAAAAAAGATCTCCCCTGCGCTGAACAGGGGCGTCATCGAGTCGTCTGGTACTTTCATGGCGAACGTGCGCGTTCCCGAAATGTTTGTCGTCTCGAGCGTCGCTTTGGTGCGGATGCCCTCAGGAAGGTCTGTGCTGGTGACCATCTGACTCACCTGATGCCAGTTCAGCAGCGGAATCCAGCGCATGTCACCAGCAGGGGACTGATAGGTGGTACCTGACAGGGCCAGCATCGCGCTTGAGAATGCCGGTTTGCCGGTCTGAAGGAAATCCACATGCATGTGAAAGTGACTCGCAAATTTTTCCCAGATAACAGGATCTTCTGGATCCTTGTCAGCAAGGGCATCAGCGAGCACGTGCGGAGGGACTCCAATCGTCGTGGCCAATTCATTTTCCGTCATCCCTTCCGCTAATTCTTTCTGAATAAGGCCTTTGAGTATCACAGTGGGGACTCCAAGTGTGTCCTGACGCAGAAATCACATCGACGAGTCATTGGACCATCTCGCACGACACATTCCTTACCGATCGGCGGGGGGAGGCCGACCGCATGCGAGTGCGAGAAACCGTTGCCGAGATGAGATAGTCACGCCGGATTGGATGTCGTAGGCTGGCTTTCTCGTCCCGAATTACGTCGAACGATGGCGAAGAACATCTGGTTAACGGTGAAATGAGGGAGGGGACCCTCCTCGCTTGTACAGGATCCGTGTTCAGCAAATGCCCAAGAATGGCCGTCTCGACTTCAATACGCATACGCCACACTGTTCTGCGATGGTTCGCATAAAGGGACCGAGGTTTCGCCGATGGAGTTCGCGATGGCGGAGCAGATGGAAGTGGTGCTCTGCCCGTGCAATCGACCACAAGTTCCCTCGCCCGTCGCCCCGCTCCGTTCCGTTCTCCTGCTCGTTTTCAAACGTCATTCTGCTACGACTCGTGTCCTCTACCGGCTTGCGGTGGATCATAAGGTGTTACTCGGCCGTTCCATGGCTCACGGAAAGCTTCGGCCGCACTCGCCGCGTGTGACCCCTTGCAACAGACAGTCGGAGTTGGTTCTGCAGGATCAACGGATCAATACGGTGTCCGCATTGCACGCAGCGGAGAATCTTGACATTGTATTCGCCGGTGTGACCCAGGTCAAAACACCAGTCGTTCACGAGCAGGCCGGCGCAACGAGCGCAGGATCTCGTAGAGAACTGTTCACTCGCCGCGAGGAACCGAATAGTCTGATCATTCCCGCCTTCTGTCACAGTGCCGCATCGCATAGCTTCTCTTGCCTCCATCCTTCGTTCCATGATTCGCCTCCCAGTTGTTGGTATCGCGTTACGTGCGCTTGGGTTCAGAACGTCACTGTGGCCTCACCCGTTGCCGGTACTCTAGCCTCATCACATGATCGATCCATGAACGGATCATGAAGACATCTTCCTCTCATGAAAACTTGCCAGGAAACTGCTTCACCAACGCCGTCGTTACCGTATCCGCAATGACATAGTCGTGTTGGCGCATCGCCGGCCAAGTTGCCCCGACGTGCGCATAATCCTTGTCCTGGCACTGGGCGATCTGGAAGACATGATGGGCTCCATATGCTGCGATCAGGCCACAAATGGTGTCTTTCGGCAGGTAGGGATTGATTCCGTTGAGGAATATGGCAACGTCGTCAGCATTGGACGCCAAGTGGGCCAGCGCGGTATCTTGCTGGCGCTTATTCCCCGCGACGGTGGCGTCCGAGTATTCTTGAGCCGCGCAATCATTGATGGCCAACAAGCTGAAGAGCTTCTCCGACGCCGCGTCTCCATAAAACGATGTCATCGTGCGTGCGAGCTGTTTCGTATTGGCCACGACTTCCTTCTCGGCGGCATCCCGCGCCACCGGATTGTGCGTCGCGTTGTTCAACACCACGTGCCGAACCCAAAAAATGTGCCCGACCCAGAGATCGCGAAGGGCTTCCTGCGTGTCCACCACATGGGCGAGATTCACATTCCCGACTGGTCGCTGTTCGTGTTCACAGCTCATCAGGCCCACGAGCGCGAGGACCAGCACTGCCTCAGACTGACATATCTTGTTCATTATGCCCTCCGCTGCTCGGTCTCCGGCTCCTAGAACAGGGGAAAGTCTTTGTGTCCGTGTTAAGACCGTTCCCTTGAAGGTACGGTAACGCACCAAAATAAATCGCCGATGAATCCAAAATGAAGAATGCTTCATGCGTGATCGAATCACAACGAGCGCTGCTTTCTCCGTGAACCAGCCCGCGATGGCTGAGGCTGCCATCCATACGCAAGACGGTCCTGCGCCGGAGCGCCTCAGCCGTTAATGAAGGCGAGAACGCTCTCTCATGTCGACCCTCTCCGATTGAGTTTCTCCGTCCTCGTCACACTGCGCGTGCAGGGCCTCCCGCGCCTATCCTGTACGACGCGTCCCCACGGAGTTGATGCCACACATAGTGATCACCAGCGCCACCCCCACAATGATTAGCGGGAAGTAGGACGCAAAATAGTTGACCGCCAAATACAGTCCGGTGCTGCTCATGTCTGATACCCTTCCTTTCTGTTCTCTCATATTGATGAGATTCGCTGGCGCCAAGGCCGCGAGTGCTGCATTGTTATCCGATGACTCTGTCGGTCCAGGGATGCCCGCTCTCTCCAGCGCGCCGCCGAACCTTCTTCACGAATCACTTCCCTGCAACGATCTCCATTCCCATGGCCAAGACCCCACCCAAACACAAGGTCAAGACTCCTCCGTACAGCACGGCATCGATCAACGTGACAGCCATCATGGTGTTCCTCCTTTTTGAAAACATGCTCAATCCTTCTCACCTCAAGTGATGAGTTGCATTGTGTGTACAGCGTCCACGTTGTGCATAGGCCGTGCCGTTCTATCCATTCGCCAACACCTGATCGCAACTCATTGAAATACGATGTCTGCTTGTGATCACCGTTGGAAATTGCGGACGAGGGCCGCAGGAATTCCACGGTGGATCGCGGCTAGTCGCGGGCTCAGCTCACGACTGATCGCGGGCTGCGCCTTCTGAGAGGATGTAGAGAGAAAGAGTGCGGGGAAGGATCTGCTGTTTCGTCAGCGAGCAGGCGGACGCGTCATCCCAAACTGCTTCATCCGGCTGCGCAACGTGCTGGGAGGTATCCCTAGGCGCGCAGCCGCTCCATCGGGCCCTTCGATGTGCCAATGCGTAAGGGTGAGGGTCTGCAGAATGTGCCGTTGTTCGAAATCTTTGAGGCCAGCCGGTGGCGCTGCAGTGAAGGAGGAGTCCTGCGAACCCAAGACCTGTTCGTCGATCCGCAACACCGGGTCATGAGAGAGAATCATCGCTCGCTCAATCACATTTTCCAGTTCACGGACATTGCCGGGCCAGGTGTAGCGAATCAACCGTTCTAGAGATTCCTGGTCAATATCCTTGCACGAGCGGCGAAGTTTCACGCAGTATTGTTGAAGGAAATGTCGAGCCAATAGGGGGATATCCTCCGGGCGATTCCTGAGTGGAGGCAAGCCGATAGGAAAGACATTCAGACGATAAAAGAGATCGGCGCGAAATTTGCCGTCTTTGACGGCGGCAGGCAAGTCGCTATTGGTGGCAGCGATCACGCGCACATCAACACGAACGGTCTGTGTCCCACCCAGACGATCAATCATGCCATCTTGTAAGACGCGTAGCAACTTGGCCTGAGTCTCCAACGGCATTTCACCAATTTCATCCAAGAAGAGGCTGCCACCATGGGCCAGCTCAAATCGGCCTTCGCGCGGGCGGTCGGCCCCGGTAAACGCGCCTCGTTCATGGCCAAACAATTCGCTTTCGACCAACCCTGCCGGAAAGGCGGCGCAATTGACCCGTACCATCGGTTTCAGGTGCCGCGGGCTCCAATCATGGATCGCTTGAGCAATCAGTTCTTTGCCCGTTCCGGTTTCACCCGTAATAAGCACGGTCGTCGGAGTGGGCGCCACCTCGCGTGCAAGGCCTAACACATGCTGAAAGGCCAGGCTCTGCCCCACCAATGAGCCAATGTTCTTTGTGAGCCTCAATTCTTCGGTAAGGTAGACGTTTTCCTTGGCAAGCTGGTCTCGCAGTCGATCGATCTGTTCGTATGCCTGGACATGATCAATCGCATAGGCGATCTGCATCGCCACTTGCGTCAAAAACTCGAGATCTCCTGGATCCGGAGCGCCCGACTCGATACTGCCAATATTGAGAATGCCCAGACACCTGTCTCGAACGAGAAGAGGCAGATTAATCATTCGTCCAAGCCCTTCCTGAACGTACAATTTGTCTTCAGGGAAGACTTGATCCCGCTCCAGGTCAGGACGGATGTGTAGTGTTTTCTGCTCGTAGGCCCAACCCATCCCGCTTCCCATACGTGGAACAATGGCATTACGTTGTAGCACCCGCTGCGCCATCGTCGTTGCGAGGACATAAAACCTAAACCCGTCGACCTCACGATCGTACTGGGTGACAGACGCCCGTGCCCACGGAATGACCTTGGTGATCTCGGCTGTAATCGCTTCCCAGAGGCTGCGCATATCCCGCTGCGAATTGAGCACCACCGAGACAGCCAAAAGGGCTCGATAGTTTCTCTCAATCCGGTCCATAGGCATGCCACCACTCCCTGAAAATATAAATTGAATCACAGCGCTTGCACTCATGTCTATAACATCCGCGCAGGAAACGGGGAAATAACGAAACCCTTTCGCGATGCTGTCGGGGAAGAAACGTATACAGAGGTGGCTAGACGAGGAGCGGGTTACAATATCGGGGGCAGGTCAGTAGCAAATCAATAGGTGTTCTTCCCATGAGGCCAAGCAACTCTGAAGGGGGCCATCCAGTCATTGAATTGAATGGTCGGAACAGCAGTAGTGAGAGCACTCTGCTCAAGCAGTAGTGTGCAGTCCTTGGCAAGGCGTTCGATTGTATCAATGCTATGACCTGCCCGCGTAAGACCTCCGCTTCAGCCTTTATCATCACGTCCCCTCCGTTGTCCACTTGCTCCACTCTGGACGCGTGAGGATCTCAATCACGGCTGGGTCGGAGTCTTCAGAAGACGCTTGAGCGCATCTCCCAGGCGATGCAGTGAGAATTCTTTCTCGACGAACTCACTCACCCCAAGTGCCCGGACCTGCTGCTCCACCTCAGGGGTCCTGGCTCCTGTTAGAATGATGATCGGTTTCTTGGGATCGAGACTGTGGATCTGTCGCAAGACTGTGAGCCCATCCATCTCAGGCATTTTCAGGTCAAGCACCACGACATCGGGGCGTTCTCGACGAAAAAGTTCCAGGCCTTTTTGCCCCCCATCGGCAAGTACCACGTCATACCCTTTCCGCCTGAGGAGCGTGTCGAGAAGATGTCGGATGCCCTGCTCATCGTCAATCACGAGAATCTTGGCCATCGGACCTCCCAGCACACGAGTGCGACGCGCACCGTACATGCACGGTGCGGGCTCCGTCACCTGGCCATTCCGCCAGTCACAGCCCTATTCTTATTATGCTACAAAAGCATGCGATCCCGAAAGACAGGCAGATGACACTCGCAAATCTCAGGAGAGTCGCCCCATGGAGAAACGAAAGTGCCCGCGCTTTCCCGTCATGTTGCCTACCGTGTTCTTCGGCGAGCGGACGGGAGGTGGATTGGTGATGGATGTGTCGTTGGAAGGATCTCGCATCCGGAGCGCAGCGCCCATGCAGAAAGGCGACTATGTACGGATACGAATCGATCTCATCGGAGACACCCTGACCGGAGACCTTGCCGTCGTCCGCTGGTCGAGGACGGAAGAATTTGGTGTGGAATTAATTCGAATGGCACCGGATCAACAAACTCGACTGCATGGATTCATCAATCTGTTCAACGCTAACCCACTAAGTGGATCCACCACAGCTACCACTGAAGTTGAAACCGCGCCTCCTCCTCCGCTTTGAAATTCGAGGGGGTGATCTGACGGCCTCGATGCCCGAATCCAATAGGGTCTTGAGGCTGTCCAAAATTCTCGTTCAGTTCCAGGTTCCTAGACATCGACGTTTCAGGGCTTTGTCCTAATCTTCGTGAGGGTTCAAAAATAACCGATATTGGTCTCGTACTAGTTCGCCGTGCTGAAACCCATTGACCTCCATCCGAATCTCCTTCCTGCGGACAACAGGTCATAGCTAAACGGCTTGAGAGAACGGGGTCGGGAGCCTTTGCTCGACCGCTGAGGAGCCAGTCAAACTCCCGGCCTCGGCTCTCCGTCCGGTCATGCCTCTCAGCGTTTTTTCCGGTTCGGCAGATGGCCAGAGCGCACCTGACAGGCCAGGACGTCCATGATTACGCGAGTGGAGATGAGAGCGGTGATCTCGGCTGCATCGTAGGGTGGAGAGCACTCCACGATCTCCATTCCGGCGATAGGCTTGCTGTCCGCGATGACCTGAAGGAACTTCAGTACTTCGCGGGGCAAAAACCCGCCTGGTTCAGGCCAGCCGGTTCCAGGCACGAAGGCGGCATCCAAACAATCCACATCGAAGCTCAGCCAGACCGCATCGACGCCGTCCCAGGCCACTTCGAGCGCACGTTTGGCGGCAGTCTCAATTCCCATCTCCACGCAATCGGTGATGGTCATGATGGTGGTTTGGCGTTCACGGCCGGCCTTCACCCCAGGTCGCGGCGACTGCCACCCGCCGATCCCGATCTGCACAAGATTCTTTGCCGGCACGTTGGGAATATTCGTCGCGTGAAACCAGGGTGTGGTGTGCATGCGTTCGTCGAGATCGGTCTCTTGTGTATCCACATGTCGATCGAAGTGAATGATGCCGAGCTTGCCGCCATTCAGATTCTCGGCGATCCCCCGCACGGTCGCAAAGCCCAGGGAATGGTCGCCGCCGAGCACCACGGGAAACGCCCCACTGGCATAGACGTGCGAGACACCCTTACTGACCTGATCGAACGTCTTTTCAATGTTGGCAGGTATGGTAAATACATCGCCGAGGTCGCACATGGAAATGGACTCCCGCAGATCCACGCCGAGCTCAAAGCTATAAGATCCATAGAGCGCCGAGATCTTGCGAATGCCCTGAGGGCCGAACCGCGTGCCGGACCGATAGGTCGTGCCGCCATCGAACGGCGCCCCAAGAATGGCCACGTCGTACTGGCCGCACTTGCGTACGTCTTCGATGTAGGGCGCTTTGGCAAAGGTGTTGATCCCAGCGAAGTGGGGGAGTTCTCCACGACTGAACGTGGGAATTCGACGATCTTGAATGGAATCGGCGCCTGGCAGGCCTATCTCCAGACCCCGGGCTATTTCTTCTTCATACTTCGTGGTCGGGAGCAGCGCTTCCGCTTCGACCGCGTATTTCGCCTCCGGACCATAGTTATCATGTAGGGGAACCTTGCCTCTGTATTTTCGTTCTTTTGCCACGATCACTCCTTTCTTGCGCACTACAGTGATGAATCTATTTGAAAACCCATGTTCCGACATGAAACTTGGTTAACCGGCCTGCGTTTCAATTTTGGATACGTTTGGACTCCCCGGAGTTTCCACGAGCAATTCTGGTTGCCATCGCGTAGACGATGTGCCCACAAGGGCACTTCTTCGGGATCGTGGCCGGGTTCGAGCGTCGTCGCGTGCCCAGGAAGTGCCTGGTCTTCACCACAACAGCGGAGGTCTTCCGTCAACATCTTGTGCGTACTGGTTGGATGCGGGTCCTTCCATCCATTTCCGATACCGGACAGGCTGCCAATACCCTCTCCATTCATATCGACGAGATACCTTCGAGGGGATTCTTTTGATGCCGTTCTCCTAGAATATTTTTCATTACAATATATAGCGTGGTGACACTTAAAATACTGCCCAAGACCAGCGGTACAGCCCAGAGCTGCCACCAGGGCGCATCCGGTGCAACCGCGTAGACACGAGGCCAGGCGATGTTCACGAATTCAAACAAGGACCAGAGAAAAGCGGCCACATTGATCGCCAGCCCCCAGCCTCCCAGCTTTAGCTCACCCAGTGCCGGGTTCCAGCGGCCTGTGAGCCGAGTATAGAGCCCGACCCCGGTCGTCAGGGCAAACATGGCGTACAGCCCGCCTGTGCCGAACGCGATCACCGTGGCCACTGCCCCATCGTTCAGCCCGAACAACAACCCGAGTCCCGCCAGTAGCACGACGCAGAGCACCGCATTGCGTGGAATCTTGGAGGCCGTCACCCGGCTAAACACCATAGGCATGTTGCCCTCGCGAGCCATGGAGTACACAATCCGCGACGTGTATTGCACCATAGAGGCCCCGCACGCCAGGAAGGCAATCATGACGATCGTCAGAAACGGTGTTTCAGCCCAGGCTCCGAAGCTACTCGCAATCACTGGTGTGACGGGATCGGACGTGGCGCTAGTATGCACAAGTGTGTCGCGGTTGAAGCTTAACGTCAGGGCGGCTGAGTTGAAGAGCACCACACCTCCCACCATGCAGAGCGACAAAAAAATCGCGCGTGGGACCATTCGCTTGGGGTTATGGGTTTCTTCGGCGATGGTGGAGCAGGCATCAAAACCGATGAAGGCCCAACCAGAAATGGCGAGCGCCGCCAGAAACGCAGCGGTTTGGCTGGGTGCGGTGCCCGTGCCTAGATGCTCAAACAATTCTGAAAATCCATGCTGCCGGAAAAAGAGAAACAGCAGCAGCGCCACGCCGAAGGATCCGACGATTTCCGCATACACACCCAGGGTAATCACCAACTTAAACACATTCACGTGAACCAGATTGAGCACCGTACAGATCACTAAAAACACGGCCCCCCATATTACTAACGTGACCCCTCCTTCACTCCCAAACCCAAAAAAAAGCGCAAGCCAGACACCGCCGGTATAGGCGGTCGTCGTCAGCATGGCGATCGTGGAGCTCACGTAGATGACTCCGGCATACTTCCCGGCGGTGGCACCTCCGAGCTGCCGTGCCCACTTGTACGCACCCCCCGCAATCGGAATCTGCGAGGACAGCTCAGCGTAGACGGTCGCCACCAACATCTGCATCACCAGACAGAGCGCCAGGGCACCAAACCAACCGCCCCCCGTCACCACCGTCTGCACGCCAATGATGGCATACAGCCCCGCCACCGGTGAAACGGTCGCGAAGCCAATCGTCAGGCTATTCCAGAGAGTCAGACTGCGGTTGAGTGTCTCGGGAGAACTCGTGGCGGTATCCGGAAGGTCCGTATCCGGACTTGCGTTAATTAACATGACAGTCCTCCCTGACTTGACAGCAGGTCAGGCTGATCCGGTACGGAAAGAACTATGGAATGGAAATGCATCACGAAGCCTCCTTGTCGAGCGGGTTAAAATTCCAGAAGGCCATGTACCCCAGTACATGATCTCCCGGGCTTTTATCCCTCCGTGGAGCCTCGTTATGCGAGACCGGAAACTCTCGGACCAGACACTCCCTAGGAAAGGAAGCCGGAACCCTAGTTTCACCTTCAAGGCGATCTTACTACCTGGCCACACCAAAGTCAAAAAAATGGCATACCCTATCTCCTCTCCTCAAAAGTTTTACCACCGTGGCCGGTACACCCTTCGGTCAGAATCTGGTTGTTCCAGCCCGATTTCCCACAGTTCGAATGGCGCGAAATCGGAGTATCGTCGCCACTGAAAAACCCCCTATCGTCACTGACGGTGTGGATGTGCGCGCGAGTCGTCCTTCGCGGCGTGAGATTCTGGTATAAGGTAGCAAGCTAGCGGCTGGCATAGGGGGTTGCTGCTCTGCTTGGGAACGTGGGAGCGTCCCCCAGCAAATCCTATGGAATGGGCGAGTCAACCATGGGCCTCCTCGATTCTCTGATGCCCGCTCGCACAGCCCTGCTAGTGATCGACATGCAGGGCGACTTCCTCCTGCCGGAGGGGTATGCGGCACAGGCGGGACTCAACCTCGCGCCGCTGGTCGCAACCATCCGCCCAATCGAAAAGCTTCTTGCGGTAGGACGCGCAGCCAGAAGAACGTCCATCTGGTTCGTATCGTTTGCTTGGTTCGCGGAACGAAATTAATCAGATAGACCAGACAAATCGAAAAAAGTAGAATGTCCCCGTTAACTCATCCCCGACCTCTCCTGAAAGGGAAACTACCATGAAACCATTCCGACTCCTCTCCTTGACCTTGGGGCTACTTCTCTCGTGTACTGCTCTGGCGTCGGCGGAAATTCTTGCTCTCCTCAACTATGAGAGTAAGCCGGACCAGCCGGTGAGACGAGAAGGGATCGCGATCATGGAGATTGATCCCGAGTCGTCGGACTTCGGGAAAATCTTGATGGAGATTCCCCTTCCATCCGACCTTGTCGCCCACCACATCTTCTTCAACCGCGATCGGACCAAGGCCTACATTACGGCGTTAGGCAAACCCGTGCTGCATGTCGTGGATCTCACCCACTTCCCCTATCGGCTGCGCGCCATTGCTGTGCCGGACTGCCAGGTCTTGGAAGACCTGGTAGTGTCGGAAGATAACCGGACATGGTACCTCACCTGTATGGGCTCGAGCACAGTGATTATGGGTGACGCCGTGAAAGATCAGCCGATTAAAACAATCAGTGCGGCTGAACCGGCAGCGGCCTTTATCCTGAATCCGCACGGCATTGCAATTCACAATGGCATTGATCGGGTTCTCATCACCAGCACCATCAAACCGGATAATATGGCGGAGGCGGGTGAGACGGTCACGGTGTTGGAGGCCAGTACCGGGAAGGTGCTGTCGACGCACAAAGTATCGTCGAAACCGTCTCCCGCCAAAGCCGCCCCTGTTGAAGTCATGTTTGCCCCGAAGGCGAATCCGCCGGTGGTGCACATTACCAATATGTTCGAAGCGACGCTGTGGGCCGGGATCTGGGATCCGAAGGCTCAGTCATTTTCCTTTTATCAGGTGGACGACTTTGGCGCGAGGGAACAAGGGATGCCGTTGGAAATGCTTTATAACGCGAAGGGGGACCGCTTGTACGTCACCACGGCCAAGCCGGGATTTGTCAATCTGTATGACAATACCGATCCGCGACAGCCGAAGTTTCTTCAAGCCATTCCCGCCGCTCCAGGCGCCCATCATAGTGTCCTGTCGCCCGATGAACGGTATCTGTTCGTCCAAAATAGCCTGCTCAATTTGGAAAGCATGAGCGACGGCTCCATCACGGTGATTGACCTGACGAAGGGCAAAGTCCTGGGGAGTATTGAGACGTTGAAAGCGCAAGGATTCAACCCCAACTGCATCATGCTGCTTCCGAATCATTTTCAGCAGGCGGACTTGCGTGCGAACCAGGTTGTCGAGTGAACCGGCGGCAAAGCATTGCTTCACGTGTGGAGAAGAAGCGTGATTGAGAGAATAAATTGTCAGGAACCCTTTCTGACTCGCTTGCTCTGATTTCCAGGCAGGGAGTAGGCTGGCGGTGGAGAAGAAGGTTGAGGCTGAGGTTAAGGCTCAGTAAAGAGGCTCGCCATGTGAATTGCCTTCCTCCTGCTGCTGCCACTGCCGCTCTCCGTCCAGGCGGAAGATCTCGGCGAGTTGAGCGCGAATCCGTTCAATTCTGAATCCACGTCCAATCCATTCGGGGCTGGAAGCCCCTTCAAGCCGGACGGCCTGAACAATCCCTTCAGTCCCTACGGCAGTCAATTCAGCAATCAATCGGCGACGAATCCGTTCGCCACCGATGCGCCTCGGCTCCTTGTTCGTCTGTCTGGTTTCTCTGGTCTCTCTGGTTCTTCTGGTTGGTTTTCCGGTCCGGCCAACAAGACAGACCAAATAGACCAGATAAAC
>Ga0209640_10002093_pt1 | contig 17288 bp, 16 predicted proteins | sample RifCSP10_1_FD_184018 | JGI IMG/M metagenome (GOLD analysis project Ga0209640, IMG submission 184018) | Soil microbial communities from Rifle, Colorado - Rifle CSP2_sed 10_1 (SPAdes) (version 2) | ecosystem: Environmental > Terrestrial > Deep subsurface > Rock core/Sediment | place: Rifle... | reverse complement strand
CACGAGCGCGATCGGCGCGGCGATGATCGGCTGGTTCGGCACCGCGATGCTGTGCTACGTCACCCCCAAGGAGCACCTGGGGCTGCCCGACAAGGACGATGTCAAGGACGGCATCATCGCCTACAAGATCGCGGCGCACGCGGCCGACCTCGCCAAAGGGCACCCGGGCGCGCAGATGCGGGACAACGCGCTGTCGAAGGCGCGCTTCGAGTTTCGCTGGGAGGACCAGTTCAACCTCGGGCTCGACCCGGACAAGGCGCGCGAATTTCACGATGAGACGCTGCCGCAGGAAGGCGCCAAGCTCGCGCATTTCTGCTCGATGTGCGGGCCGCACTTCTGCTCGATGAAAATCACGCAGGACGTGCGCGAATATGCCGAGCAGCAGGGGCTGGCGGAGGCCGCGGCGCTCGAGCAGGGCCTGCGCGACAAGGCGAAGGAATTCGTCGAGGGCGGCGCGGAGCTCTACCGGCGGGCATAAGCCCGCCCGGTGGACTCCGGCGCGCGGCCGCCCCGGAGGAAACGTTTTGTTACATCCCGGGCCCGCTTTCGTGGGCGCGCGCGGGCACCTCGGCTACAATTCCCCGCTCTAAACCCAGTGAACGGTGACCGGTGATCGGTGACCGGTTTGAGGGCACATGGGCTGGATAACACGCAGAAGGGCCGTCGGCGCTACGATCCTTGCGCTGATATTGACCGCGGGCGCGGCCGCCTACGGCTGGTGGGGCGCGCGCGGCGCCGACCCGGGGTATCGCTTCGGCAAGGTCGAGCGCGGCACCGTCACGGCGGCCATTGCGGCCACCGGCACCATCAACCCGGTCACCGCGGTCCAGGTCGGCTCCCAGGTCTCCGGGCAGATCAAGGAGATCACCGTCGACTTCAACTCGGAGGTCAAGAAGGGCCAGATCATCGCCCGCATCGACTCCGAATCGTTCGCGCTGCGCGTGAACCAGGCGATGGCGGACCTGGAGGCGGCGCGCGCCACCGTGCTCACCCAGCGCGCGAACGTTGCGGCTCTGCAGGCCGAGGTGTCGCGCGCCCGGGTCAATCTGGCCGAGGCCGAGCGCGAGTTTCAGCGCAACAGGACGCTCCACGAGAAGAACTTCGTGTCGGCTGCCGCGCTCGACAAGGCGGAGTTTGCGTTCCGCGCCGCGCAGGAGCAGGTCAAGACCGCGCAGGCGCAGCTTGCGGTGGGCGAGTCCCAGGTGCGCAATGTCGAGGCGCTGGTGAAGCAGCGTGATTCGCAGCTCTCACAGGCAAAGGTGGATCTCGACCGCACCACCATCCGCGCGCCGGTGGACGGCACCGTCGTCAAGAAGTCGGTGGAACCCGGCCAGACCGTGGCGGCGAGCCTGCAGGCGCCGGAGCTCTTCGTGATCGCCCAGGACCTGCGCCGCATGCAGGTCGACGTCTCCATCGACGAGGCGGAAGTGGGGCGCGTTCGCGAGGGGCAATCGGCGACGTTCACCGTAGACTCGTTTCCCGGGAGGACATTCCGCGGCACCGTGGGACAGGTGCGCAAGGCCGCGCTGGTGGTGCAGAACGTCGTGACTTATACCGCGATCATCGCGACGTCCAATCCCAACCTGGAGCTGTTCCCGGGCATGACCGCCAACGTGCGTATCGTTGTCGCCACGCGTGACAACGCGCTGAAAGTGCCGAATGCGGCGTTGCGTTTTCGGCCCGCGGGCGCGGCGGAGACGCGGGCGGCGGGCGGCGAGGGCGGCGCCACCGCGGCGCAGATTCCGGGAGACGAGGCGAAGGGCGGGCGCGGCGCGCAGGCCGGCGAGGCGATCCGCGAGCGGCTCGGCAAGGAGCTCAACCTGACCGCTGAGCAGCAGACCAAGCTGGATGAAATCCTGCGCGACACCCGCGAGCGGATCCGCGCGATCCCGGGCGAGGACCAGGCCGAGCGCCGCCGGCAGTCCGAGCGGCTGCGGGCGGAATCGCGCGCGCGGATCGCCGAGATCCTCGATCCCCGGCAGCGCAAGCGCTACGAGGAGATGGCGGCGAGCCGCGCCGGCGGGCGCTCCGCGACGAGTGGTCGCGTGTGGGTCGTCGACGATACCGGCAAGCTCGCAGCCGTCGACGTGCGCCTCGGGCTTGCCGATGGCAGCGCCACCGAAGTGGTCGGCGGCGCCCTGCAGGAGGGGACGCAGGTCGTCATCGGAACCCGGGCCGACAAGACGGCGCGGGTGCAGCCGAAGGGCGGCCCACGCTTCGGTTTCTGACATGAGCCAGCCGCTGATCGTCACCCGCGATTTCGTCAAGGAGTACCGCATGGGGGGCTACTCCGTGACGGCGCTGCACGGCGTCTCGCTCGGGATTGCCGCTGGCGAGTTCGTCGCGGTAATGGGGCCGTCGGGGTCCGGCAAGTCCACGTTCATGAATCTCCTCGGCTGCCTCGATACGCCGACCAGCGGCGACTACTACCTCGCGGGCGAAGAGGTCTCGAAGCTGTCGGGCGATGCGCTGGCGGCGACGCGCAACCGCCGCATCGGTTTCGTGTTCCAGAACTTCAACCTGCTCGCGCGCACGTCCGCGGTCGAGAACGTGGAGCTGCCGCTCCTGTACAGCCATTGCCCGGCCGGCGAGCGCCGGCAGCGGGCGCTCGCGCGGCTCGCGGAAGTCGGGCTCGAACAGCGCGCCGGCCATCTTCCCCAGCAGCTCTCAGGCGGCCAGCAGCAGCGGGTCGCCATCGCCCGTGCGCTCGTGAACCAGCCCGTGCTGATCCTCGCCGACGAGCCGACCGGCGCGCTCGACACGCGGACCAGCTTCGAGCTGATGGGTCTCCTGCAGCAGCTCAATCGCACCGGCATGACCGTGGTGCTGGTCACGCACGAGCGCGACGTCGCCGCCTTTGCCTCGCGCATCGTGAGCTTCCGCGACGGGCGGGTGGTGGACGACCGGCGCGTCGCGCAGCCGGCCGACGCGCGCGAAATGCTGCAGGATTTTGACAAGCGCGCGGCGTGAGGATAAGAGCGTGACCCTGTTCGCAAGCATACGCATCGCGCTGCGCGCGCTGCGCGTGAACAAGCTGCGCAGCACGCTCACCATGCTCGGCATCATCATCGGTGTCAGCGCGGTCATCGTCATGATCTCGGTGGGCAGCGGCGCGCAGGCGCGCGTCGAGGACCAGATCCGGACGCTCGGCACCAATCTCATCATCCTGGTGCCCGGCTCGGTGACGAGCGGGGGAGTGCGCATGGGTGCAGGCTCGCGCGCCTCGCTGACCGAGGACGACTCGTACGCGATCCAGCGCGAGGTCGCGGCGGTGCAGGCGGCGGCGCCCGCGCTGCGCGGCACCGGCCAGGTGGTCGCGGGCACCAGCAACTGGGCCACGGTCTTCTACGGGGTCACGCCCGAGTACTTGGAGGCGCGGAACTGGGTGATCGCGGCCGGCAGGGGCTTCGAGCCAGCGGAGATGATTGGCGCGGGGAAGGTCGCGCTGCTGGGCGAGACCGTGGCACGCAGCCTGTTCGGAGACCAGGACCCCATCGGCCAGGTCATCCGCATCCGCAAGGTGCCAGTCACCGTGATCGGTTTGCTGGAGCGCAAGGGCCAGAGCCTGCTCGGGCAGGACCAGGACGACGTGATCCTGATGCCGCTCTCCACCGCCCGCAACCGCGTGCTGGGCGGGGGAACCGCCAGGCACCGCGGAGTCGGATCGGTTTCGATCAAGATCCGGGACGGCGAGGACATGACACAGGCCGTGGAGCAGATTCGCAGCCTGCTGCGGCAGCGCCACCGTCTCCAGCCGGGGCAGGACGACGACTTCACGTTGCGCAATCTCTCCGAAGTGCTGCAGGCACGCGAAGAGTCGAGCCGCATCATGACGCTCCTGCTGGCGGCGATTGCCTCGGTCTCGCTGCTGGTAGGCGGCATCGGCATCATGAACATCATGCTCGTCTCCGTGACGGAGCGCACGCGGGAGATCGGGCTGAGGATGGCGGTCGGCGCGCGTGCCCGGGACATCCTGGCGCAGTTCCTGGTGGAGGCGGTAACGCTTGCCCTGATCGGCGGAGCGCTCGGCATCGCGCTGGGCGTGGCGGGATCGTACGCGGTCGCGCAACTGGCCGAATGGAGGACCGAGCTCAGCGCGCAGTCCATCGTCCTTGCTGCCGGTTTCGCCGCCACGGTCGGCGTGTTCTTCGGCTACTACCCGGCGCGCAAGGCCTCGCGCCTGCTGCCGATCGAGGCGCTGCGCTACGAGTGATTCCGGCGGTCGCGTAGAATGGCGCCCTGAATGGACTGGGCGCTCTATCTCAAGGCCGTTGGTCTCGGCGTCGTCGAAGGTCTCACCGAATTTCTCCCGATCTCCAGCACCGGGCACCTCATCATTGCCGGGCAGCTGATCGGCTATACCGGCGAGAAGGCCAAAGTATTCGAGATCGTGATCCAGAGCGGGGCGATGCTCGCGGTCATCTGGGAGTATCGCGAGCGCTTCGGGCGCGTGCTGGCGGGACTGCATTGTGACGTCGCGGCCCGGCGCTTCGCCGTGAATCTCGCGGTGGCGTTCCTGCCGGCGGCGCTGCTCGGGCTTGCGTTCGCGGGCGCGATCAAGCAGCACCTGTTCCACGCCGTTCCCGTCGCAGCCGCCTTCATCCTCGGCGGCCTGATCATTCTCTGGGTGGAGCGATCACCGCGGCGGGCAACGGTGGAACGCGTGGACGATATGACCTGGCAGGACGCGCTCAAGGTCGGCCTGGCGCAGTCCTTCGCGCTGATTCCGGGCATGTCGCGGGCGGGAGCGACCATCATCGGCGGCATGCTGTTCGGCCTGTCGCGCCGGGCCGCCACCGAGTTCTCGTTCTTTCTCGCGGTGCCGACGCTGATCGCGGCGGGCGCCTATGACTTCTACCAGAATCGCGCGCTCTTCGATGCCGGCGATCTCGGCGTCTTCTCAGCCGGTTTCGTCGTCTCTTTCGTCTCGGCGTTCCTGTGCGTGCGCTGGCTGCTGCGCTATATCGCGACCCACGATTTCAGCGTCTTCGCGTGGTACCGCATCGCTTTCGGCATCATCGTGCTCGCCACCGCCTACACGGGATACGTCGACTGGGCCCCGGATTAGGACTGGGTCCACGGCAGTCCCGCGGCCCGCCACCCACCGGTGGTATTGCGGTGACCCTGGGCGTCACGGTCGCCCTCGAAGCCTTCCAGCACGTTGTAGCTCGCTGCGTAGCCGGCCTGCTGGGCGAGCAGGGCGGCGTTGTGCGAGCGCCCGCCGCTGCGGCAAATGAACAGCACCGGCTCGTTCTTGTCCGCGTGTTCGGCGAGCTCAGCCAGGAACTCGGGGTTCGGCCGGTTGCCGGGATAGGTCAGCAGCTCGATCTGCACGGCGCCGGGTATGCGTCCCACGTAGTCCCACTCGGCGCGGGTGCGCACGTCGATCAACTTCGCGCCGGGCGCGTTGCGCCATAACTCGTAGGCCTCGGCAGGCATGAGCGCGCCGCTGTAGGGCAGGCCGAGCTGGCGAGCACGCCCGGAGGCTTTCCCAAGAATTTCGCTTAACGTCATTTCACGGAGATCCTTGTCTTTCGCCAGAGCAGGTGCTCACGATGCGGAGCCTATCCGGCTGGAAAGTAAGAACTATTTTAGCTGATAGTCGCGCATGGGCGATCCGCACCAATATAGTGCACAATGCCCGCAGGGGCACAATTCCAGTGCGCGGGAGCTTGGGTGGGGGAAACAAACCCCTTGTGGCACAATGCATTTCGCAGAAAAAACCTTGGCACAATTCCTGCTCAACAGGAAGCCCCGGATTGCCGATTTTTCGTAATAACAATCAACTCAGGAGAGCTCGATGGGAACCGTTGCCGACGTATTGAAAATGGTCAAGGACAACGAGGTGAAGTTCGTCGATCTGCGCTTCACCGACACGCGCGGCAAGGAGCAGCACGTCTCGGTGCCGGTGTCGGCCTTCGGCGAGCACAAATTCAGCGACGGCCACTTCTTCGACGGCTCCTCCATCGCCGGTTGGAAAGGCATCGAAGCCTCCGACATGGTCCTCATGCCGGATCCCGATACCGCGCGCATGGACCCCTTCACCGACGAGCCCACCCTGCTCCTGACGTGCGACGTGATCGAGCCCTCCGACGGCAAGGGTTATGACCGGGATCCGCGCTCGATCGCCAAGCGCGGCGAGGCCTACCTCAAGTCGACCGGCATCGCCGATACCGCTTTCTTCGGTCCCGAGCCCGAGTTCTTCATCTTCGATGCGGTCACCTGGAAGATCGAAATGGGCCAGGCGTTCTACAAGATCAAGTCGGAAGAGGCGCCGTGGTCCTCGGGAGAAGAGTTCGAGGGCGGCAACATGGGCCACCGCGCTCCGATCAAGGGCGGCTACTTTCCCGTGCCGCCGGTGGATTCGCTGCAGGACATCCGCTCGGCGATGGTGCTGGCGATGCAGGAAATGGGGGTGGAGTGCGAGGTGCACCACCACGAAGTGGGCGCCATGGGTCAGTGCGAGATCGGCACCAAGTTCAACAGCCTGGTGAAGCGCGCCGACTGGATGATGATCCTGAAGTATGCGGTGCACAACGTCGCCCAGTCCTACGGCAAGACCGCAACCTTCATGCCGAAGCCCGTGGTCGGCGACAACGGCTCGGGGATGCACGTGCACCAGTCGCTCGCGAAGGGCGGGCAGAACCTGTTCATGGGCAACGGCTACGCCGGGCTGTCCGAGCTCGCGCTGCACTACATCGGCGGTATCATCAAGCACGCGAAGGCGTTGAACGCGATCACTTGCCCCGGGACTAACTCCTACAAACGCCTCGTGCCGGGTTTCGAGGCGCCGATCAATCTCGCCTACTCCTCGCGCAACCGCTCGGCGGCGGTGCGCGTGCCGCTGGTCGCGAACCCGAAGGGGCGCCGCATCGAAGTGCGCTTCCCCGATCCCACCTGCAATCCGTACCTCGCGTTCACCGCGATGTTGATGGCGGGATTGGACGGCATCCAGAACAAGATCAAGCCGGGTGACCCGATCGACAAGAACCTATACGACCTGCCGCCGGAAATTGCCGCGCGCGTGCCCAAAGTGTGCGCCTCGCTCGAGCAGGCGCTCGAGGAGCTCGAGAAGGACCACGACTTCCTGACGCGCGGCGGCGTGTTCTCGAAGGATATGCTGCAGGCCTACATGGGGCTCAAGGAAGAGGAACTGACGGCGTTTCGCATGCAGACCCATCCGCTCGAGTTCCAGCTCTACTACAGCCTGTAGCGAGGTGCCGGGGCAGGCCATCGAGGGCGGGTGATCCCCGCCCTTTTTGTCGACCCCGAGCGTGCGCACCATTTAAGTGCGTTGCATTTTTCCTCGTGTTGACATAGAGTTACGCATAAACTCCAGCGCCCGGCGGTTGGCGATTGAGGGCCTTGGAGCGTTTTTCCCTGAGACGAGAGGCCTGCGAACGATGACGCGCCCCATGCTGGCTCTGGCACTCGCGCTGATGGCGGGGTCGGTGCGCGCGGATATCTGGGAATGCGTGGACGAGAGCGGCAACAAGCGCTTCACCAACATCCGGTCCGAGGCGAGGGGCTGCAGGATGCTCAACGTCGGCCCGACCAACACGGTGCCGGGGACGAAGCAGCAGTCGGGGGGCGCGCCCCCGGGTTTTCCCCGGGTGGACGGAGAAACGCAGAGGCAGCGCGATATCGACCGGCGCAGAATCCTCGAGCACGAGCTCGCCGCCGAGCAGAAGCTCCTAGAGCAGGCGCGCAATGAGCTCGCGGTGCAGGACTCGATGCGGCTCGGCAGCGAGCGCAATTACCAGCGCGTGCTGGACCGGCTCGAGCCGTACCAGAGGAAAGTGAAGCTGCACGAGGACAACATCGCCAACCTCAGGCGCGAGCTCACCGGCGGCCGGTGAGCCCGGCCGCCGGCGCGTCTCGCTTTTTAGGCATCGTCCCCGCCCGTGGCGCGGTTCTTGCTCCGACCGGGTACCGAACCTGTGATATGACACTCGCGGCCCTCTCCGGTCTGGATCTGCTGGCGACGGCGGTGGTGCTGGTGGATGCCGGGCTCGCTGTGCGTTACGTGAATCCGGCGGCCGAAAACCTGTTCGAAACGAGCAGCAGGAACGTGGCGGGCCAATCGCTGGACAAGCTGTTCACGGATGCCGGGGTGCTGATGACCGCGATCGGGCAGGCGCGCGCGACCACCGCGAGCTACACCGAGCACGATATGGAGCTCGAGGTGAACGAGCGCCTGCGGCTGCACCTGTCGTGCACGGTCACCCCCATCGAGCTCACCTCGGGTGTCGCGGGAATCGGCGAGCTGCTCCTCGAGTTCCGCCATATCGACCGGCAGCTCAAGATCGCGCGCGAGGAGCGCCTGCTGGACGAGGGCCAGGCCACCCGCGAGCTGATACGCAATCTCGCGCACGAGATCAAGAACCCGCTGGGCGGCATCCGCGGCGCGGCGCAGCTGCTCGACCGGGAGCTGGAACGGCCCGGCCTGCACGAATACACGCAGGTGATCATGAACGAGGCCGATCGGCTGCAGTCGCTGATGGACCGCCTGCTGACCCCTCATCGCCTGCCGCAGCCGGGCCAGCTGAGCCCGCACGAGGTGCTGGAGCGCGTGCGCAGCCTCATCCACGCGGAATTTCCGCGGGGCATCACCATCCGCCGCGACTACGACGTGAGCCTGCCGCGCATCCTGGGCGACAAGGAGCAGCTGATACAGGCGGTGCTCAACATCGCGCGCAATGCGGCGCAGGCCATCGCGGGGAGCGGCCGCGAAGGGGATATCCTGCTCCGCACCCGCGTATTGCGGCAGGTCACGCTGGCCCGCCGCCGCCATCGCCACGCGGTCCAGCTGGAGATCACGGACAACGGCCCCGGCATTCCTGCCGCGCTCCAGGAGCGCGTGTTCCATCCGCTGGTTTCGGGACGCACGGGAGGCAGCGGCCTGGGCCTGACCCTGGCTCAGGCCTTCATCAACCAGAATCAGGGCATTGTCTGGTTCGACAGCGCGCCGGGCAGCACGACCTTTACCATCCTGCTTCCCGTGGAAGAAACATGAAGCCAGTGTGGATCATCGACGACGACCGCTCGATACGCTGGGTATTCGAGAAGGCGCTCGCGCGGGAAAACATCGCGTACCGGACCTTTTCCTCGGCGCAGGAGGCGCTCGCCGCGCTCGACGCCGAGACGCCGCAGGTCGTGGTCAGCGACATCCGCATGCCGGGCGAGTCCGGCCTCGAGCTCCTGCAGCGGGCAAGGGCGCTGCACGCCAATCTGCCGGTCATCATCATGACCGCCTATTCCGATCTCGAAAGCGCGGTGAGCGCGTTCCAGGGAGGAGCCTACGAGTACTTGCCCAAGCCGTTCGACGTCGACCACGCGGTCGAGCTGATCCGGCGCGCGATGGGGGAGGGCGTGCGGCAGGACGGCACGGCGGACGCGGTGGAAGCGAGCCCGGAAATTCTCGGACAGGCGCCGGCGATGCAGGACGTCTTTCGCGCCATCGGCCGGCTGTCGCAATCGCACGCCACCGTCCTGATCACGGGCGAGTCCGGCACCGGCAAGGAGCTGGCGGCGCGCGCCCTGCACCGCCACAGCCCGCGCGCGTCCCGGCCGTTCATCGCGATCAATACCGCCGCCATTCCGCGCGAGCTGCTGGAGTCGGAGCTGTTCGGCCACGAGCGCGGCGCATTCACCGGGGCGCAGGCGCAGCGGCGCGGGCGTTTCGAGCAGGCGGAGGGGGGGACGCTGTTTCTCGACGAGATCGGCGACATGCCGCCCGAGCTGCAAACGCGGCTCCTGCGAGTGCTGTCGGACGGCCACTTCTACCGCGTGGGCGGCCACCAGCCGATGAAGGCCAACGTGCGCATCATCGCGGCCACCAACCACGACCTCGAGGCGCGCGTCGCTCAAGGCCGGTTCCGGGAGGACCTCTTTCACCGGTTGAACGTCATCCGCCTCCGCCTGCCGGCGCTGCGCGAGCGGCGCGAGGACATTGCGCTGCTCGCCCGGCACTTTCTCGCGAAGAGCGCACGCGAGCTCGGCGTGGAGCCGAAGCGGCCCTCCGAGGCGGCGCTCAAGGCCCTCACCGCGCAGGAATTCCCGGGAAACGTCCGCCAGCTCGAGAACCTTTGCCATTGGCTGACGGTGATGGCGCCCTCGATCACCATCGAAGCCAAGGACCTGCCGGCCGACCTGCGCGCGGACGCGGCGCCCGCGGGGACAAGCTGGGTCGCGGCGCTGGAGAAAGAGGTGGAAGGCCTGCTCACGCGCGGCGAGACCGGCGTGCTGGACGATCTAGCGCGCCGCTTCGAGAAGGCGCTCATCACGAAGGCCCTTGCCCACACCGGCGGCCGCCGCATCGAGGCCTCCCAGTTGCTCGGGCTCGGCCGCAATACGCTTACCCGCAAGATCCAGGAACTGGGAATCGAGTCCGACAAGAAAAGCGAGTGATGAGTGAGGGGTGACAGGGAGCAGGGTATGGCAAAGGCGATCTGGAATGGACAAGTGGTCGCGGATAGCGACCGTTGCGAGGTCGTGGAGGGCAATCAATATTTCCCCCCTGAGGCGGTGAAGCGCGAGCTGCTCATAGACAGCGCCACGCACACGACCTGCGGGTGGAAGGGCATCGCCTCCTACTACGACGTGGTCGTGGACGGGCAGACCAACAAGGATGCCGCCTGGTACTACCCCGACCCCAAGCCAGCCGCGAAGAACATTGCCGGCTGCATCGCGTTCTGGAAGGGCGTCAAGATCGAGCCGTAATTGAACCGCCAAGCCGCCAAAAGACATTCAAGGACAACTAGAAGGTTTCTTGATATTGAATGCGGTTTGGCGTCCAGGCGGTTAACTCAGATTCAGTTCTGCGAGGACGGGGGCGTGGTCGGAAGGCCGCTCGCTCCGGCGCGGCTCGACGTCGATTGTGCACGCGGTGCACGCCTTCGCGAGCGCTTCCGACAGCAGGATGTGGTCGATGCGCAGACCCATCTTGCGGCGGAACGCGTTCATGCGGTAATCCCACCACGTGAAGGATTGGTCCGGCTGCTCGAACAACCGGAACGCATCTTTCAATCCCGCCGCGAGCAGGGACTGGAAGGCATTGCGCTCGGGGGCGCTGAACAGCACCTGGCCCTCCCATGCCCTGGGATCGTGCACGTCGCGATCCTCCGGCGCCACGTTGAAATCGCCCAGGACGGCGAGCCGCGGATGCCGGGCGAGTTCCTGCTCGAGCCAGCGGTGGAACGCGTCGAGCCACTTGAGCTTGTACTGGTATTTCTCGGACGTGATGCTCTCGCCGTTTGGCACGTAGGCGCAAATCACGCGCACGGAGCCGACGGTCGCCCCGAGCACGCGTTTCTGCTCATCGGCGAAGCCGGGGATGGCAGTCACGACGTCGCCCGGCGCCGAGCGCGCCAGGATGGCCACGCCGTTGTAGGTCTTCTGGCCATTCGCGAACGGCTCGTATCCGGCGGCGCGGATCTCGATCGCCGGGAACTGCTCGTCCCGAAGCTTGGTTTCCTGCAGGCACAGCACATCGGGCCGGTGCCTGCCGGCCCACTCGAGCACCTGCGGCAGGCGCACCTTGAGGGAGTTGACGTTCCAGGTCGCGAGCTTCATCCCGCGAACGCAGCTCCCGCCCGCGGCTACGGCCTGGCGTCCTGCTGGCTGCGCGGGAAGCCCGCGGCGTCGAGCACGAGGTTGTAATCGGGCGCGGAGAAGCCGCGCGTCACCACCTGGCCCACCAGAAGCACCGGCACCTTGGTGTCGCCGGACACCTTCTGCAGCTCGTTGATGTCGGCCTGCTCCTGGGCGGTGATGTCTTCGTACTGGACGCCCCGGTCGGCGAGCAGGCTCCGCGCATCGTTGCAGGGCGTGCCGCATTGCGGGTGGGTGTAGAGCTTGACCGGTGGCGTGCCCGATTTCGCAGCCGCCGGCTGGGCCGACGGCCGATAGCCGGGTGGCGCGGTCCGGGGATAGCCGGCGATGTCGAGGGCGGAGTCCCACTCGCTCTCGAGGTAGCCCTTGATGCGGGTGGATCCGACATAGAGCACCGGCACGTCGAGGCCGCCGGTGAGCTTCTTGAAGGCCTCGATGTCGCTCTGCGGGTCCTTCTCGGCGTGAGGCACGCCACGGCGCGCGAGGTGCGCCCGCGCCTGGTCGCAGGGCCCGCCGCAGCTGGAGTTCCACAACGTCACCGGAAAATTCCGGGCCGCCTGCTGCACGCTGAACGGCAGCGATGAGGTCGCCTCGACCGCGCGGCCGCTGCTCCGCAACTGCTCCACCTTCTTCGCGGACGCGGGCGGCGGGGTGTCGCGGTACTCCACGTTGCCCTTGTCGTCCACCCAGCGGTAGAGCTGGGCGGCGCCCAGCGGCGCCCCGAGCAGCATCGCAGTGACAGACAGAATTGCGATACTTTTCATGATGTTAACTCCTGAACTGGCTACTTTACTCTAACACCAGGCGGAGTGCGCAGTAAAGCGCTTGCTGTTACGCCATGCCACTGTGCTTGAGGAGGGCGTCGATTTTCGGCTCCCGGCCGCGGAAGGCGACGAACGATTCGAGGGCGGGCCGGCTGCCGCCCACCCCGAGGATCTCGTTCCAGAAGCGCTCGCCCGTGGCGGGGTCGAGCACGCCGTTCTCCTCGAACAGGCTGTAGGCATCCGCGGACAGCACTTCGGCCCACTTGTAGCTGTAATAGCCCGCGGCATAGCCGCCGGCGAAGACGTGCGAGAAATTGTGGGGGAAGCGGTTGTAGGCGGGCGGGAAAACCACCGCGACGCGCGCGCGCACTTCGTCGAGCAGCGCGAGCGCGGTCTTCGACCCGCCGGGGTCGAAGTCGAAGTGCAGACTCAGGTCGAACAGCGCGAACTCGAGCTGACGCACGGTCTGCATGCCGCTCTGAAAGTTCTTCGCCGCGAGCATCTTGTCGAACAAGGCGCGCGGCAGCGGCTCCCCGGTGTCCACGTGACCCGTCATCGGCTCGAGCACCTCGAATTCCCAGCAGAAGTTTTCCATGAACTGGGAGGGCAACTCCACCGCGTCCCACTCCACGCCGTTGATGCCGGAGACACCGAGGTAGTCCACGCGCGTAAGCAGGTGGTGCAACCCGTGGCCGAACTCATGGAACAGCGTCGTCACCTCCTCGTGCGTGAACAGGGCGGGCTTGCCGCCCACCGGCGCGGAGAAGTTGCAGTTGAGGTAGGCGACCGGCGCCTGCACGCGCCCGTTTCTCAGCCGCCGCGTGATGGCGTCATCCATCCAGGCGCCGCCGCGTTTTGAGGGGCGGGCGTAGGGATCCACGTAGAACTGTCCGACCGGGCCGCCCGCACGGTCGCGAATCGAGAAAAAGCGCGCGTCCGGATGCCACGCCGGCGCCGTCGCGGGCTCGATCTGCAGGCCGTAAAGCTGTTCGACCAGCTTGAACATTCCGGGCAGCACCTTGGTCTCCGGAAAGTACTGCTTGACCTCCTGGTCGGAGAAGGCGTAGCGCGCCGCGCGCAGCTTCTCCGAGGCGAACGCCAGGTCCCAGGCCTCGAGCGTGTCGAGCCCGAGCTCGGTGCGCGCGAAATCCGTCGCTTCCCGCAGGTCGCGCTCGGCGTAAGGCCTGGCTCGCGCCGCGAGCTCGTTGAGAAAATCGAGCACCTGCCGTGGCGATTCCGCCATCTTGGGCTCGAGCGAGTACTCGGCAAAACTGGCGAAATCGAGCAGTTGCGCCTGCTCCCGGCGCAGCTTGACGATCTCGGCGATGAAATCCGTGTTGTCCCATTCGGGCTTGCCGAACTCGGAGGCGCGGGTCACGTAGGCACGGTACATCAGCTCGCGCAGCGCCCGGTTCTCGGCGTATTGCATGACCGGCAGGTAGCACGGCGCGTGCAGCGTGAACTTCCATCCCGGCTTGCCGTCGGCCTGCGCCGCTTCGCGCGCCGTGGCCAGCACGTCCTGGGGAATTCCCGCGGTTGCGGCTGGATCCGTGACCTGATGCGCAAACGCATTGGTGGCGTCGAGCAGGTTGTCCGAGAAGCGCGACGCAAGCTGAGACAGCCGCTCGCTGATTTCCTTGAAGCGCGCCTGCTTCGCCGGCGGCAGCTCCGCGCCGCCGAGCCGGAAGTCACGCAGCTCGTTCTCGACGATCTTCTTCTGCGCGGTCGTCAGGCCCCGGTATTCCGGGCCCTGCGTGAGCGCCTTGAACCGGGCGTAGAGCCCCGGGTGCTGGCCGAGATCGGTGTAATACTGGCTGATCTTGGGCAGGTTGGTGTTGTAGGCCTCGCGCAGCTCCGGGCTGTTCATCACGGCATTGAGGTGCCCCACGACCCCCCAGGCGCGGTGCAGCCGCTCGTTGGCTTCCTCGAGGGGCTGCACGAAATCACGCCAGGTAGCCGGGACGCCCGGCGCCGAGACGCGTTCGATCAGCGCGCGGTTCTGGGCCAGCAATTCGTCCACGGCGGGCGTGACCAGCGCCGGCTTGAATTCGGCGAAGCGGGGCAGCCCCGAAAAATCGAGAAGCGGGTTCATGCGATCAGTGTTGGGTGCCAAGAGTCCAGTGAGTGCCGCGAGCGACGGATTCAAGCCGCTTAACGCTCAAGACTCATGGACGACCTGGCCGTCGACGAGGGTGTAGCGAACCTTGCCCTTGACCTCCAGGCCGATGTAAGGCGTGTTCTTGCCCTGGCTCTTCAGCGACTCAGCGGCGACCTTCCAGTGGCGCCCGGCGTCGAAGATGCAGATATCGGCGGCATGCCCCGGCGTGAGGTGGCCGGCGTCGACGTTGAGCACCCGCGCCGGCTGCGAGGTGATCCTGGCGAGCGCAGCGGACAGCGGCGTGGCGGACTCCTCCGCCCACTTGAGCGTGAGCGGCAGCAGCAGCTCCAGCCCGGTCGCGCCGGGTTCGGCCTCGGCGAACGGCACCTGCTTCACGTCCTCGTCCACCGGCGTGTGGTCCGAACAGGCGGCGTCCACCGTACCGTCGGCGAGCGCCGCGCGCAGCGCGTCGCGGTCGCGCTGGCTGCGCAGCGGGGGATCGAGGCGGCAGTTTGAATCGAAGTAGCCGATGTCCATCTCGGTCAGATGCGCGTGGTGGATGGCGATGTCGCAAGTGATGGGCAGCCCCTGCCGCTTCGCCTGGCGCACTTGCTCCACGCCCTCGGCGCTGGAGAGCCGCGCGAAGTGCACGCGCGCGCCGGTCTCGCGCGCGAGGATCAGCATGGTCGAGAGCGCCACGGTCTCCGCGCACACCGGGATGCCCGGCAATCCGCAGCGGGTCGCGACCGGCCCGTCGTGGGCGACGCCGTGCCGGGCGAGCGCGGGGTCCTGCGGGCGCAGCCAGACCGGGAAGCCGAAGGTCGCGGCGTACTGCAGCGCGTGGTAGAAAACCTGGCTGTCCGCGAACGGGGCATCGGCTTGCGAAAACGCAACGCAGCCGGCGTCCACCAGCTCGGCCATCTCCGTCAGGCGCTCTCCTTTCAGCCCCTGCGTCAGCGCGCCCACCGGATAGACCCGCGCCTGGTTCAGGCTTTGCGCGCGGTACTTGAGCATCTCCACCAGCCCCGGCTCGTCGAGCGGCGGGTCGGTGTCGGGCGGGCAGGCGAGGCTCGTGACACCGCCGGCGATGGCCGCCTGCATTTCGGATTCCAGCGTCGCCAGGTATTCGAAGCCGGGCTCGCGCAGGCGCGCCGCGAGGTCCACCAGCCCCGGGCAGACGATCAGGCCCGCGGCGTCGATGACGCGATTCGCGGTAAAGCCGTTGGGCGGATGGCCGATCGCCACGATCTTGCCGGCGGCGATGTAAACGTCCTTCTTCGCGTCGACGCCGCTCCTGGGGTCGATCAGCCGGCCGCCCTTGATGTGGATCTTCACTTGTTGCCGGCCATGATGCTCATCACCGCCATGCGGATGGCGATGCCGAAGGTGACCTGGGGCAGGATGACCGATTGCTTGCCGTCGGCCACGCTCGAATCGATTTCCACGCCGCGGTTCATCGGGCCCGGGTGCAGCACGATGGCGTCCGGCTTGGCCACCGCCAGCTTGTCCTGGGTGAGCCCGTAATACTTGTAGAACTCCTGCGCCGAGGGCAGCAATGACCCCTGCATGCGCTCGTTCTGCAACCGCAGCATCGTCACCACGTCCACGTCCTTCAGCCCCTCGCGCATGTCGTGGTAGACGTGCACGCCGAGCTGCTCGACGTGGGCGGGCAGCAGCGTCTTGGGCCCGATGACGCGAATCTCGGGGCAGCCGAGCGTGGCGAAGGCGTGGATCTGCGAGCGCGCCACGCGCGAGTGCAGGACGTCGCCGACGATCGCCACCCGCAGGTTGGAGAAGTCCTTCTTGTAGTGGCGGATGGTGAACATGTCGAGCAGTCCCTGCGTCGGGTGCGAATGGCGCCCGTCGCCGGCATTGATGACGTGGATGTCGGGCGCGACATGGCGCGCGATGAAATGCGGCGCGCCGCTCTCGCCATGGCGCACCACGAACATGTCGGCATGCATCGCCGACAGGTTGTCGACCGTGTCGAGCAGGCTTTCGCCCTTGGACTGGGAGGACACCGTGACATTGAGGTTGATGACGTCCGCCGACAGCCGCTTGGCGGCGATCTCGAAGGTGGTGCGGGTGCGCGTGGAGGGCTCGAAGAACACGTTGAACACCGACTTGCCGCGCAGCAGCGGCACCTTCTTCACCTTGGTGCCGACGAACGTCTTCGCCGTGTCGAGGATCTGCCACAGGATCTCGGCGGGCAGCCCCTCCAGCGTGAGCAGGTGATGCAGCTGTCCCTTCCTGTCGAGCTGCGGGTTGGAGGGGTTGAGCCACATCAGCGCTGCTCCTCGCGCAATTCGAGATGCAACTTGCCGGCGGCGTCGCGCTTGAGCACGACGCTCTGGCCGGGCCTGAGCGTGAGGGTCGCGCCCACGAATTGCGGGGCGATCGGCAACTGGCGGCCGCCGCGGTCGACCAGCGCAGCGAGCTTCACGTTGGCGGGACGGCCGTAGTCGAACAGCTCGTTCAGCGCCGCCCGTATCGTGCGGCCGGTGTATAGCACGTCGTCGACCAGGACCAGGTCGCGCTCGTCGACCTCGAACGGGATCTCGGAACGCTTGACGTCGCGCTTCAGCCCGCGCGCGTCATAATCGTCGCGGTAGTAGGAGACGTCGAGGAAAGCGCAGGGAATTTTTGGCTTGAGCGCCCGGTGCAGGCGCTCGGCGACCCAGGCGCCGCCGGTGTGGATGCCGATTAATCCCGTTTCCGGCCCCACTGCGGGCCGCATCTGCTCGATCAGCGCTGTCAGCAGCTGCTCGGCATCAGGTAACGGGTTGCCGGGCATGTTTTATGGTTTTCGCGGG
>Ga0209640_10002092_pt1 | contig 17289 bp, 14 predicted proteins | sample RifCSP10_1_FD_184018 | JGI IMG/M metagenome (GOLD analysis project Ga0209640, IMG submission 184018) | Soil microbial communities from Rifle, Colorado - Rifle CSP2_sed 10_1 (SPAdes) (version 2) | ecosystem: Environmental > Terrestrial > Deep subsurface > Rock core/Sediment | place: Rifle... | reverse complement strand
ACGTTCTCCGGGCTCGCCATCATGCTGGCGGTGCTGGCGTTCAACCTGGTCGGCGACGCCCTCCGCGACCTGCTCGATCCGCGGCTCCGGGGCGAGTAGCCCTCCCCGCTCGAGGACGTCCACTTTGTCGCCACGATCCTGCCCATTCCCTGCGAGGAGCGCTACGGGCCATTGGCCATGACCCCGCAGCGGTAGACGGAAGAAACGATCCGAACGCTGGTCGGGGCCTGGGCATGTCTTGTCGCTGAACCTCTCGAAGCTCGCGCGCGCGCAAAGCAGCGCGATCGTGTCCAACCTCGCCGGAGGCAAAGCGCTCCCCGCAGACCTGCTCGAGCAGATTCTGGTCAAGACCGACGGGGTGCCGCTGTTCGTGGAGGAGCTCACCAAGACCATTCTCGAATCCGGCGAGTTCAAAGACGCGGGTGATCAGTACGACTACACCGGCGCCGCCCACACCGTCACCATCCCGGCCACGCTGCGAGACTCGCTGATGGCGCGTCTGGATCGCGCCATGCCGGTGAAACAGATCGCGCAGATGGACGATGGCCTGGGAGAGCTCACGGAATCGGGGCTGGCCATTTCGGAAAAGAATGCGGATCGCTTCAGCCTGCCGGAATTCCACAGGCGAAGAGGCGAGTTGCTCTTGGCATCCTCCAGCCGAGCCGAGTCCAACGCCGAAGCCTGCTTCCAAGAGGCCATCCAGATCGCCCGCGCACAGGACGGTGTCGGTAAGTTGTTCGAGTTGCGGGCGGACCGCGTGATCGAATGAGGCAGGCGAGCTAGGGGAGGGCCCGTTCGGGGGGCGAAGGGGCGTGTGGGCATCGTGATCGCGCGGGGGCCACGAGTCGTCCTGCACGGGCCGGCTGGCGGTCAAGAAGCGGGCGGAGGCGGGGGCGGCGGGTGTCAGGGGCAGTGGTCAGAGAGGCCCTCAGGCGCCGACTACGTGAAGGGGGGCGGGGCCCGGGCGGCGGCGGGCGGCGCGGGGGCGCTGGAGGGGGCCAGGAGGGCGAGGAGGGCCCGCAAGGGTACTGGCAAGCTCGTGGGAGCGAGTGCGCTCTAGCTCAAGCGCCTCACGCGGCGAAATCCCTTGCGTACTCCATCGCGACCTCCGCTACCTGCTCCGGGGGAACAACCCGACTGCCGCGCCCGACCCCTCGTGGGTCATCTTCGGCAACCGCCGCACCATCGGCGTGGCCCCCTAGGAGGCCGAGCGCCTGCGCGGCGCCCTCGACCTGATGCGGCGCGTTGCTCGGCCCCGGTTCTCTAGCGCATTCGCACTAGTTTTCCTGGGCCGCACGCCTCAATTCCCGTATTCTGACAACCGGACGACGGGGACATGCGATAAGCTTTTCATACCGATTCCGCCGCGGTCGTGCGCTTGGCGCTGTGACCGCGAGTAAACCGCCGAGGCAAGGAGCGCGACACATGAATATCGTCTCGTCCTCACCCACGACCGCCGCCGGGGCGCCGGCCCCACGCGCGGGACGCACCGTCGCTCGCGTGCCCGAGCACACCGTCGAGATCGTCTCCGACTCGGGCGAGGGCGCCCAGAAGTGCGGGCAGATCTTCGCTCGCGTCTCGGCGAAGATGGGCAACGGTGTCTGGACCGTCGAGATCATCCCGGCCGAGATCCAGCCGCCGGCGCGCACGCCGGCGAGCGCCTCCGGCAACCGCGTCCGGATCGGGACCCGGCCCGTGACGAACTGGGGGGACCACGCCAACCTGGTCGTCGCCTTCAACGAGCAGGTCCTGCTGCACCGCCACCGCCTCGACGCGCTCGCTGACGACGCGATCATCCTGATCGAGGACATGTGGGCGGCGCACGACGACCCGGACATCCGTCTGGCGTGGAGCGGCGCGATGGAGGAGCTCGGCGGGCGGGCGTACCGGTTCGTGCCGGTGCCGATGGAGGAGCAGTGCCTGACCGTCCTCGACAACCCGCGGCGCGGCAAGAACATGTTCGCGCTGGGGCTGCTGGCGTGGATCTACTCCCGCGACCTCGACAAGATCCGCGACCTCATCGCGCAGGAGTTCCGCAAGAAGGCGTCGGCGCTGTACGACACCAACGTCGCGCTGCTCGAGCTCGGCCACCAATGGGCGGAGGAGCACCTCGACTTCCGGATCGACGTCCCGGCGGTCGCCTCCGACCGGCCGATGATGGTCATGAACGGCAACCAGGCGATCGCCATCGGCTCGATCGCGTCGGGCATGGAGCTCTGCGCGATGTACCCGATCACGCCGGCGACCTCCGCGTCGCACTACCTCAGCGACATCTTCGAGAAGTTCGGCGGCATCGTCCACCAGGCCGAGGACGAGATCGCGGCCATCGGCGTCGCGGTCGGCGCCTCGTTCGCGGGCCGGGTCGCGTTCGCGATCACCTCGGGCCCCGGGCTCGCCCTCAAGACCGAGTTCATCGGCCTCGCCGTGATGACCGAGACGCCGCTCGTCATCGTGGACGTCCAGCGCGGCGGGCCGAGCACCGGCCTGCCGACCAAGGTCGAGCAGTCGGACCTGCTCGCCGCGATCTTCGGCCAGCCGGGCGACGCGCCGCACGTGGTGCTTGCCCCGGCCACCATGGAGGAGTGTTTCCTCAGCATGACGACGGCCCGGCGCATCGCCGAGGCGTTCCGCTGCGTGGTCATCGTCCTCTCGGACGCGAACCTCGCCACCGGCGTCCAGCCGTTCCCCCGCCCGGACGTGAACGAGCACTGGCTTGCGCAGCCGCCGGACCTGAGCCCGGTCGCGGAGGGCCTGCGCCCGTACGAGTGGGACGCGGACCGGGGCATTTCCCGGCGGCTCGTCCCGGGCCAGCCCGGGGGGATGTACACCGCGACCGGCTTGTCGCACGACGAGTGGAGTCACGTGGGTTACACGCCCGACGTCCACGAGCGCGGCTGCGTGATGCGGAGCCGCAAGCTCGCCGTGTTCCAGCAGATGCTCAAGCCGCCCCAGGTCTACGGCGACCCGGAGGGCGAGCTCCTCGTCGTCGGCTGGGGCAGCACCCTCGGGGCGATCGAGGAGGCCGTGGACCGGGCGCGCGCGGAGGGCCTCTCGGTCTCGTCCCTCCACCTGCGCTTCCTGTCGCCCCTCGAGCCGGGGCTCAAGGAGATCTTCCAGCGCTTTCGGAAGGTGATCACGGTCGAGATCAACTACAGCGACGAGCCGAGCGACCCGTTCATCACGCCGGAGAACCGGCGGCGGGGCCAGCTCTGCTGGCTCCTCCGCGCGCAGACGCTCGTCGACGTCGATTGCTGGACGCGCGTTCCGGGCGAGCCGCTCCGCCCGGCGAGCATCCTTCAGGGATTCCGCGACCACATGCCGCAGGAGGTGAAGCGATGACCGAGATCGGGGGCTCGTTGCTGAGCTGCGGACCTTTCGAGGAGGACCGCGAGTGGACGATGGACGACTACGCCAGCACGCTGGCGCGCTGGTGCCCCGGCTGCGGCGACCACGCGGTCCTCAGCGCCGTCGAGCGCGTGCTCGAAACGGAGCAGCTGCCGCCCGAGCAGACCGTCTTCGTGTCGGGCATCGGCTGCGCGAGCCGCCTCCCCCATTACCTCAGCACCTACGGCTTCCACGGCATCCACGGCCGGGCGTTGCCGCTCGCGACGGGGATCAAGCTCCGCCGCCCCGATCTCCACGTCTTCGTGGTCATGGGCGACGGGGACTGCTGCTCGATCGGCGCCGCGCACTGGATCCACACGACGCGCTACAACCCCGCCCTCGTCGCGCTCATGCTCGACAACGGCGTGTACGGGCTCACCAAGAACCAGACCTCGCCGACGAGCCCCAAGGGGCACCCGAGCAATACGCAGCCGCGCGGGGCGATCCTGCCCGCCATGAACCCGCTCGCCGTTACGCTCGGCGTGACCAACGTCTCGTTCGTCGCGCAGACGGGCGACTGGATCCCGGCGCACCTGTACGAGACCATCCTGGCCGCGCACCGTCACCGCGGCTTCGCGTTCGTTCGCATCCTGCAGCGGTGTCCCCAGTACACGGGCGCCCTGTTCGACACGGCGGTGCGCGACCCGGGGCTGGTCGAGCTCCTGACCCACCCCGACGGGGTGACCGTCCCGGACCTCGACCGGATCTACAAGAACCAGCAGCGGCACGACCCCGCGGACCTCGACGCCGCCCGCCGGCTCGCCGAGCCCGACGGGAAGATCCGCCTGGGCGTCTTCTACCGCAACGAGTCGTTGCCCGTCTACGACGAGATGCGCCGGACGCCGATCCGCTCGACTGCCGAGAAGCTCGCCCTCCTCAACGAGGAGCTCGACCGCTATGCCGTCTGACGACCGCCTCCAGCTGGCCCTCACCGCGCTCCGGGCGCCGCTGCGCGCCTTCACGTCCTCGCTCGAGGCCACGGCCGACGAGATCCGCAGCCATCTCGGGAACCGCCAGTCGACGTGGGAGATGCGAGTCGCGCGGGTCCGTGCCGAGCTCGGTCCGCTTGCCGAGGGGCGCGTGGACGCCGAGCGCTTCGCCGAGATCTTCGACGGCCAGCAGGCGGCGGACCCGATCGCCATCGGGGTCATGAAGCAGGCGCTCGAGACCCTGACCGCGCTGGCCGCGCAGGGCGAGCGGCTCTGTCTGGTCGACGTCCCGCCGGGCGGGAGCCTCTACGAGGCGGTGCTGCGCGCGCTCGGCGAGATCGGCCGCGCGTTCGGCGCCGCGCGGGTCGTGCACGTCGTGCGCGCGGGGAGCGCCAAGCCGGGCGCCGCCGATGCGCCGCCCGAAACCTTGCCGTTCGCGCGCTGGACCCGGAACGAGCGGCGGTTCGCACCGCCCCTCGTCGTGCGCGTGCAGGGCGGGGATCTCCGCGCCGCGGCGCTCGCCGAGTTCCTCGACGGCCGACAGCGGATGGTCCTCGTCGTGGACGGCGAGTGCGCCCCGACGCCTTTGGTCCGGCTCGCCGCACCGGGAACCTTCGTGCTCCAGACGGCCGACGGCGCCGGGCTCGACCGGCTGCTCGGCTGGGACGGCCCGGGAATCGCGGCGCTCGTGCCCGACGGGGCCGCTCGCTTCGTGCACGACCCCGCCGGGGGCGCCGCCGCGTGGCAGCGCGTGACCATCGAGTTCATTCCCGACAAGGTTCCGCGCAAGACCATCGGCGGGCTGAGCGCGGCCCAGCAGCTCGAGGAGCTCGAGCTGCTCCGGAGCCTGGCGGCGCACCCGGCCGGCGCCGCGGCGGCCGCGGCCGAGCCCGTCGCCTCCGCGGTCCCCGGCGCCCCCGCGTCGGAGCCCGCGGATAAGCTAGCCGCGTGGATCCTGAGCCGCGTGGACCTGTCGGATCTGCGGTGAGCCCGTGGAACCTCTGAGCGCGCCCGCGATCCTCAGCTCGGCGGCCATCCTCGGCGGCGTGGGCCTCGTCTTCGCCTCGCTGATCGCGTTCACGCACCGCAAGTTCAAGGTCTGGGAGGACCCGCGCATCGACGTGGTCGCCGGCCTCCTGCCCGGCGCCAACTGCGGCGCCTGCGGCCAGCCCGGGTGCCGGGCATTCGCCGAGCAGGCCGTGCAGGGCGCGATCGCGCCGGCGGCGTGCACCGTCGCGAGCGTGGACATCCGCGCCGAGATCGCCAGCTACCTCGGGGTCGACGTCGGCCAGGCCGTGCAGCGGGTGGCGCGGCTGCTCTGCGCGGGCGGGCGGGACGTCGCCCCGGACCGCGCGGACTACCTCGGGCTGGCGACGTGCAAGGCCGCGGCCGCGGTGGCGGGCGGCGGCAAGGGCTGCGTCTGGGGCTGCCTCAGCCTCGCCGACTGCGCGGTCGCCTGCGACTTCGACGCCATCCACATGAACGCCGTCGGCCTACCCGTCGTGATCCCGGAGCGCTGCACCGCCTGCGGCGACTGCGTGGAGGCCTGCCCCAAGGACCTGTTCACGCTCATGCCGATGGAGCACAAGCTCATCGTGCAGTGCAAGAGCCTGCTCGAGGGCGAGGCGGCCGACCGCCTCTGCCGCGTGGCGTGCAACGCGTGCGGAAAGTGCGCCCTCGACGCGGTGCCGGGCGTCATCGAGATGAAGAACGGCCTCGCGGTGGTTGACTACACGAAGAACGACCTCGCGGCACCCGAGGCGACACGACGCTGTCCGACCGGCGCGATCGTGTGGGTGGAGGGTCCGCAGTTCGCCAGCCGGCCGCTGCCGGCGGAGGAGATAGCGGCATGAGATTCCGGCGAAAGGAAGCCGAGATGCTGGCCCCGAAGTATCCGGGGATGGAGACGGCGCTCGACGGCAGCGCCGCCGTCGTCGAGATGGAAACCGCGGCGGGCGAGGCCGCGGGAGCGTACCCGATCACGCCCTCCACCCAGATGGGCGAGGGCTGGGCGGCGGCGCTCGCGGCCGGCAAGCTGAACGTCAACGGCCGCCCCCTGCTCTTCTTCGAGCCCGAGGGCGAGCACGCCGCCGCCGCGGTCACCGCCGGCATGAGCATGGTCGGCCTGCGCGCGACGAACTTCTCAAGCGGCCAGGGCATCGCGTACATGCACGAGTCGCTGTACGCGGCGGCCGGCAAGCGCCTCACCTACGTGCTCAACATCGCGGCCCGCGCGATCACCAAGCACGCGCTCAACGTGCACGCCGGTCACGACGACTACCACGCCGTCGACGACACCGGCTTCTTCCAGATCTTCGCCAAGAACGTCCAGGAGTCGGCCGATCTCAACCTGATCGCGCACCGGATCGCCGAGCTGTCGCTGAACCCCGGCATCTGCGCGCAGGACGGCTTCCTCACCAGCCACGTCATCGAGTCGATGCGGCTGCCCGAGCGCGAACTCGTGCGCGAGTACCTCGGCGACCCCGCCGACATCATCGACTCGCCCACGCCGGCCCAGCGTCTGGTCTTCGGCGAGCGCCGGCGGCGGATCCCCGAGATGTTCGACCTGGACACCCCGGCGATGCTCGGCGTCGTCCAGAACCAGGACGCGTACCAGCAGGGCGTGGCCGCCCAGCGGCCGTTCTACTTCGATCACGTCCGCGAGCTGACGGACCGGGCGTTCGACGAGTTCGCGGCGCTGACGGGCCGCCGCTACGCGCGGGCTTCGGGCTACCGGATCGAGGACGCGGAGTACGTGATCGTCGGCCAGGGCTCGGTCGTCTGGAACGCTGAGGCCGTCGTCGATCACCTGCGCGCGACCCGGAAGCTCCGGGTCGGCGTCGTGAACGTGACGATGTTCCGCCCCTTCCCCGCGGACCTCCTCGTCGCGCTCCTCCGCGGCAAGCGGGGTGTGGTCGTCCTCGAGCGCGTGGACCAGCCGCTCGCCGTAGACGCGCCACTGCTGCGCGAGATCCGGGCGGCGATGGGCAAGGCGGGCGAGAACCAGCGCGCCCGGGGCGAGACGCCCCATGCCGGGATCCCCGCCTGCCCGCCGGAGGAGGTGCCCGACTTCTACTCCGGGTGCTTCGGGCTCGGCAGCCGCGACCTGCAGCCGACGGACCTGATCGCGGCAGTGGACAACATGCTGGACGGCGGCAAGAAGCGCCGGCAGTTCTACCTCAGCATCGAGTTCGTGCGCCCGGGCACGCGGCTACCCAAGCTCCAGATCTGGCAGGAGCGTCTGCTCGAGAGCTACCCGCACCTCGCCGAGCTCGCCCTCACGCCAAGCCCCGACGTCAACCTCCTGCCCGAGGGCTCGCTCTCGCTCCGCATCCACTCCGTGGGCGGCTGGGGCGCGATCACGATGGGCAAGAACCTCGCGCTCACCGCCGCCGAGCTGCTCGGCCTCCACATCAAGGCCAACCCGAAGTACGGCTCGGAGAAGAAGGGGCAGCCCACGACCTTCTACGCGACGCTCGCCCGGGAGCCGATCCGGCTGAACTGCGAGCTCCGGAACGTCGACGTGGTGCTCTCGCCCGACCCGAACGTGACCCGGCACTCCGACCCGCTCGCCGGGCTGGCCGAGGGCGGCGTGCTCGTCATCCAGAGCGACCGAACGGACGAGGAGCTCTGGCAGGGGCTCCCCTCGCGCACCCAGCGCGCGATCAAGGAGCGGAAGATCAAGGTCTTCGCGCTCGACGCGTTCAAGATCGCGATGGAGGAAGCGTCGGGGGCGGAGCTCCGCTACCGGATGCAGGGCGCCGCCTTCATGGGGGCGTTCTTCCGCTGCGCCCCGCTCCTGGCCGGCCAGGGCGTGGACGAGAAAAAGCTCTTCGATGGCATCCACAAGCAGCTCGTCAAGAAGTTCGGGCGTCTCGGCGAGCACGTCGTCGACGAGAACCTCAAGGTCATCCGTCGCGGCTACGCCCAGGTGCGGCAGCTCGACGTCGCCGCCCTCGAGCTGCGGCCGCCCGAGCTCGGCCACATCCCGGAGCGACCGGCGCGCCTGGACGGCGATCGGGTCCGGCCGGGCCTCGCCGACCCCGGCCGCTTCTGGGAGCAGGTGGGGTACCTCTACAGCACCGGCCAGGATGGCATTGCCGACCCGTTCGCCGCGACGAGCGTCCTGCCCGCGGCGACCAGCACGATCCGCGACATGACGGTCGTGCGGATGGAGGTCCCGGACTTCATCGCCGCCAACTGCACCGGCTGCGGCCAGTGCTGGACGCAGTGCCCCGACACGGCGATCCCCGGCGTCGTCAACCAGATCGACGACGTCATCACCGCGGCGATGACGAATGTCGCGAACGGCGGCTCGCTGGACCGCGTGCGGCAGATCGTCAAGCACCTCGCGAACGAGTCGCGCCGCCTCATGAAGGAGACGCCGTTCACGACGTTCGGCGAGGTGGCGGCCAGAGCCTACGCCAACGTGGTCGAGAAGCTCGAGTACGCCCCCGAGCGGCGCGCGGCGCTCGACGCCGAGTGGGCCCCCGTCCACGCGGCGCTCGCCGAGTTTCCGCTCGCGAAGACCGCGCCGTTCTTCGACGCGCCCGAGGCGCGGGCGAAGGGCTCGGGGGGGCTCCTGTCGATCACGGTGAACCCCGAGACGTGCAAGGGCTGCAACATCTGCGTCGAGGTCTGCCCGGACGGCGCGCTCCGGACGATCAAGCAGGAGCCGCCCGTCGTCGAGCGCCTGCGCCGCAACTGGAAACTCTGGCAGCACCTGCCGGAGACGGACGACCGCTACATCAGCATCGCGAGCCTCGAGGAGGGCATCGGCACCCTGTCCTCGCTGCTCCTCAAGAAGACCAACTACCTGTCGATGCTGGGCGGCGACGGCGCGTGCATGGGCTGCGGCGAGAAGACGATCCTGCATCTGGTCTTCTCGGCGCTCAACGCCCTCATGCAGCCGCGTGTGCAGGCGCACGTGGCGCGTCTGGACCAGCTCATCGGCCGCCTCGACGAGAAGGCGCGGACAATCCTCGCCTCCGACGCCGATCTCGCGCGCGTGCGCGGTACGACCGACCAGGTCGCCCTGCCGCTCGACGGAGGGAAGCGGCAGCAGGTGGAGCGGATCGCGCGCACCATCGACCAGCTCAAGGACCTCCGCTGGCGGTACGTGGAGGGGCCGAGCGGGCACGGGCGCGCGAACTGCGGTATCAGCAACGCCACCGGCTGCTCGTCGGTGTGGGGCAGCACCTACCCGTTCAACCCGTACCCGTACCCGTGGGTCAACCACCTCTTCCAGGACGCGCCGAGCATCGCCATCGGCATCTTCGAGGGGCACATGCGGAAGATGGCCGACGGGTTCAGGGCGGTGCGGCGCGCCGAGCTCGAGCTCGCCGGCGAGTACGACCCCGCGGCGCACGACGGGGAGCTGGCGAAGCTCGACTGGCGGACTCTCACCGACGAGGAGTTCGCGCTGTGCCCGCCCATCTTCGCGGTGGGCGGCGACGGGGCGATGCTGGACATCGGCTTCCAGAACCTCTCGCGGCTGCTCGCCTCCGGCAAGCCCATCCGCGTGGTCATGCTCGACACGCAGGTCTACTCGAACACCGGCGGCCAGGCCTGCACGAGCGGCTTCCTCGGCCAGGTGAGCGACATGGCCGAGTACGGCCCGGGCCAGCGCGGCAAGGAGGAGACGCGCAAGGAGCTGGCGCTGCTCGCCATGGCCCACCGCAACGTCTTCGTGCTCCAGTCCTCGCAGGCGGCATCCTCCCACCTCCTGGCGGGTGTGCTCCGCGGGCTGCAGTCGCGCTACCCCACGGTACTCTCGCTCCACTGCCCGTGCCCGCCCGAGCACGGCCTGGCCGACGAGGCGGCGCCCAACGCGGCCAAGCTGACGCTGGAGAGCCGCGCCTTCCCGCTGCTCGTGTACGACCCGGCGGCGGGGCCGCGCCTGGCCGACCGCTTGAGCCTCGACGGCAACCCGTCCGTGGACGAGCCGTGGCCGAGCTACGAGCTCAAGTACACGGACGCCGACGGCGCCGAGCGGACCATGGAGCTGCCGGTCACGGTGGCCGACTGGGCCGCCACCGAGACCCGCTTCCGCAAGCAATTCTCGCGGGTCCCGGCCGACGCCGACGAGGAGGCGCTGGTGGCGTTCCACGAGTACCTCGGGCTCAAGCCCGAGGAGCGCGAGGGCAAGACGCCGTTCATCTACACGCTCGAGGCCGAGCGGAAGCTGGGGCGCCTCGTCGTCGCCGAGCCGATGGTGCGCCTGGCGGACGACCGGCGCGAGGTCTGGACCCTGCTCCGCGACATGGCCGACCTCAAGACGCCGGAGGAGATGGCGATCGACGCCGACGCGGAGCGCCAGATGGACGCCCTGCGCGCCGAGTACGAGGCGAAGCTGGCGGACCTCCGGGCGCGCTACCCCCAGGTGATCGCGCGGCGCCTGGCCGAGAGCCTGCTGCAGGCGGGCAACGGGGCGCCGGGCATCGCCGACCTGCTCGCGAAGATCCAGGCCGCGCCCCCCGGCGCCCTGCTCACCGCGCCGCGGACGCCGGTCGCCCCCGCCCCGGCGGCCGCGCCTGCAGCCGTCGCGACCGCGACGGCGCCCGCCGTGGCCGAGCCCCGGAAGGAAGCGCCGCTCGCGATGGAGCCGTACATCGACTTGGCGCTCTGCACGGCGTGCAACGAGTGCACGAACCTCAACAAGCGGATGTTCGCCTACAACGACAAGAAGCAGGCGTACATCAAGGACCCGCGCGCCGGCAGCTTCAAGGAGCTGGTCCAGGCCGCCGAGAAGTGCCCGGTGAAGATCATCCATCCGGGCACCCCGCTCAACCCGAAAGAGAAGGACCTGGCCAAGTGGGTCAAGCGCGCCCAGCCCTTCAACTGAGGCGCCCGTGCTCGGTCGCCTGAAGTTCCGGCACGGCGTGCACCCGCCCGCGCTGAAGGAACTGACCGCACGGGTGCCGATCCGGCGGCTGCCCTTCCCGGATGAGGTCGTGCTGCCGCTCCGCCAGCACGCCGGCAAGCCGGCGCGTCCTGTCGTCCGCGTCGGGGACCGCGTCGAGCGCGGCGACACGATCGGCGAGGCGGACGGGTTCGTCTCGACGCCGCTGCACGCCTCGGCCGCCGGCCGGGTCGAGGAGATCGGCCTGTGGCCTCACCCCGACGGCTCCTACGCGCCCGCGATTCGCATCAGGGTGGACGCGAGCTCGCCCCAGGCGGCGCGGCCGCGCCTCGTCCCCGAGTGGACGGGGCTCGCGCCGGGCGCGCTGATCGAGGCGATCCGCCAGGCGGGCGTCGTGGGGCTCGGCGGCGCGGCGTTCCCGACGCACGTCAAGCTCTCACCGCCCAAGGACGTGAGCATCGACACGATCCTGATCAACGGGTGCGAGTGCGAGCCGTACCTGACGACCGATCACCGCACGATGGTGGAGTACCCGGCGCGGGTGCACCTCGGCCTGCGCGTCATGATGCGCTGCCTCGGCGTCAGCCGCGCGATGATCGGCATCGAGCGGAACAAGCCCGACGCCATCGAGGCCATCCGCGGGACGCTCCCCGTCGACCTCGACGTCAGCGTACACGCGCTCGAGGTGAAGTATCCGCAGGGCGCCGAGAAGATGCTGATCAAGTCGCTCCTGGACCGCGAGGTTTCCTCCGGGAAGCTCCCGTTGCACGTGGGCGTCGTCGTCCAGAACGTCGCCTCGGCGGCGACCATCGCGGAGGTGTTCGACACCGGGCTGCCTCTGATCGAGCGGATCGTGACGGTGACGGGGCGCGGCGTCCGCCGCCCGGCGAACCTGATTGTCCCGGTCGGCACGAAGATCCGGGACCTCGTCGCAGCGTGCGGCGGCCTCACCGAGGACGCTCGGGAGATCGTGTTCGGGGGCCCGATGATGGGCAGCGCGCAGGCGAGCCTCGACATCCCCGTCCTCAAGGGGACGACGGGCGTCGTCGTCCTGACGGAGGCGGAGACCAAGCCGACGGTGTCCTACCCGTGCATCCGCTGCGGTCACTGCCTGGACTCCTGCCCGGTGTTCCTCAACCCGCAGCTCCTGGGCCAGCTCGCGCTCAAGGAGCGCTACGAGGAGATGGCCGAGCACCACCTGGCGGACTGCATGCTGTGCGGCTGCTGCGGCTACACGTGCCCGTCCAACATCCCGCTCCCCCAGCTGTTCGCGCTTGCGAAGGCCGCCCTCCGCAAGCGGCCGGCGGCGGCGTGAGAACCTCCGCGCTGCTCGTGACCGCCTCGCCGCACGTCGGCGCGGGCGACAGCACGCCGAAGATCATGTGGCACGTCGTGCTGAGCCTGGTGCCGATCGTCGGGGCGGCGACCTGGTTCTTCGGGCCGAGCGCGCCGCTCATGGTGGCCGCGGCGCTCGTCGGCGCCGTGGGCACGGAGTGGGGCTTCGGGCGCCGCGGGACGCTCCACGACGGCTCGGCGGTGATCACCGGGATCCTGCTCGGGCTCACGCTCCCCCCCGGGCTGCCGCTCTGGATGGCCTGCCTGGGCGGCGTGTTCAGCATCGCGATCGGCAAGCTCCTCTTCGGGGGGCTCGGGCAGAACGTCTTCAACCCGGCGCTGCTGGGCCGGGCCTTTCTCCAGGCAAGCTTCCCCGTGGCGATGACCACCTGGTCCCTGCCCGCGAAGGGTGACTGGTGGCTCCTCCGCGGCGACCTCTTCGCCCTGCCGTTCACGAGCGCCCGGCCCCTCGACGCCCTCACGGGGGCCACGCCCCTTGGCCGCCTGAAGTTCGAGCAGCAGCCGACCGCGCTCCTGGACCTGGCGCTCGGCACCACGACGGGCTCGCTCGGCGAGACGTCGGGCCTCCTCATCCTGGCCTGCGGCGGCTACCTCGCGCTCCGCAACTACCTGAACTGGCGGATCCCCGCGAGCATCTTCGTCACGGTCGCGGCGCTTGCGAGCGGGCTCCACCAGTTCGCCCCCGCGCGCTATCCCGGCGCGCTCTTCATGCTCTTCTCCGGCGGGCTCATGCTCGGCGCGATGTACATGGCCACCGACCTCGTGACCTCGCCCGTCACCAACCTCGGCTGCTGGATTTTCGGGGCCGGCGTCGGGGTCCTCGTCGTCGTCATCCGGCTGTGGGGCGGCCTCGCCGAGGGCGTGATGTACTCGATCCTCATCATGAACGCCCTGGTGCCGTTCCTGAACCGCTGGACCCAGCCGGGCCTGTTCGGCGCGCCGCGGCTGCGGGCGGGCGCATGACCGACGGCGACGCGCACACCGTGACGGCGCCCCCGCCCGAACCCAACGTCGCGCCGGCGCGCCTGCTGGTCGTCCTCGGCGCCGCCGGCGCGCTCGCCGGGCTCCTGCTTGTGCTCGCCTACGGCCTCACCCTGCCCACGATCGAGGCCAACAAGGCGCGGGCGCTGCAGGAGGCGGTCCGCGAGGTCCTCAAGGCGCCGGAGCGCTACGACACGCTCTACGTCGTGAACGGCGCGCTCGCCGCCAGCCCGCCGGCGGCCGCCGACCCGCGCCGGATCGAGCAGGTCTACCTCGGCTACGGGCCGAACGACCGACGGATCGGCTTCGCGATCGTCGCGGAGGACGCAGGGTTCCAGGACGTGGTGCGCCTCATCTTCGGCTACGACCCGAAAACCCGGCAGCTGCTCGGCATCAAGGTGCTGGAGAGCAAGGAGACGCCCGGGCTCGGCGACAAGATCGAGAAGGACACGACGTTCGTCGGGCAGTTCGACGGCGCCCGGCCCCCGCTCGTCGGCGTCAAGAAGGGGAAGCGGACGAACCCGAGCCAGGTGGACATGATCACCGGCGCCACGATCTCCTCGCGCGCCGTCATCCGCATCGTCAACCGCGCCCTCGAGCGCCTCGGACCGCTCGTCGAGGCGTACCCCTAGGAGCGCCCTGGCATGAGACACGAGATCTCCCCGGCGGACCTGCACTGCGGCGCCCACGGCGCCGCAGCGCCACCGCGCCCCGGACACGCCGCGCCCGCTCGCGAGGACCTGCTCCGCGGGATCTGGCGCGAGAACCCGGTGCTCGTCCAGCTCCTGGGCCTCTGCCCGACGCTGGCCGTGACCAACTCGGTCGCCAACAGCCTCGCGATGGGCCTCGCCACCTTCTTCGTCCTGCTCGGCTCGAGCCTGCTCGTCTCGACGTTCAAGCGCGTCATCCCGGGCGAGGTGCGGATCTCGAGCTACATCCTCATCATCGCGACGTTCGTGACGGTCGCCGAGATGCTCCTGCAGGCGCTGGCCCCCGACATCCACAAGGCGCTCGGCGCCTTCGTCGCGCTGATCGTGGTCAACTGCATCATCCTCGGGCGCCAGGAAGCGTTCGCCTCCCGGCAGCCGGTCGGCCGGGCCGCGCTCGACGCGATCGGCATGGGCGGCGGCTTCATGATCGCCCTGCTCCTGATGGGCGGGATCCGCGAGGTGCTGGGCAGCGGGACGTTCCTCGGCGTGAGCCTCTTCGGCCCGCGGTGGGAGCCGTGGGTGATCATGATCCTGCCGCCGGGCGGCTTCTTCACGCTCGCCTTTCTCCTGCTCGCGATCGGCTGGTGGAAGCGCCCGAGGGCCGCGTGATGGGCGACCTCGTCTGGATCTTCTTCTCCGCGATGGTGGTGAACAACTTCACGCTGATGCTCTTCCTCGGCCTCTGCCCCTTTCTGGGCGTCTCCGGACGCGTGGAGACCGCGCTGCGCATGGGCGCGGCGAACATCTTCGTGCTCGTCCTGACCGCCGTGTGGGTCTGGGCGCTGAACACGTTCATCCTCGTTTATGCGCCGTACCTGCGGCTCATCTCGTTCATCATCGTGATCGCCTCGCTCGTGCAGATCGTCGAGATGGTCATCAAGAAGGTGAGCCCCGTGCTTTTCCGCCAGCTCGGCATCTTCCTGCCCCTGATCACGACGAACTGCGCGATCCTCGGCCTGGCCATCTTTCAGACCATCCGGGGCTACGGCTTCCTGGAGGGGCTCGCCTTCGCGATCGGGGCGGGGGCCGGGCTCACGCTGGCGCTCGTGCTCATGGCCTCGATCCGCGAGAGCGTGGAGCTGGCCGACGTGCCGGCGGTCGCCCAGGGCACCGCGCTCGTGCTCATCATCGCCGGCAGCCTGTCGCTCGCCTTCATGGGCTTCGCGGGCCTGCTCTCCTCGTCATGAGAACACCATGACCGCCTTCTGGGCCATCCTCACGCTCGCCGTGCTCTTCGCGCTGTTCGCGCTCCTCACGCGCGGCCGCCAGCCGGCGTGCGGGCGCGGCTGCGCGTGCGCGGCACCGCGACCGGACGGCGCGTGCGGAATCAACCCCGAGCGAGTGGAGTCCGAGCATGCGAAACGCTGACCGTTCCGAGTCGCCGCGCCTCTCGCGGCGCGAGATCCTGGCGCTGGGCGGCGGCGCCCTCGTCGTGGCGTCCCTGCCGCTCGCGGCCCGCGGACGGCGGGAGCCGGTGCGCCGCGCGGTGCCGGTGATGGGGACCATCGCCGAGTTCGCCGTCGTCGACGCCGACCCGCGGCGGGCCCACGACGCCATTGACGCCGCGATCCAGGAGCTCCGCCGCGTGGACCGGCTGATGACCCGGTTCTCGGCGACCTCCGAGATCGGGACGGCCAACCGCCTCGCCGCAGCCCGCCCGGTGGTCGTGAGCGCGGCCACGGCGCGAGTCCTCGAGGAGGCCCTCGCCTGGGCGCACGCCAGCGCGGGCGCCTTCGACCCCTCCCTCGGTCGCGCCGTCGTGCTCTGGGACGTGGGCCGCCGGCGCGAGCCGCCGCCCGACGGGGCGGTCCGCCGCCTCGCCGGCCGCGGCCTCTTCCGCGCCGTGGCGCTCGACGCGTGGTGCGGGCGCCCCGTCGTCCGGCTCGCCGACCCGGACGCCCAGCTCGACCTGGGCGGCATCGCCAAGGGGTACGGCGTGGACCAGGCCGTCGCCGCCCTGCGGCGCCACGGCGTCACGCGGGCGATCGTGAACGTCGGCGGTGACCTCTACGCGCTCGGACCGGCCGCCGACGGCGCGCCGTGGACCATAGGCATCCGCGCGCCCGAGCACCCCGAGAGGCTCGCCGCCTCGCTCGAGGTCCAGGACGCGGCCGTCGCCACCTCGGGCGACTACATGCAGTACTTCCAGCACCGAGGACGGCGTTACCACCACCTGCTCGATCCCGCGACCGCCGAGCCGCGGGTGACGCCTGTGCGCAGCGTCACCGTGACCGCGCCCACTTGCCTTGCGGCGGACGCCGCGGCGACCGCCGTCTTCGGCATGGCGCCGGAGCGCGCGGCGCGCCTGCTGCAGGCCCGCGCCCCCGGGGCGCGGATCGTCCGCACGATCGCCACGGACGCATAACCAGAGGAGGTCGACGATGACGGCCGAAGCGCACAGCGACAGCCCATTCGCGGACACGCGCGAGCAGATCATCGCCCAGCACCGTCACATTCGCGAGCTCACCGAACTGCTCACGGGAGGCCAAGAGCTTTCCGATCTCCTGCGCCGTCTGCAGGAGTTCCGCTCGGCGATCGTGGTGCACTTCGCGGCCGAGGAGGCGCCGGAGGGCTTCTTTCAGATCGTCGGCAGCCGGGCCTCCCGGCACCTCGAGGCGATCCAGCGCTTCGAGGCCGAGCACTATTCGCTCCTCGACGACGTCGACCGGCTGGCCGCACGGGCGCGCGAGTGCCTGGCGGGGCCGGTGGCCGGGATCCTGCAGCACGCCGGCGAGCTCGCCCGGCGGCTGCAGGTCCACGAGGCCCGCGAGAACGACATGCTCATCGACGCGCTCTACGAGGACCTCGGCGAGGACGACTGAGCCGCGCGGAGTCGATGACGATCCCCGCCGGAGGACTACGCTCCCCCGGCGCCCGTTTAGCACGCCGCTTGCCGCCTCCCCAGCGCATTGCTATCCTCCTGGACAGGAAACGCGGGCGTGACAGGAGGCGCGGGCGAGATGATCAAGGTCGGCATCGTCGGCATGGGAGTCATCGGCAGACACGTCGCGGAGGCCATCGCCCAAGGCATACCCGGCGTCGCGCTGGCGGGAGTCGCCGTGCGGGA
>Ga0209640_10002091_pt1 | contig 17290 bp, 13 predicted proteins | sample RifCSP10_1_FD_184018 | JGI IMG/M metagenome (GOLD analysis project Ga0209640, IMG submission 184018) | Soil microbial communities from Rifle, Colorado - Rifle CSP2_sed 10_1 (SPAdes) (version 2) | ecosystem: Environmental > Terrestrial > Deep subsurface > Rock core/Sediment | place: Rifle... | reverse complement strand
CGCAGGTCGTGGGCGCGCTCGAGGCCGCGCACGCCGCGATCAAGCAGATCGTCGCCGGCATCGAGGACCTGCGCCGGGCCGTCGGCAAGCCGAAGCTCCTGTCCCAGAGGAAGGAAGTCGGCCACGAGTTCTACCGCGAGGTCGAAGAGAAGGTCTACGTCCCGCTCAGCGAGGCGATGCGCATCCGCGGCAAGCTGGAAAGCTACGACCGCGTGGACCAGGTGCTCGAGGAGTTCGTGGCGTCGCTGCCCGAGGGCGAGGTCCAGCGCAAGGTCGAGGCGAAGCACATTTTCCACGAGCTGAAGGAAAAGGTGCTGCGCGACGAAGTGCTCGAGCGCAATGTCCGTCTCGACGGCCGCCGGTTCGACGAGATTCGCCCGATCTGGTGCGAGGCGAGCGTCCTGCCGCGCGTCCACGGCTCCGTCGTCTTCACCCGCGGCGAGACGCAGGCGCTCGTCACCTGCACGCTCGGGACCGCGGACGACGAGCAGAAGATCGAGCACGTGAGCGGCGAGTTCTACAAGCGCTTCATGCTGCACTACAACTTCCCGCCGTTCTCGGTGGGCGAAGTGCAGTTCATGCGCGGGCCGGGCCGGCGCGAGGTCGGTCACGGTGCGCTCGCGGAGCGGGCTCTGTCGGCAGTCGTCCCGAGCGAGGACAAGTTCTCGTACACCGTCCGCCTCGTCTCGGACATCCTCGAGTCGAACGGATCCTCGTCGATGGCGTCGATCTGCGGCGGGTCGATGGCGATGATGGACGCGGGCGTGCCGATCAAGGCGGCGGTGGCGGGCATCGCGATGGGCCTGATCATGGACGAGAAGTCGGGCCGCTGGGCCGTCCTCTCGGACATCGCGGGCGCCGAGGACCACTACGGCGACATGGACTTCAAGGTGGCCGGGACGGCGCAGGGCATCACCGCGCTGCAGATGGACATCAAGGTGACCGGCATCACCTCGGAGATCATGAGCAAGGCGCTCGACCAGGCGCGGGCCGGACGGCTCCACATCCTGGGCGAGATGGCCAAGACCCTGGGCGCGACGCGCGGCAGCATGTCCGAGTTCGCGCCGCGGATCATCACCATCAAGATCCCGGTGGACAAGATCCGCGACGTCATCGGGCCCGGCGGCAAGATGATCCGCAGCATCATCGAGCGGACGGGCGTGAAGATCGACGTCGAGGACAACGGCACGGTGAACGTGGCGTCAGCCGACGGCGACTCCGCCGCCAAGGCGATCGGCATCATCCAGGAGCTGACCGCCACGCCGGAGCTGAACAAGACCTACATGGGCAAGGTCCAGCGCATCACCGACTTCGGCGCGTTCGTGGAGATCATGCCCGGCACCGACGGCCTGCTGCACGTCTCGGAGATCGCCAACCACCGCGTGAAGGACGTGCGCGACGAGTTGAAGGAGGGCCAGCAGATCCTGGTGAAGGTCATCAACATCGACCCGACCGGGAAGATTCGCCTCAGCCGCAAGGCGCTGCTGCAGGACGAAGCGGCCAAGGCGGGCGCCGCCGAGCCGGCCGCGGCCCCGGCGGGCAAGGAATAGGTTGTTCACACGCCGGCGCGCCGGCGTACTGCTCCTGGGCGCGGGTGCGCTCCTCGTGGCGCGCCCGCTCGCCAGACGGCGCCTGGCCCAGGACCAGGCGCCGCCTAACCGTCCCGAATTCACGCTCGTCGCCCGCAACTACCGCTACACCCCCGACCGCCTCGAAGTCACCCAGGACGACCTCGTGAGGCTCACGATCCGGAGCGAGGACCTCACCTACAGCTTCGCGATCGACGAATACCGCATCGTGCGCCGCATCCCCGCGGGCGAGACGACGACGTTCGAGTTCCGCGCGGACCGCGCGGGCACGTTCCGGTTCTACAGCAACCTCACGGGCGAGGGCGGCCACGCCGAGATGCAGGGCCAGCTCGTCGTGCGCCCGCGGTAGTCGTACGTGGGGGCCGGCTTTAGCCGGCTCATCGTTCGTAGTGTCCGGCTTTAGCCGGACCGCCGGAGACCTTTCCTTAGTCCACGCCCATCGCGGAGCCTGCGACGCCGGGTATCTCGACTCCGCTCCGCGGCTCCGAATGCCCCGAGAGTCGGCCGTTCCAGCCATTATCCCGCCACTGCAGTAACTGCGCGGCCACCGAGACGTGCGGACGACGATGACGTATCTTCACGCGCTGGAGCGTGGTTCGTTGGGCGTGCAGCATCCTCTGCACCCGGCTGTGAGTGGATACGCGCGAGGCTCGCGGGTCACCGGCGAGGCATGGCGTGTGCGACCAGACCGGAAGTGCAGAGTGATGAATCGTTTCCCGGCATCGCGCCCTCATCAGTCTGGGCGGTTACGCGCCAGCGCTGGCGCGTAACCACGCAGATCCACTGTTTGGCGGACGGTTTCGACGATGGCCTTCGCGCGTAACCACGCCGGGAGAGCCGGCGGGAATCCGGCTACAATCGCCATCGATTCTGGAGATTACAACCGCCAACGAGGATGCGAGGTCGCCGCGGGTGACGCTCGGGCGGCGGTCTACTAACAAGTCAGACGGCCCGTTACACACCCGGGTTGTTGTCGATAGACGCATGGTTCGTGCTGCGATCGAACTCTGTGCAGGAGGACGACATGGACACCAAGCGATTCGCGACTGGAACACTGGTCGGGGGCGTCATCTTGTATGTGGCGGGGTACCTGATCTTCGATCTCGCGTTTGCAGGCTTCTACGCGGCGAACGCCGGGTCAGCGACGGGCGTTGCACGAGACCCGCAATTGGTGTGGGCCGTTGCCCTGGGGTCTCTGTCGTACGCGGCGCTCGTTACGCTCGCGATCGGGAGCCGGGCTGGCTCCTCGAACAAGGGAGCGGGCGTCAAGACCGGGGCCGTTGTCGGCTTCCTCCTCTGGTTTACCGCGGACTTCATCTTCTATGGCATCCAGAACGTATCGAATCTGACGAGGACTGTGGTCGACCCACTGCTCGAGTTGGTCCGCAGTGGAATTGCCGGCGGCGTCATCGCAGTGGTGCTCGGAAAGATCCGGTAGTCTGGGCGGGCGAGAGTCGTCCACACGTGACCGGGGAGCGCGGCCTCAAACGAGAGACTCGCTTCGTCACCATCGTTCCGTCTAACAGCCGCCGGACCCGTCGGCGGCCGCGCAACGGCCCGAGCTGATTCGAGGCAATGGTGAGCAGCGCCGGCCTCACCACAGTAGTTGAGCGCTATCAACAGCTCGTCAATAGTGGCACCATTCCATTTCAGGGAATCGACTTAGAAATCGCCGGGGACAGGCGCATTCCCGCCGTCCCAGTCTTTGACCGATCCGTCCCTGGCCTTCAAAAACCCGAGCAGACAGCCGGTGGTACCGTCTCTGAGCGGATGGCACCGCACTTTGACGGTGTCCCCCGGTTTGACGTAGTCGCGCGTGACGCCAATTTTTTCGAGCCCGGTGCGGCCGGTGGCTTCGATCGCCCATACTTGCGGCTGCCCATTGGCGTCCTTGACTTCCAGGTATACCCAGGAGTGCGGGACGACGAGGTGGATTTCCTTGACCACGCCCTCGATATCCTTGGGCACAGGCTGGTAGTTGCCGTGGGAATGATGCGCCCACGCCGGCAACACGAAGGACATCGCACACATCGCCGCCAGGCTCAATGTGACCCGCATACATACCCTCCTCATCTCGTGCAGTGCCAGTCCAGATAGCTCCCGGCGCCCATCTCAATCCTGGGTAGGGTTCGCCTGGGGTTCTGGATGCCCTTCGATCTCATGAAACTCATTGTTGTACATCGACCGGTAGCGATACCCGTTCCCGTTCTTGTCAACCCATCCCTGTGAGACTTGAAACTGGAGCGGCTGCGGATATCCCTTCGGCACAGTTGCCTCGAAGATGTACAGCTTCATCTGGTTCATCGCGATGAACGCCGTCGTGCGGGATTGATCGACGTTGCTGGTCGTCTGCAGATAATGGCCTTCGACGAGGTCCTGCTGGCCCCAGGTGAACTCGGTCACCTTGACGTCCCGCTGCATGAGTTTGTGCGTCGCGTAGATGATCGCGCCGCGCGTATCATGCTTCCAATAGCCGATACCCTGGATCGCGCCCCCCTCGCAGGTCTCAAAGCCCTTGACCGGGCACGTCTTCGCCCGTTCGATGCCCTGCTGTTCGATCCCGCTGTAGTCGGCAACCGTGACCGAGTAGCGCTCGGGGCCACGATCGACGCTGTAGACGCGTCCCGGAAGTGTGAGCCCGCTTTCCGACACCCAGGTGATGGTCGTCACCCTGGGCTGACCCGGAAAAAGGATCTTGAAGCCATCCTGAATGTTCCGGTACTCAGTCCACTCACCCTGTGCGAAGGCGACTGCCGGCACCGACAGAAGCAGTGTGCACACGTACGCAGTCACGCGCATGACGATCCCCTCCTTGTAGGCGAGGTCCATTCTAAAACTACACGGCGTCATCGAACCGCAATCGGGGCGACGGTCGAGCCGGTGCCGCCGACGAGCTTGAGCGGCTCGACGATCAGCGCGAACTCGTACGCGCGCTGAGCAGCGAGCTCGTCGAGCCTGAGGTTCTCGAGGAGAAACACGCCGTTGACGACCAGCGCGATCTGGTGCACGGGGTTCGACAGCTGCGGATCGGGACTCGGCGTCACGTTGATCGGCGCGTTGTCGGAGCCGATGAGCATCGGGTCCTGCCGGGCGATCCACTCGGCCGCCGCGGCGCCCAGCCCCGGATTGGTTTTCATGTAGCGGCTGTTCTCCCTGCCCCACAGCCGGCCCCAGCCGGTGTGCACGATCACCGCGTCGCCCGGCTGCAATGTCAACTGCTGGCGCGCGAGCGCCTGCTGGAGATCGGCGACGGTGATCTCGTAGGTGTCGGGCAGCGTCTCGACGCCCTTCAACGCGGCGACGTCGATGAGCACGCCGCGCGTCATGAGCGCCCCGATATTCTCGATCCCCAGCTTCGTGAAGCCATTACGGGTGGCGGCCTCGTCCACCTTGACGCAGTTGTAAAGACTGTCGCCGATGGTCTGGTGCGCGAACCCGTCGAACTGCGTCCCCACCTGGCCGATTTCCGCCAGCACGATTTCCTCGTTGCTGCCGCGCCGGTTCGATTCCGGGTTCATCGTGGTGCGCTTGGTGTGCAGCTCGAACGTGCGGGTCGCCTGAAGCGGCATCGACGCTTCGAGCCGGCGGCCGAGCTCGAACACCTGACCCGTCCGGATCAACCGCGCGGCACGCAGCACGGTCTCAGGCTTCATGTGATTGGCGGCGCCCCGCTGGTCGGCGGCGCCCCATTTCGAGGGACAGCGTGCGCTTTCGGCCGGAGGGTGCCACGTCTGGGCGAACGCACTGGCACTGCTCGCAGAAATGATGAGGACCGCCGCGACGATGAGTCCGGGACGCATGGTGGCCTCCGTCTTAATTGGCGAGAGGGATCGTCACGACGATGCGATCGTCTGGACCGATGTTCCTGGTCGTGTGTCCCTTGCCGATCGTGTCTTCAATCAGGTTGATGTGGCCCGGTCCGATCGCCACCTTCTTCCCGCCCGCGACCTCGATCTCCGCGCGGCCGCTGAGCGTGATGACGAACTGGCGTCTCGGACCGACGTGCCAGTCGCTGACCGGCGCCGGCGGCCGGCGGCTGAACTCCACGCCCGTGGCCTTCATCATCTCGCTGACGTTGCCATTGAGCCTCATCTCGATCTCTTCGGCGTGGCTGAGGCCATCGGGGCCCGTGTAGATCCGGGTCATCATGATCGGCCTGCGCGCCTGCGCCGCGACGTCCTGGCTGGTCTCGGCTCTCCACACAAGGACGAACGCGCCAACCAGCGCGACTACGGCCCAACGCTTGATGCTCGATGCCATGACTCTGCTCCTTTCGTCAGCGCGTGACGGCGGTGGCGCCGGACGTCAGCTCGTCGCGGATGACGAGGCCGCCCTTCATCACGAACTTCACGCGCTCCATTTCCGTGACGTCCTGGAGTGGATCACCGGCGACGGCGATGACGTCGGCGAACTTGCCCTTTTCGAGGCTCCCGACGTGCGCCGACCAGCCGTAATTCAACATCTCTGCGGCCGGCAAATACGCGGTCCTGATGGCCTGTGACGGCGTCATGCCCCAGCGCGCGTAGTGCTTGAACTGGTCCGCGCCGATGCCGTGCGGGATGACTGCGGAGGTGGCGCCGCTGCCGAAGACGATCGGCACCCCCGCCGAAAATGCCTTCCGGAACGCCTGCTCCGCCATGCGCAGCCGGCTGTTCCGGCCGCCGGTCGCCTGCAGGTCTGCCTTCTCCAGCGCGATCAGGTCGTCCAGCGTGACGACGAACGGCAGCTTCTTCTGCAGCAGGGTCTTCACGCCGGCGTCGTCCAGCATCAGGAGATGATTCGGCGCATCGACGCCCGCGTTGATGCAGCTGTTCATCCCTTCGCCGCCGTACGTGTGGCACGCGACCCTCAGCCCAAGCCGATGCGCTTCGTCGACGATCGCGTCGACTTCTTCGCGCGTCAGCGACGGGCTGGCGACGAGCGTCGCGTCCGGCTTCCACATGTACATCTGGCCGACGAAATCCTGGGTCGTGTAAATCTTGATCCAGTCCACGCCGTGCAGCTTGGCTTCGCGAACTGCAGCCCGCGCCTGCCATGGCCCATTGATGTTCTTGTTTTCCGTGAAGCCCTCGAAGAAGCGGAGGGACCCCGTATCCGGGTAATACGTGCCTGCGCGCTGGTTGAGGGACTGGCCGACAACCTGCATCCGGGGTCCCGCGACGAGGCCGGCGTTGATCGCATCCCGCAGCTCGACCGTGTTGAAGCCGCCGCGCGAGTCCATATCGACGACCGTTGTGAAGCCCGCCTCGAGATCGATCTGGGCGTTGGAGAGCGCAATCAGCGCGCGCTCTGCCGGCGTGTCGCCGCCGGTGTTTACATGGACGTGCGTATCGATCATGCCGGGCAGCACGGTGGCCGCGCTGAGGTCGATGACGCGGGCGCCGCGGGGTATCTGCAACCCTGCGCCCACGTCGGTGATGCGATCACCTTTGATCAGCAGGACCTGGTTGGTCAGGAGCGTGCCGGCCCTGGCGTCGAACAGGCGCCCGGCGCGGATGGCGACGTCCTGACCCGGCGGCGCGGTGAATCTTCGGGTCTGCGGGCCGGCCGGCTCCTGTCCACGGAGGGCGGTAAACGCTCCGAGAGCGACGGACATCAACGCGACGACGAGGACGACGTGCCTGCGCATGGAGCTCTCCCTTTACTTCTGCACCCGTTCTACTTCTGCACCCGTTCCCACAACAGGGTGCTTTCAGCGACCGGCGGCGTCAGCTCGGACGGATCGACGCGCAGCGCGAGGCGGTTCGTCCCCTGAAACGTGAACCACCGCTTGCGCGCGCGGCCAATCATGTTCGGCGCCTTGTCAACTTCAGCATGATGGAGCACGAAGCCTTCATCGGCGTGGACCTCGACCCTCGCGCAATAGGAGTTGAACGGCACGTCCATGGCCGCCAGTGCCTCTTCAGGGGTCGGGCTGTTCTCGGACTTCCACGGGGTGCGGTTCGCTGCCATGCTGGCATAGCACACGTACCCGACATCGCCGTAGATGATGTAGCCGACGTTGCGTGGATCCGGCCTCGTCGTGCCATCAGCGAGGCGTTGCGTCCACGAGACCAGCCGCCATGTCCCGATGAATCGTCTCGCGACGTCGGCTGGCGATTGTGCCTGCGATGTATTCGTCAGCCCGCACGACAGCAGTGCGGCTGAGAGTATGACTGTTCTCAGCATGCCGCGGATGCTATCACGCGGACCGTAAAGGTCCGCGCCGCACCCGCTTAAGGGCCGCGCCGCACCGGCCCAAAAGGATGCGCGGCGGACCTTAACGGTCCGCCTCGCCAGATTGCCAGGCGCGGGCGGCTTCGAGGCGGGCTGCGATCGGCGGGTGCGAATAGAACAGGATCTCGACGAGGCGCGAGGGCCGCTCTTCCGCGAGGTTCTGCGCGCCGAGCCGCTTCATGGCGCTGCTGAAGGCGGCGGCGTTCTTCGTCATCTCCAGGGCGTACCGGTCGGCCCGGCGCTCGTGGGCGCGCGACACGGCATTCGCCAGCGGCAGCAGCGCCAGCGACACCGCCCCGCCCGCGAGAACCAGTACCGGCAACCCGGCCACGTCGTCCTTCGCCGCGATGCCGAAATGGCCCACGGCGGCGGTCAGAACCCGATCCGCGAGGTAGAAGCCAAGCGTCATCAGTGACGCTTCGAGGGCCATCCCCTTCCAGATGTCGTGGTGCACGTGGTGGGCGAGCTCGTGCGCCAGCACGACCTCGATCTCGTCATCCGAATGGCCGGCCAGCAGCGTGTCCGACAGGAGGATGCGGCGGGTGCGTCCAATCCCGGTCAGCGCCGCATTGGCCTTGCGCGTGCGATCGCTCAGGCGCCACTCGAACACGCCCAGCACCCGCGCGCCGGCGCGCTCGGCCAACACGACCAGCCTGTCGACGAGCGCCGGCCGATCGAGCGGCCTGAACGTGTAGAACACCGGCAGCAGCACCACCGGCGCGAGCTGCGCCAGGACCACCATCAGCGAGGCAAAGCACAGGGCCGCTGCCAGCCACCACCACTGCGGCGTCCAGTGGAGCAGCAACCACACAATCAGTGCGCCGATGATTCCGAAGACGAGGGCGACGGCGCCGGCTTTGAGCTGATCGAGGCACCAGCGCCACGTCGTCTGCGTGGAGAGCTCATATCGCCGCTCGAGGATGACGCCCTGGTAGAAGGCCAGAGGGAGCTGGATGGCTTCGCTCAGCAGGCCGATCATGACGGCGTAGCAAACGACGGTGAGCGCGAAGGATCCGCCCGCGAGGGCCGCGGACACGTCGCGCACCGACGTCGACCAGCCGGTCATGAGGAGGGAGAGGAGCCAGGCAGCCGTCAGCGCCGTGCCGGCGAACGACGCGCGGCGGCGGAGGCGATGGTAGCGAGTGGCCTTGTCTTCGTTCGCCAATTAAATGGGGTCGGAGGTCATTTTTAGAGGACACCCGACATTAATTCATAGGTGTCCTCTAAAAATGACCTCCGACCCCATTTAATTCAGTTGGACGGAGATCAGCTTGGAGACGCCAGGCTCCTCCATCGTCACCCCGTACAACCGGTTGGCAATCTCCATCGTCCGTCGATTGTGGGTGATCAGGATGAACTGCGTCCGGTCGAGCATGCCCTGCAGCATCTCGACGAACCGGCCGACGTTGGCATCGTCGAGCGGCGCGTCAATCTCGTCGAGCAGGCAGAACGGGCTCGGCTTGTAGCGGAAGATGGCGAACATCAGCGCAATGGCCGTGAGCGCCTTCTCGCCGCCCGAGAGGAGCTGGACGCTCTGCAGCCGCTTGCCCGGAGGCGAGGCGACGATGTCGATGCCACTTTCGAGCGGGTCGTTCTCGTCGATCAGCGTCAGGCCGGCCCGGCCGCCGCCGAACAGTGTGCTGAACGTCACCTGGAAGTTCTGCTGGATGGCCGTGAAGGCCTCGTTGAAGCGGACCTTGGTGGTTTCGTCGATGCGCTTGATGGCCTCGGCCGTCTGCGCGATCGAGTCGAGCAGGTCCTTCCGCTGGGTCGTCAGGAAGACATGGCGGGTCTCGAGCTCGTCGAACTGCTCGATAGCCATCATGTTGACCGGACCGAGCCGGTCGATCTTGGCCTTCAGCGCATTGATGGCTTCGTCAGCCGTCATCGACGCAGGTGGACCCTCGAGCCGGCCGCCTTCGCCGCTGGGCGGCTTCGGCGAGCCGGCCCCCACGACAGACTCGCCTTCCTCGGCTTCCGGATCCGGCTCTTCAGCGGTGATCGCGGCGGCGTCGGGCGTGGTCTCGCCGGCCTGCTCCATCACCTCGACCTCGGCGACGACCTGATCGAGCGAGCACTGCGCCGTTTCGGCGCACATCTGCGCCAGGTGCCCGAGGTCGCTCTGGGCCGTCGCACGCGCCACATCGAGTTCGCCCGCGTGGGCGCGAATCTCGTCGAGCCCCCGGCGCGCCTCACGGATCACGGCATCCTGGGCGTCCACCGCGCCGCGCACCGTGGCGGCGGCAGCGTCCGCGGCGTGAACATCGGCGCGCAGCGCGTCGAGCGCGCGCACGTCGTCGTCCAGCGTCCTCGTTTCGTCGGCCACAGCCTGCAGCAGCGCTTCACGGCGAGTCCGCGCCTGTTCGAGCTCGCCCGCGCGGGCGGCAATGCGATGCTCGACGTCGAATGCCGCCTCCTCGAGCCGCACCACCTCCGCCTCGAGGGCGGAGGTGCGCTCCACCATGGCGGCATGTGCCGCACGCGCATCCGCCGCCTTCATGCTGAGGTCGTCCACGGCGTCGCGTGCGGCGGTGAGCGAGCGCTGGGCATCGGACAGCCGCGCATCGGCGGCGCGCTGTTCCTCGACGCGCCGGCCAATCGATGCCTCCGCCTCCGCGTAGCGCGCGTCGAGCGCCGCACGCTCCTCCCCGGCCTGCCGCTGCTCCAGCGCAATGACCTCGGCCTTGCGCGACAGCCGCACGGCGTCCTCGGCGGCGCGCGCCACCTGCGCCTCCTGCGCGACGATGGCGACGTCCTGGCGATGCCGCTCGGCGGTGAGCGCCGTCAAGGCACTCGTCGCCTGCGCAACGGCGATCTCGATCCGCCCGGCCTCTTCGGTCAGCCGCGCGAGCTCGTCGCGGCCCGCCACCGTCCGTTCGCGCAATTCCTTGATTTCACGCTTCGTGGCCAGGATCCCGCGCGATTCGGCCTTCGCCCCGCCGCACACCACGTGTGGACCGTGCAGGACATCGCCTTCAAGGGTGGCGACCGGCGCGGAGGTCTGCCGCGACATGGCCACCGCCTGGTCGAACGTCTCGGCGACGTAGGCCTCCGGCACGACGTTCTGGATCGTCGCGACATGGGGGCCCGCTATCCGCAGCACGTCCCACAGCGGCACGATGCCGGGCATGCGGATCACGTCGCGCGGGTGATAGCCATTGGAACCGGGATCGATGACGACAAAGCCGCAGCGGCCGGCGTCGTGCTCGCGGACCAACGCCAGGCCCGACGCCGCCTGGTCGTGACGCTCGACGATGACGTGCTGCAGGAGGTCGCCAAGGCAGGCTTCCACCGCGCGCTCGTACCGGCTGTCCACATCGAGGTAGTCCGCGACGGCCCCCTGCTGGCCGACGCTTCCGTTCGCCTGGACGAGCACCATCCGCGCCGCGTCGCCAAATTCGCCGCGGGTGGCCTCGAGCTCCACCAGAGAGGACAGCCGCGCCTCGTTCCGGGCCAGCTCCTGTTCCCGCTCGCGCACGCTGCGCAGCCGGTCCTCGTATTCCGTGCGGGCCGCCATGAGCTCCGTCTCGCGCGCCGCCGTGTCGAGCCGGACCTGCTCGAGCGCCGCCTGCGCCCGCGACAGCGCGTCGGCCGCGGCGGCCTGCGAGGCGTCAACGGTTTCCCGTTCGCGGCGCAGGTCGCCGTCCTCGATGTCGAGTTTACCCAGCGTCTCGCCCACGCGCTCGCGCTGCGAGGCGGCGTGATCCATGGCGTGCCGCAGCGCGGTGGCCGCGTTCATCGCCGCAAACACGTCCGTCCGCGCGGCCTCGACGCCGGCCTCGAGCCGCTCGATCTGCAGCTGTGCCTGTGCGTACGCCTCGTTCGCCTGGTCGACGTCTGCCGCGGCCGCGTCGCGCGATCGCCCCGCGTCATTGGCCGCCCTGGTGCGCTCGACGACGGCGAGGCGCGCAGGTTCACGGCGTCCCTCGAGCTCGGCGAGCTCCGCGGCGATTTCCGCGGCGCGCCCCGCCAGCATTTCGGCCTGATGGCGGTTGAATTCCTGCTGCTGCTGCCGGCGGTTGATGTCGAGCTCGCGCGCGTGGGCCGCTTCGCGCGCCTGTGCCGAGCGGCTGTCCGCCTCGGCCTGCTCGATCCGCAGGCGCGCGAGGTCGGATTCGCCTTCCGCGACGCGCGCCGCCGCCGCCGTCTCGCGCTCGCGCGCCTGGGCCAGGCGCGCCTGCGCCGACTCGATCGTCAGCGCCAGCTCGCGGTAGCGGCGGGCGAAGAGCACTTTCTCCCAGCGCCGCAGCTCCTCGCGCAGCCGCCTGTAGCGCCGCGCCTTGGCCGCCTGCCGCTTGAGCGTGCCCCGCTGCTTTTCCACCTCGAAGACGATGTCGTCAATGCGGGTGAGGTTCTGCTGGGCCGCCTCCAGCTTGAGCTCCGCGGCGCGCCGGCGCGACTTGTATTTCGTGATGCCCGCGGCTTCTTCAATGAGCTGCCGCCGGTCCGTCGGCCGCGAGCTCAGGATCATTCCGATCTTGCCCTGCTCGATGATGGCGTAGGCCTTGGCGCCAAGCCCGGTGTCCATCAGCAGCTCGTGGACGTCGCGCAGCCGGCACACTTCGCCGTCGATCAGGTATTCGCTTTCACCGGATCGATAGAGCCGCCGCGTGACCTCGACGTCGCGCGTGAACATTTCGGCCGCGGCCGCAACATGGCCGTTGCCGTTGCCAATACCGTCTACGTGATGACCGTTTCCGTTTCCCGTCCCGGAGACCTGACCACCTTCGCCAAGGCTACGGTGGTCCGCCGAAGCTTCACGCGAAGGCGGAAGGTCTCCGGCTACCGCGTCATTCGGCGGCGCGTGCAGCCCCGTGAGCCGCAGCCGTACTTCCGCGGTCGCGCCCGGCTTGCGCGCGTCGCTGCCGCTGAAAATGACGTCTTCCATGCGGTCGCCGCGCAGGCTCTTGGCGCTCTGCTCGCCCAGGACCCACGTGATGGCGTCGGCCACGTTGCTCTTGCCGCAGCCGTTGGGACCGACGATGGCGGTGACGCCATGATCGAAGGCGAGCTCCGCCCGGTCGGAAAACGACTTGAAGCCGTTGATTTCGAGGCGTTCTAAGCGCATAGGGGTACCGCGTCAGAGTCTAAACACGACAAGCCCTAGTGGCAAGGGCAAACTCACACCACAATATTTTGGGCTGGGCACCCAAAAGGCGGGGGGTGGTGTTAGTCAAACTCCCAACGCCCAACTTCCAACTCCCAAAGGGTCTTGGGTGTTGGGAATTGGGAGTTGGGAGTTGAGTTACCTTGCGGCTCGGCGCTCGGGCGCCGCGCCGTTCAGCCGCATCAGCGCTTCCGCCTCGGGGAAGAGCGTCAACGCGTACTGCAGCTGCGGATCCTGCCGCGACAGATTGTTCCGCGCGATCCCGACGCCGAAGAGATCGACATCGATCTCGAAGCGGATCATCGCGCGGATAAATGGCTCGTCCTGTTTCCAGGAGGCTTCGTCAATGCGAAGCCTCGACTTCTGCACCAGGTCCCTGAACTCGGCCACCATCGCGTCGGTCACCTGGAAGTCCTGCGACAGCTCGCGCAGCTGGCCCGTCGGGCTCGCGGTGATCCGGCGGTCGCCGGTCCGGGTGAACCGCTGGGCGTAGATGTCGAACAGGTTCCGGGAGAACAGCGTCCGGCCGAAGCGGCTGGGATTGAATCCCTCGGTGGGACCGTCGAACCGGCGATCCGGCTCGACGCCGCCGCCGCTGTACACCCGGCGCCCGGCGTCGGTGTATTTCAGGTCCTCCGGCTTGTGCGTCTTCGCGGCGTCCTGTTCGCGGTAGGTGTAGGTCAGGTACTCGTCGAACGTGCCGTCCCACGGCCGCTGAATCAGGCGGCCGCTCGGCGTGTAATAGCGCGCCGTGGTGACGGCCACGCCCGCGCCTTCACTCACGCGGTACACCGACTGCACGAGCGCCTTCCCGAAGGTCGTTTCGCCGACGATCAGCGAGCGGTCGTGATCCTGCAGCGCGCCGGAGACGATTTCCGATGCGCTGGCGCTGTTGCGGTTGACCAGCGTAATCATCGGCATGTCGAGGTAGTCGCTCTGCTGCGTCGCGCGGTAGTCCTGGTCGGAATTCGCGACGCGGCCGCGGGTGTAGACGATCAGGTCGCCGCGCGGCAGGAACCGGTTGCTGATCTTGATCGCCTGGTCGAGCGCGCCGCCCGGGTTGTTGCGCAGGTCGAGGACGAACCGCCGCATGCCCTGCTCGCGCAGCGTCCGCAGCGCCCGCCCGATCTCGTCGTCCGAGTTCTCGCCGAAATCACCCAGCAGGATGTAGCCCGTGGTCGCGTCGAGCATGAACGTGGCGCGCACGGTGGGGATGTGAATCTCGTCGCGCAGCACCTCGAGGGCGATCAGGTTCTCGTAGCCGGCGCGCTTGATGGAGATCCTGACCGGCGTCCCGCGCGGGCCGCGGAGCTGGCGGACGGCCTGGTCGCTCGTCCAGCCCTTGGTGTCCTGCCCCTCGATCCGCGCAATCACGTCGCCGCGGCGCAGCCCCTTCTGATACGCGGGCGAGCCTTCGAACAGCGAAAACACCGTGATCTCGCCGTCGACCACCTGGATGGAGATGCCGAGGCCGTAGTAGCGGCCCTCCTGGCGCTCGCGCATCTGCGCGTAGCTGCGCGGATCCATGAAGCTCGAGTGCGGATCCAGCGTCTGGAGCATCCCGGTGATGGCCCCATAGACGAGGCGGTCCGATTCGATCTCGCCGACGTAGTTGCCTTCGACGGCCCCCAGCGCCGCCGTGAAGACCTTGTATTGTTCGGGAATCTGGTCCTGGGCGACCAGGGCGCTCTGGCCGTAAAAACCGCCCAGGAGGGCGCAAATCACGACGGCAATCACCGCCGCGGAGACGGACCGGTAGCTGCGCATATGTAAGAACTATAAACGGTTACCTTGACCCCGTCCAGACCGGGTTTCTATAATCCAATGAATCACTTACGCGGATCTGCGGGAGCAAGGAGCAGTTTATGTTTGGTTCCATCGGCATGCCGGAGTTGATCATCATCCTGGTGATCGCGCTCATTATCTTTGGGCCCCGGAAGCTGCCCGAGCTCGGCCGGTCACTGGGGAAGAGCATCGGCGAATTCAAGAAGGCGTCGAACGAGCTCCGGAGCACCTTGGAAGAGGAAATCCGCATCGAAGATCAGCGGGATCAGCGCGCCGCGATCCGCGCCGAGCAGGACACCGCGATCGCGGCCGCCGCGACGCCCCCCTCCGCAACCCCGCCCCCGGTCACTCCGGCGCCGCCGGTCGTTCCCGCGCCGCCGGTCGACCAGACGGTGAACCGCACGACCGGCACCGATCCCGTGGCCTAGAGGGGGTGGCATTAGTCCTTGGGCGACGTGAGTGGCATTAGTCCCCTTTCCGAACAAAGCGTCCGCCCCGGCTCCGGACGACGACCTTGATCCGGATCGCGAGGGCGCACTGGACGACGATGGCGCCGGGAAGATGTCCTTCCTGGATCATCTCGACGAGCTGCGCCGCCGGATCATCTACGCCGTCATCTCGCTGGCCGTAGGCGTCGTCATCGCCGTCGTCTTCATCGACGACATCTTCGATTTCATCATGCGGCCCCTGCAGGCGGTGCTGCCGCCGGGCGGGACCCTGATCTACACAGACCCCACCGAAGCGTTCATGCTCAACATCAAGATTGCGCTGATCGCGGGGCTGGTGATCGCGTCGCCGGCCGTGATGACGCAGATATGGCTGTTCATTGCGCCCGGGCTCTACGTGCACGAAAAGAAGTGGGCGATCCCCTTCATCGCGATGTCGACGGTGTTCTTCGTCGCGGGTGCGGCCTTCTCGCACTACGTGGTGTTCCCCCTGACGTGGCGGTTCTTCTCGAGCTTCACCACCGACATCCTGACGTTCATGCCGCGCATCCAGCCGGCGTTCTCGATCTACCTGCGGCTGCTGCTGGCGTTCGGCGTCGTGTTCCAGATGCCGACGATCGTGCTCTTCCTCGCGAGGATGGGGGTGCTCACGGCGCGCTTCATGATCCGCAACATCAAGTACGCCATCCTGGGGATTGTGATCATTTCCGCCGTGGTGACACCGGACGGCGGCGGCGTGTCGCTCGTGGCGATGTCGGGCCCGCTCGTCCTGCTGTACATCTTCAGCATCGGACTCGCCTGGATGTTCGGGAAGAAGAAAACGATCGAAGCCTAATAGGACTTCGCGAACCGGCCGAACCGGCAGTTCTGCGTTCCGGGTTCTGAGTTCCGGGTTCGTGTTCGGAGTTCGTGTTCGCGGTTCTGGGTTCGGAGTTCGAGGTTCGGCGTTCGGGGCTCTAGGCTTTGGGCACGCAGGTCGAACGCAGAACCCACGAACCCAGAACGACGTGTTCTATGCATCGTCAGTAAGACTTCGCGAACCAGGCGTGCACCGTCGCAGGCGATCCGCACTTGAGGCAGGACTTCCCCGTCGCGGGCGTGCTGCTGAACGGGATGTTCCGGATCGTGGCCTGCGTCTCCGCCTTGATTGACGCCTCGCACGCCGCGGAACCGCACCAGGGCGAGACGACGAACCCGGGGCGGCCCTCCATGATCTCCTTGAACTGATCGTAGCTGTCGGTCTCGGACGTGTGTTCCTCGCGGAACTTCACCGCGCGGTCGAATAGCTTCTGCTGGATGTCGTCGAGCATTCCCTCGACGGCTGTCGCGAGATCATCCATAGGAACGGAGCATTTGGTTCGCGTGTCGCGACGCGCCAGCACGACCTGCGATTTCTCGAGATCCTTCGGCCCGATCTCCAGCCGCAGCGGCACGCCCCGCAGCTCCCACTCGTTGAACTTCCAGCCGGGCGTCTGGGAATCGCGATCGTCGAGCATCACGCGGATGCCGCGCGCCACGAGCTCGTCGCGGATGGCCTTCGCCTTCGGCAGGACGGTTTCCTTCCAGTTGCCGCGCGGAATCGGCACGATGACGACCTGGTAGGGTGCAATCTTCGGCGGCAGGATCAGGCCGCCGTCGTCGCCGTGCGTCATGATCACGCCGCCGATCATCCGCGTGGAGACGCCCCATGACGTCGTCCAGACGTGCTGCACGGACTTGTCGCGCGCCTGGAACTTGATGTCGTAGCTCTTCGAAAAGTTCTGCCCGAGGTTGTGCGACGTGCCCGCCTGCAGGGCGCGGCCGTCGCGCATCAGCGCTTCGATCGAGTACGTCTTGTCGGCGCCCGCGAACTTCTCGCTGTCGGTCTTCTCGCCGTCCACCACGGGCATGGCCAGCTCGGTCTCGGCGAACTCCTTGTAGACGGCGAGCATTCGCAGCGTCTCTTCCTGCGCTTCCTCGGCGGTCTCGTGCGCCGTGTGCCCCTCCTGCCACAGAAATTCCGTGGTCCTGAGGAACAGCCGCGTGACCTTCTCCCAGCGCACAACGTTCGCCCACTGGTTGATCAGGATGGGCAGGTAGCGCCACGACTGGACCCACTTGGCGTACATCGTCCCGATGATCGTCTCCGACGTGGGGCGGATGACGAG
>Ga0209640_10002090_pt1 | contig 17294 bp, 13 predicted proteins | sample RifCSP10_1_FD_184018 | JGI IMG/M metagenome (GOLD analysis project Ga0209640, IMG submission 184018) | Soil microbial communities from Rifle, Colorado - Rifle CSP2_sed 10_1 (SPAdes) (version 2) | ecosystem: Environmental > Terrestrial > Deep subsurface > Rock core/Sediment | place: Rifle... | reverse complement strand
CAGTCCCCAGTCCCGAGTCCCCAGTCCCCAGTCCCGAGTCCCCAGTCCCGAGTCCCCAGTCCCCAGCCCCGAGTCCCGCGCCCCGGCGTCCAGGTATTCAAGGATGTCCTGCTTGGTCACGCGTCCGCCCAGGCCGGAGCCCTGAATCCGCGAGATGTCCACGTTGTGTTCACGCGCCATCTTTCGCACGAGCGGAGACAGGTGCTGGACGTGCGTGTCGTCGTCGGACGTGCTCGGGGCTTCGCGTCCATTGGGCTTGCGTGGCGTGCCGCCCGGCTTCGCGTGCGGCGCCTCCGCCACGTCTGGCTTGGCCACGACGTGAAGGGGCGGTTCACTGGCGGCGGGCTCCGCGTGTCGGAGTTCGTGTCCGGCCACGTCCGAAGCCGCCCCTATCGTGGCGACAACGCTGTTGACGGGTACCGTCTCGCCCTCCTTCGCCTTGATCTCCGTGAGGACGCCCGCCGCCGGTGAGGGGATCTCCGCGTCGACCTTGTCGGTCGAGATCTCGAAAAGCGGCTCGTCACGATCGACGGCGTCGCCCACTTTCTTGATCCAGCGGACGATCGTGCCTTCGGCAATCGATTCGCCCATCTGCGGCATCAGAACAGGTGTTGGCATGGTCACCTACGAAGGCGATCTGCGCCTCGGACACATCGTACCACCGCTCCCCGCGACCGGCCCGCGATCGACCTCCGGGGCCGGGCTGAGTCCGCTGATATACTCGGCCTTTCGATGTCAGATCGCCGGAAGACACTGCTCATCGTCGACAGCGACGAGGAGATGCGCGAGACGCTCACCGCGGGGCTGCGCCGGAATTACCGCGTGCTGCGTGCCGCTTCGGGCGAAACCGCGCTGCAGATGATGCAGAAGGAGGGCGTCGACCTCATGCTCCTCGACGTCCACCTTCCAGGCATCAGCGGATTCGAGGTCCTGAAGATCACCAAGGAGAACTACCCGACCGTCGAGGTGATCGTCTTCTCGCGAACGAAGGAGCTGGATGCGGCCATCGAGGCGATGCGCCACGGGGCCTATCACTACGTCTCGAAGGACCTCGACGTGGAGGCCATTGGCGCCTGTCTGGCCAACGCGGCCGAGCGGCAGGACCTGAACCGGGACGTCACGCGGCTCCGCGAAGAAGTCGCCGAGCAGAACGACCGCGAGTTCATCGTCGGCCCGAGCCGCACGACACGCGGGGTCGTGGAGCTCGTGCAGAAAGTGGCGAAGCTGTCGGCGACGGTCCTCATCCTCGGCGAGAGCGGCACGGGCAAGGAGCTGCTCGCGCGGCTGATTCACCGGGAATCCGGCAAACCTGGTGCGCCGTTCGTGGCCGTCAACCTCGCCGCGATTCCCAAGGACCTCGTCGAGAGCGCGCTCTTCGGCCACGAGAAGGGCGCCTTCACGGGCGCCGTCCGTCAGCAGATCGGGAAGTTCGAGCTGGCCGCCGGCGGGACGCTCTTCCTCGACGAGATCGGCGACCTCCGGTACGAGGTGCAGGCGAAGCTGCTCCGCGCGATTCAGGAGGAGGAGATCGAACGCGTCGGCGGCACGCACCCGATCAAGACGGACCTTCGACTCATTGCGGCCACCAACGTGGATCTGGAGAAGGCGGTCAAGGAGGGGCGGTTCCGCGAGGATCTGTACTACCGCCTCAACGTGATCCCGGTCCGCATGCCGGCGCTGCGCGACCGGATGGAGGACCTGCCGGAGCTTGCGCGCTTCTTCCTCCGCCGCTACAACGCGAAGTTCCGAAAGAACATCCAGGGCATCGCCGAGTCGACGCTCGACATCCTCACCGCCTACTGGTGGCCCGGCAACATCCGCGAGCTCGAGAACCTCATCGAACGGCTGGTGGCCGTCTCCGACAAGGACTGGATCACCGACGACGACCTGCCCTACGAGCTGCACATGGCCAAGCTCGACGCGCAGGGGCCGACCAACGAGAACCTGCTGGACCGCGCCCTCTCGACCTTCGAGCGCAACTTCATCGTGCGCGCATTGGAGAAGTCCGCGTGGAACGTGACGGCCACGGCCCGGACGCTCGGCCTTCCACTGAGCACGTTGAAATTCAAGATGGACAAGCTCGAGATCCGCGAGCTGGCGCGCAAGATCAGGGGCATCTGAACGAAACCCGGCGCGCGAGACGCGCCGGGTCCACAAGGGGGGAAAGGTGGGCGGTCCCGACCGCCCAGAACCGTGGACGCTACTTCTTGGGAAGGACCGCGTCCTTGAGCTGTTTGGCGATGCGCGCCTTGACGACCGTCTTGGCCGGGATCTTGATGGCCTCGCCCGTCGCGGGGTTGCGGCCCATGCGGGCCTTCCGCTTCTGGACGACCAGCTTGACCATGCCCGGCAGCACGAACTCACCCGAGCGCTTGAGCTCCTTCTCTGAAAGTTCTGTCAATGCGTCGAAGAACTCCCTCGCCTGGGTACGCTTCACCTCGAACCGTTCGGCGAAGTACGAGAACAATTCCGATTTGCCCATTCTCCGGGCCTCTGCCATCACGACCCCCCAGTCTTGTGCGCGCCGACTCCAGGCCGCAACGCAGCTGCGCGCGCTCATACTGCAGCGGAAACTCTTCGTGAAATCGCGTAATGCTAGCGCGCGCCCGATACGGTGTCAACGAATCGCGCCGCGCAATCGAGTGATTCCGGCCTGAAGTGTTAGAATTTTTCGCGCGCATGTCAAGCACGGCGACCATCGAGACGTTTCCGAATCCACGCCCGGAGCGGGAGTTCGAGATCGCGATCAGCTGTCCGGAGTTCACGTCCGTCTGCCCGAAAACGGGCCTCCCCGACTTCGGCGAGATCCGGATCACCTACGTGCCGGGCGATCGCTGCATCGAGCTGAAGTCGTTGAAGTACTACCTGATCGGGTTCCGCGACCGCGGCGTCTTCTACGAAGCGGCGACCAACGAGATCCTCGACAACCTGGTCGGGGCGTGCCAGCCCCGCCGGATGACGGTCGTCGGCGATTTCACCGTCCGCGGCGGGATCAAGACAGTGGTGACGGCATCGTACCCGCCGGGGAAGTAGTCCTCAACTCCCAACTCCCAACTCCCAACTCCCAACTCTCAACTCCCAATTCCCAACTCCCAACTCCCAATTCCCAACTCCCAACGCGCTCGTAGCCGTTCCGGCCACGCCGACAGGCTACGAGCTCGCGGCCAATCGGGCGACCGTCGCGCCCAGGTGCGTCTCCGGCGCATCCCAGAATTCGACGACGAGCGGGTGCCGGTCGAGCGCCTGCTGGACGAGGCCGCGCTGGATGCCTGTGCCGCGCCCGTGGATCAACCGCACTTCACGGAAGCCCGCTTCGTGCGCCGCCGTCACGTATTCGACCACGACCGACTGCACGTCGCGCGGCGCGAAGGCGTGAAGGTCCAGTGAGCCTTCGATGGGGATTCTCTCGGCCAACTCCAACTCCGAACCTGAGACGCGTGCCTGACTCCCAAGAGTGTAGCGGCGGGTCCGTCCACAGAGCGCAGCCGGCGGGTCGTGAGGCCGGGCGGCTGGATTCGAAGATCTGCGATCTCGCAACCGGATCCGGCGCGCAAATTTCTCAACATTCGAGCGGCTCCTCGCCGTTTTCTGGCCATTCTGCGTCAGGAACGTTCCCTGCACCGGCAGTGTGGATGCCCACGCCGCCACCCCTCCCTGGCGACCTGGTCCGCATCCGCGACGAGCGCTGGACGGTCGCTCGTCACACGCCGGGTGTGGACGCGGCCGTCCTGGACGTTCGTGGCCGCGACCGGACCAATCTCGGCGCCCACGCCACGTTCCTCCTTCCGTTCGAGATCGTCGAGCGCCTCCCCTCGTCGCAGACTCCGCGCCTGGTTCGAGCACGCCACTGGCGACGCCTGACGCGGGCGATGCTCGCCGACGCCACGCCGTCGTGGGAGGCGTTGCGTGCACCGCTCCACGCACGCATTGCGCTCCTGGCGTTTCAGCTCGAGCCGGCGCTCGCCGTCACGCAGGCCGTCGCGTCCCGCCTCCTGATCGCGGACGAGGTCGGCCTCGGCAAGACGATCCAGGCGGGCCTGGTCATTCGCGAGATTCTCGACCGCTCCCGTCACGGCCGCGTCCTCGTCGTCGCGCCGGCGTCGCTGAAGGAGCAGTGGCGCGCGGAGCTGCATGCGCGATTCGGCGTGGACGCCTGGCTCGCCGACTCAGCGTCGCTCGCGCGACTGGGAGCCGCGTGGAGGAGCTCGTTCAACCCATGGAGCGCGCACGCGGTCACCATCACGTCGATCGATTTCGTCAAGCGACCCGAGGTGATGCGCGCGCTCGAAGCCCTCGTGTGGGACGCAGTGGTCTTCGACGAGGCGCATGCGCTGGCGGGACGATCAGATCGCGCCACGGCGGCCGGAGGTCTCGCAGACCGGGCGCGCACGGTGGTCATGCTCACGGCAACCCCGCATACGGGCGACGACCACGCCTTCGGTCGTCTCTGTCGCATCGGGGATCTCGACGGCGAATCACCCCTGCTGCTCTTCCGCCGGACGCGACGGGACGTCGGCCTCGTCGTCTCGCGCCGGACCACGGCGCTTCGAGTGCGGCCCTCGCTTGCCGAAGGCGAGATGCACCGCGAGCTCATGGCGTATGCGCGCAAGGTCTGGACGCACGCGGGGCCCTCGGTCGGCGCCGCGCGTCTTGCGATGACCGTCCTCACTCGGCGCGCGTGCAGCAGCGCGGCATCACTGGTTCGTTCCGTCGAGCGACGGCTGGCGCTCCTCGCCGGCAACGAGGCAGCCGGCATGCAGCAACTGAGCCTGCCGTGGCTCAACGCCTCGGACGACGAAGAGCCAGGGGCGGAGCTGGCAGCGCCGGGGCTGTCCGATTCCCTGGACGAGCGACGGCACCTCGAGACCGTCCTGCGCCTCGCCAGGCGCGCCGAGCCCGCCGAGTCGAAGCGTCGAGCCCTCGTGCGCTTCCTCCGCCATACGCGCGAACCGGCCATCGTCTTCACTGAGTATCGAGACACGCTCACGCGGCTGGTGGAGGCGCTGCGAGAGTTCGAGCCGGTGACGCTGCACGGCGGGCTCACCGCCGCCGAGAGGCGAGAGAGCCTCCGGCGCTTCACGGCGGGAGACGCCCGGCTGCTCATCGCGACCGACGCGGCCAGTGAAGGGCTGAACCTTCAGGAACGATGCCGTCTCGTCATCAACCTCGAGCTGCCCTGGACGCCGCTCCGCCTCGAGCAGCGGATCGGACGCGTCGAGCGAATCGGTCAGCCGCGACGCGTCCATGCGGTGCACCTGCTCGCCGCAGGCACGACCGAGGAATCGACTGTCGCCGCGCTCCTGCTCCGAATGCAGCGTGTGACCGAGTTCCTCGACAGCCTGCGCCCGCCCGCCACCGAGGAGCAGGTCGCCGGCGCGGCCATCGGCCAGGAGCCGTTCGAGCCTGCGGCACGGTCGTCCCGGTCGTCTGCGCCTGCACACATCCTTGCGCCGCGTCTCCACGCGACCGCACTGATCGAGGCCGCGCGCCTCGAACGGCTCCGCTCTCTGTCCGGTCGCTCGCGTGACGTTCCGTCCGACCTGAGGCCGCCGGTCGCCATGCTCCATCGCCGCCGAGGCAGCGGCGGTTGTCTGTGGGGGTTTCACCTTGTGTGTGCCGACGCGGATCAGCGACCAGTCTGGGAAACGCTCCTCGGCGTGGCTTCAACTCCTCAATGCCCAATGCTCAATGCTCAATGCTCGACGCTCAATGCTCAAGGCTCAATGCCCAATGCTCAACGTCTCGGAACGTGGATCGAGTTGTCCGCGCGGCTGCTGGAGCCGGCCTTGGCCGGCGAGCAGCAGAAGGCTCTGGCTGCGCTGGCGTCATCACTCGAACGGCCGCTCGCGCTCGCGTCTCGTCGCGAACAGGCCATCGCGGACGCGATCGCCGCCCAGCGCGCGCGGCTGTCGGCGTCGCTGCTGCAACGGGGCCTCTTCGACCGTCGAGCCGAACGCCTGCTCGCGGCACAGGGTGCCGTGCTCGATGAAGCGCTCGATCGCTGCCGCGCGCGCATCGGCGAGATCGCACGCACCGAGCGGGTCGTCGTCGAGCGCCTGCGCCTGGCCTTCGCGGTCATCCGCCGATGATCCCGGGCGTTCACGGCCGGCTGCTCTCCTCGGCCTTCATCCGGGACGCGCTGCCCTCCTTGCCGGGCGCGGCCGAGCTGCCGCACGGCGTCTCACGAAGCCTGGCTCAATGGTACGGACGGATCGAATCCACACTGGGCGCCGCCTCCAGCGTCCGCGCGATCGCCGACGTCGCGGTCATACCGCTCGTCGAGCTGCTCGGCCTGACCGTCGCTCACCGCACCGACAAGGACGAGGCATGCTGGCTGCGACTGACCGCCGGCCATGGATCGGCCCTGGTCGCGATCGTGACGCCGTGGGGCGAGCGGCTCGATCGCGTGTGGCGGTCCACGGTCGTCGAGGCCATCGGGGCCGACGCCCGGTGGTGCGTCTGCTCGAACGGGCGAGCGCTGCGCCTGGTCGACGCCAGACGCACCTGGTCACGCGACTACCTCGAGTTCGACATCGCGATCCTCGGCCGCGAGATCGAGGCGCAGTCTGTGCTCTGGAACCTCGCCCGCGCCGACGCGATGGCCGGCGAGCCGCCCCTTCTCGATCGTGCCGCGGACCTTTCCAGCCGACACGGCGTCGAGGTGTGCCGTGCACTCGGCGCAGGCGTCCTCGAAGCGCTCGAAGTCCTGCTGGGAGCGCTGACCCGCGACAGGCAGCCACCGCCACCACTGCACTGGGAGCAGTCGCTCACCGTGCTCTACCGCGTCCTGTTCCTCCTCTTCGCGGAAGCGAGGGGCCTCGTCCCCCTCTGGCATCCCGTCTACCGCGACCGCTACAGCCTCGAGGCGATCGTGGCGCTGCTGCTCGAGGGACGCCCATGTCGAGGTCTCTGGCGGGCGGTACAGGCGATCTCCAGACTGGCCCATTCAGGATGCACCGCCGGCGAGTTGAAGGTGACGGCGTTCAACGGGCGGTTGTTCGCCCCGGCGCAGGCCGCCGCGTTCGACGGCACACGGCTGAGCGACGCGGCGATGCGCCGCGCTGTCGTGGCGCTGAGCAGCACGCCCATCGGCCGCCAGAGCGGTCGTGCGCGCATCGCCTATCGAGATCTGGACGTCGAGCAGCTCGGCGCGGTCTACGAACGCGTGCTCGAGTACGAGCCCGCGACGACCGGCCCACCCACGCTGAGACGCACGCGAGAAGTGCGCAAGTCGAGCGGCACCTTCTACACACCGCGGGCCGTGACGGCGTTTCTCGTTCGCCGCACACTCGAGCCGCTCGTCGGCAATCGAAGCGCCGACGCGATCCTCGACCTTCGCGTACTCGATCCCGCCATGGGCAGCGGGGCGTTCCTCGTCGCCGCGTGCCGGTATCTGGCCTCGGCCGTCGAGAACGCACTCATCCAGGAGGGACGCTGGCACGCACACGACGTCACACCGGCCGACCGCGCGGCGGTCCGGCGCGAGGTCGCCTCGCGCTGCCTGTTCGGCGTCGACCTGAACCCGATGGCCGTGCAGCTGGCCCGCCTGTCGCTCTGGCTCGCCACCCTCGCCGCGGACAGACCGCTCTCGTTTCTCGATCACCACCTCGTCTGCGGACACAGCCTCGTCGGCGCCACTCCAGACGATGTGGGCCGACAGCCCGGCGGCGGACGGTCGAGGAGCGGACATCGCCGCTCGCCTCTCCCGCTGTTCGACGACACGGGGCTGAGCTCGACGCTCCAGCAGGCGGCGCAGGCCATCTCCAGGGTTTCTTCGGAACCGGACGAGTCGGCGGCGATCGTCCAGGCGAAGGAGCGGACGCTGGCGGAGCTGCAGTCGCCGGGGTCCTCACTCGGGAAATGGACCCAGGTCCTCGATCTGTGGTGCGCGGGCTGGTTCTGGAAGGACGAAGCGCCGCCGGATCGCGGCACGTTTCTCGATCTCATGGGCCGTCTTCTCGACCGGCCGGGCACGCTGCCTCGTCACATCGCCGCCCGACTGCTCGGCGAGTCCAGGAACATCGCCTCGCGCCATCGCTTCCTGCACTGGCCGCTGGCGTTTCCCGACGTGTTCCTCGATGGACGCGACACGGCGGACGGGCAGCCGGGCTTCGACGCCGTGGTCGGCAACCCTCCCTGGGACATGATTCGCGGTGACACCGGCGACGACGATGCCCGGGCCGGCAGACGCGCGGAGGCCCGGCAGTTGACGGCGTTCGTTCGACAGTCCGGGATCTACCAGGTCGCCAGCCGGGCGCACGTGAACCTCTATCAGTTGTTCCTCGAGCGCTCGCTGCAGCTCGTGAAAGCGGGCGGACGGATCGGCCTCGTCGCCCCGGCAGGTCTCGTCAGCGACGCCGGCGCCGCGCCGCTGCGACGGCATCTCTTCGATCGGGCGGACGTGGACGAGGTGACGGGGCTCGACAACCGGAACGCCATCTTTCCCGTTCACCGCAGCGTCAGGTTTGTGCTGCTGACCTGCACCCCGGGCCGGCCTACGACCGAGCTGCGCTGCCGGTTTGGACTCACCAGCCCGGATCATCTGGAAGCGCCCGGTCGTGCCCTTGTCCTGTCCCGCCGATTCCTGGCGAGACTGTCCGGCGAGGACGACCTCGGGCTCCCCGAGCTGGCCGGCGAGCGCGACCTCGCGATCGTCGAAGCCATCAGCGCCGCGACGCCCCGCCTCGGGGCCGAGGGCGGGTGGCACGTCGCGTTCGGCCGCGAGCTGAACGCCAGCGACGACCGCGGTCTGTTCGTGCCGGTCTCACAGGGCCGGCCGAGGCGGCCAGTCGTCGAAGGCAAGCAGGTCGAGCCGTTCCGCGTCGCCGTCGACCGCTGTCGACTCGAGCTGCGGCCCGGCGCCCAGCCAGGCGGCCGGGTCGGCCGTCGCGCCCGTCTGGCGTATCGCGACGTCGCGAGCGCGACGAACCGGCTGACCCTGATCGCGGCAATCGTGCCCGCGCACGCCGTCACCACGCACACGCTGTTCTGCCTGAGGACGAGGTTGCCCGAGCCGAGTCAACGGGTGCTGTGCGCGCTCCTCAACAGCTACGTCGCGAACTACCTCGTTCGCTTTCGCGTGAACACCCACGTGACCGTCTCGCTCGTCTCGCGCCTGCCCGTTCCGGTCGTGCCTCCGACACATGCGCTCTTCCCCCGTCTCGACGCGCGCGCCAGTGCGCTCATCGATGGCTACGGACCCGTCGAGGACACCGAGGAGCACGCGGACCTGCAGGCGATCGCCGCTCGCCTCTACGGCCTCACGGCCGCCGACTTCGAGCACGTGTTGTCGACGTTCCCGCTCGTCCCGGAGCGCACGAGACAGGCGGCGCTCGAGAGATTCAATGACTTCTGCTGATCACGACACACCCAGGCACTGATTACGACACACCGAGGCATTAATCACGAACCACGGAGACACGGAGGATCATTTTGCTCTACGGTGCCGACAACGAATTGACTGAAGAAATCATTGGTTGCGCCATAGAAGTGCACAAAGAGCTCGGGCCTGGACTTCTCGAATCAGTCTACGAGTCGGCACTCTGCGTGGAACTGGAGGAATCCGGCCTCACGTTCAGGCGACAGCACGGTGTGCCTCTTTACTACAAAGGACGACTCATCTCCGAACACAGGCCCGACCTTGTTGTCGCGGATCGTGTCGTTGTCGAGGTGAAGTGTGTGCAACACCTGGAGCCCATACACACGGCGCAGGTGATTACCTATTTGCGAGTGCTCAAACTGCGAGTGGGCCTGCTGCTGAACTTCAAGACAGCCGTGATGAAGCACGGGATCCGGCGAGTAATGGCATAGGTTCGTGACGTAGTTCGGCATAGACTCTCCCGGGGTGTTCGGGTGTTGAGACGACTGTTCTGCTGCGTGACGGTGTCCGCTGCCCTCCTGACCCTTGCCGTCGAGGCTCGGGCCCAGGCACGAACGGTCCGGATGCCCGCCGATCCCGGCGGCAACCGCGTCTTCGCCGTCCTGCTCCCTCTGTCGTACGAGACGTCCCAGGCGCGCTACCCGGTCGTCTATCTGTTCCACGGCGGCGGCCAGGATCACACCGCGTACATGGCACGTACGGCGTTCGCTCCCATGGCGCGCCGCCACGAGTTCATCGTGGTGATGCCGGCCGCCGATCGGAGCTACAGCGGCCTCGGTCCCGAGGCCCAGTCGCGGTACCACGATTTCGTCGCCACCGAGCTGGTCGACTACGTCGACGCGCACTACCGCACCATTCCGGACAGAGAGGGGCGCGCGATCGCCGGGCTGTCGATGGGCGGTCGAATCGCGACGATGACGGGGCTTCGCCACCCGGATCGCTTCGCCGCCGTCGGCGCCTTCAGCGCGGCGCTTCGACCAGACGTCGAGCCGGCGATTCAGAACGTCACGGCGCCGGCGCCGTTCTTCTACGTGTCCTGCGGGACTCAGGATTCGCTGCTCGCCATCAATCGCGAGTTCATTTTGTGGCTGATGGAGCGCGACCTGCCTCACGAGTATCGCGAAGCGCCCGGCCTGGGACACACCTGGGCGCTCTGGGACGAACAGGTCGGCGTCTTCTTCGATGTGCTCGAGTCGCGAGGACTCCGCACGGGCCAGTAGAGCGCAGCCTTCAGGCTGCGCGTGGTACGCGGGGGCTGAAGCCCCCGCTCTACGGTGTTCTACTGAAGCCCCCGCTCTACGGTGCGGTCTATCGGCTACGGTGCGGTTTGTCGACTGAGCACGAACCGCTCGATCGCCTGCGCGACGCCCGCCTCGTCCTGATGCCCGGTCACGTGCCAGCCGCGTGACCTGAGCTCGTCCACGGCGTTCTCCATCACCACGGGCTGGCCCGCGAACTCGAGCATCTCGAGGTCGTTGAGGTTGTCGCCCACCGCCATGACCTCGTCGCGCGTCAGGCCGAGCTGCCTGGCACGCCAGGCCAGCGCGCGTCCCTTGGTGGCCTCCGGAGACGTGACGTCGACGAGCGAGAAGTCACGGCTCACGTACTCGGTCATGAGGACCGAGCAGTCGCGCGCCTCCGCCCGCAGCCACCCGCAGAGGCCGCGCATCTGCTCGACCGTGCCGTTGAACATCACCTGAATGGGATCCTCGGTGAGCGCATCCTCGAGCGGCACCGACTGCGCGATGTGCGAGTGGTTGCGCGACCAGTACCGCTGCCGTCCGGGGTGCTCCCAGTCCATCGTCTCGTAGACCACCTGCCGGTCGACGTCGCGATCGAAGATGAGCGCGGCCGCGTCACGATGACTGCGTGTGGCGTCGAGCACACGCCTGGCGACGTCGCGGTCGAGCAGGCGTCTGGCCAGAGTGGAGCCGTCCATGTTCCGTTCGACGGCGCCGTTGCTGACGATGAGCGACAGCGCGGGAGGGAGACGCTCGGCGACCGGGCGCGCGAACGGGTAACTGCGGCCGGTCACGAGCGCGACGTGAACGCCCGACGCGACGGCCGCATGAATCGTCGTGCGGTTGGCCTCCGGCATCACCCCCTTGCCGTCGAGGAGCGTGCCGTCGATGTCGATGCCGATGAGCCGAATCATTCTGGAGACGGGTCCCCGTTCACGCTTCTCGGTTCTCTGCTTCTCGGTTCGTGTTCATGTTCGGAGGCTGGCAACACACGGTTGTTCCCTGCCGCTCGGTCGGAACGCCGAACACTGAACCATGAACCCGGAAGCGAACGTGAACGTGAACACGAACCGGGAAGCGAGAACCGAGAAGAGTGAACCACAGTTCGTCATCCTCTCAGTTCATCATCCTCAGTACACGACGCTCGGTCCAGCCGCCTGCGATACGATAGAAAGGTCATGACACCGGGGCCGTTCGGGGGCGTCAACGCCGCGTATGTGTGGGAGTTGTACGAACGCTACCGGCAGAATCCCGAATCGGTCGACCCGGCCACCCGCGCCGCGTTCGAGTCCTGGACTCCGGCGGAGCTCGGCGGCGTGAGTGTCGAGCCCGCGGCGGGTCAGGCGTCAGCCGACGTCGACGATGTCGTTGCGGCGACCATCCTCGCCGATTCCATCCGGCGCTACGGCCACCTCGCGGCACGGCTCGATCCGCTGGGGTCGCCTCCGATTGGTGATCCGTCGTTGTCTCCTTCGTCCTACAGTCTCACAGACGATGACCTGAGACGGCTGCCCGCGTCGCTCGTCGGCGGCCCGGTGGCCGAAACCTCGACGACGGCATTCAACGCGATCGAGAAGCTCCGCCGGGTGTACTGCTCGACGACCGGTTTCGACTACGCGCAGATCTTCGTGCCCGAGGAGCGCGACTGGCTGCGGCACGCGGCGGAATCCGGCAGATTCCTGCCGCCGCTGGATCCCACGAGCACGGAGGCGCTGCTCGACCGAATCACGCAGGTCGAGGTGTTCGAGCGGTTTCTGCACCGGACCTTCCCCGGCAAGACGCGGTTCTCGCTGGAAGGGCTCGACATGCTCGTGCCCATCCTCGACGAGATCATCTCGGGCGCGGCCGATACGGGCGCGCGCCACACGATCATCGGCATGGCGCACCGCGGGCGCCTGAACGTCCTCGCCCACATCCTCGAGAAGCCCTACGCGCAGATCCTCGCCGAGTTCAAGGATCCGGTGCTGGCCGAGCGGCTGCGGATCGATCTGGGCTGGATGGGCGACGTGAAGTACCACGCCGGTGCGCGCACGTCGAGTCCGCGCGGCCACACCTTCGTGACGATGCCGCCAAACCCCAGCCACCTGGAGGCGGTGAATCCGGTCGTGGTCGGCATGGCTCGGGCCGCGGGGACCTATGCCGACGAGCCCGGGCCCGCGCGGTTCAGCAGCGCGTCGACTCTGCCGGTGCTGATCCACGGCGACGCCGCGTTCCCGGGCCAGGGGATTGTGGCCGAAACGCTGAATCTCTCGCGCCTCGACGGCTACGACACGGGCGGGACGATTCACATCATCGCCAACAATCAGCTCGGCTTCACGGCCACGCCGGGCGAGTCCTACAGCACGAGCTACGCCAGCGGACTGGCGCGCGGGTTCAAGATCCCGATCGTGCACGTCAACGCGGACGATCCTGTGGCGTGCCTCGAAGCCGCCCGGCTCGCATGGGAATACCGGGCGCGATTCGGGCGCGATTTCCTGATCGACCTCGTCGGCTACCGGCGGCACGGGCACAACGAGGGCGACGAGCCCGCGTTCACGCAGCCGCTGATGTACAGGACGATCGCCTCTCATCCGACCGTGCGCGAGCAGTTCGCGCGGACGCTCGTGTCGCAGGGCGCCGAGACCTCCGAGTCGGTCGAGGCGCTGGTCGGGAAGCACTACGGGGTGTTGGAGAAGGCATTCGCGTCGCTGAAGCCCGAGGAGGACTACCTTCCTCCGGTGCTGGAGCCGGCGCCGCCGGGCGAGGCGGCGAAGGCCGAGACGGCCGTGCCGCTCGAACGGCTGCGGGAGATCAACGAGGGCCTGCAGGAGGCGCCGCCGGGCTTCGTCTTCCACAAGAAGCTCGAGCGGGCGAGGCAGCGGCGGCGAGCCTCGCTCGACGACCCCGGGGAGCCGACGATCGACTGGTCCGCGGCCGAGGAGCTTGCGCTCGCGAGCATCCTGTCCGACGGCACGTCGATCAGGCTGACCGGCGAGGACGTCGAGCGCGGCACGTTCAGCCAGCGCCACGCCGTGTTCCACGATGCGGACGCAGGACGCCGATTCGTTCCGCTCCAGACGTTCCCGCAGGCGACGGCGGCCTTCGAGGTCCACAACAGCCCGCTCAGCGAGGCGGGAGCGGTCGGATTCGAGTTCGGCTACAACATCCAGGAGCCGGACCGGCTGGTCATCTGGGAAGCGCAGTACGGCGACTTCATCAACGGCGCGCAGGTGATCATCGACCAGTTCGTCACCTCCGGGCGCGCCAAGTGGGGCCTGCAGCCGTCGCTCGTCTTCCTGCTCCCTCACGGCCATGAAGGCCAGGGGCCGGAACACTCGAGCGCACGCCCGGAGCGTTTCCTCCAGGCCGCCGCCGACATCAACATGCGCGTCGTCAACTGCACGACGGCCGCGCAGTACTTCCACCTGCTTCGCCGCCAGGCGGCGCTGCTGCGGCGGGATCCCCTTCCGCTGGTCGTCCTCACGCCCAAGAGCCTGCTGCGGCATCCTCTCGTGGCATCGACCCCCGGCGAGCTGGCCGAGGGGCGCTTCCGCTCGGTGATCGACGATGACGAGGCGCGCACGCGCGCGTCGAGCATCCGGCGCGTGGTGTTGTGCAGCGGCAAGGTCTACGTGGACCTCGTCTCGAGCGACAGGCGGCGATCCGCCGCCGGCGTCGCCATCTGCCGCGTGGAACAACTGGCTCCGTTCCCGCGTGTGGCTCTGCGCGAAGTCCTCGAAGGGTACCCGTCGCTCGAGGAGATTGCGTGGCTTCAGGAAGAGCCGGAGAACATGGGCGCATGGGACTGGCTGCGCGGCCAGCTCGAGGAGATAATCGCCGAGCGATGGCCGCTGCGCTTCATCGGACGCGCCCGCAGCGCGAGCCCCTCGGAGGGCTCGGCAGCATGGCATCAGATCAACCAGCGGATACTCGTCGATGAGGCGTTCAACCTGGAGAGCCGCGGCGCCGCCTCGTCCACAGTCCTCTCGAAGCCCGTGCGACGCCTGACCACCTCTAAGCGCTGATCTATGTCCAACATCGTCGTTCCGGAACTGGGAGAGTCGGTCGTCGCGGCGCGGGTGGCCAAGTGGCTGAAGAAGGCGGGCGACCGCGTTGAGGCCGGCGACGCCGTGGTGGAGCTCGAGACCGAGAAGATCGACCTCGAAGTCAGCGCGGACAAGAGCGGGATCCTCGCCAGCATCGCCCGGCAGGAAGGCGAGGACGTCAAGATTGGCGAGCTGCTCGCCGTGGTCGACGAAAGCGCGGCGGCTGCGGCGGCGCCAACGGGCGGCAACGGATCGGGAACAGCACCGACAAGCGACAAGCTCGCACCGACAAGCAGTAAGATCGCACGCCCAGCACCGACAAGCGTCGAGATCGCACCGACAAGCCGCAAGCTCGCACCTCCGGCACCGACAGGCGTCAAGCTCGCACCGCGGAGCCGCACAGAGGACCGCGTCCGCATGACCATGCGCCGCCAGACGATCGCGCGCCGCCTCGTCGAAGCGCAGCACACGGCCGCGATGCTGACGACGTTCAACGACGTCGACATGACGGCGGTCATGGCTCTTCGCGAGCGGCAGAAGGAAGCGTTCAAGAAGGATTACGGTGTCGGCCTGGGCATCGCATCGTTCTTCGTGAAGGCGGCCATCGCGGCCCTGCGCGCGTTTCCGGCGCTCAACGCGGAAATCCAGGGGGACGAGATCGTCTTCAAGCGCTACTACGATATCGGTGTGGCCGTGGGCGCGGAGGGGGGCCTCGTCGTGCCGGTCATTCGCGACGCGGACACGCTGTCGTTCGCGCAGCTCGAGCAGGCCATCAGGGATTTTGCCGCCCGCGCCGGCGGCGGTACCCTGACGCTCGAGGACCTGCGCGGGGGGACGTTCACGATCACCAATGGCGGCGTGTTCGGATCGCTGCTGAGCACGCCGATCCTCAATCCTCCGCAGGTCGGTATCCTGGGGCTGCACAAGATCCAGGATCGCGCGGTGCCGGCCGGCGGTCAGGTGGTGATTCGCCCGATGATGTACGTCGCACTCTCCTACGACCACAGGATCGTCGATGGCCGGGAGGCCGTGCAGTTCCTGATCAAGGTCAAGGACTGCATCGAGGATCCGGGGCGGTTGCTGCTAGAAGGATGACCTGGGCTCTCGGCGTTGGGCATTGAGCATTGGGCATTGAGCATTGACATGCGTATGAAGACCGTTGTTTTGACACTTTTCATTTCGGCCGTGGCAGTGCCCGTGGCCGCACAGACACCTGCCGCGCCTCCGGATGTGTTGCCGGCGGGCGAGGTGACCCCTCCTTCGGATGCCGAGAAGAGCGCGACCGGCCTCCTGTCGAAGCTGGTGAGCCAGGGCACCAGCGCCGAGAAGCCGGCGGCCACCGACGTCGTCACCGTTCATTACACCGGGTGGTCGAGCGACGGCACGCTGTTCGACAGCTCGATCGTACGGGGCGCGCCATCGACGTTTCCGCTCGATCGCGTGATGGCCGGCTGGCGGGAGTGCGTGCAGCTCATGACGCTTGGCGAGAAGCGCCGCTGCTGGGTGCCCGAGAATCTCGCGTATCGCGGGCAGACGGGACGCCCGAAGGGAACCGTCGTGTTCGACATCGAGCTGCTGGACATGAGGCCGTCACCGCTGATTGCTCCACCCGACGTCAAAGGCCCTCCGAAGGAGGCGAAGCGAACGTCCACTGGCCTCGCCTACATGGTCCTGCGCCCGGGCAAGGGTGTGCGCAACCCGAACCGCTTTGGACGGGTCACCGTGCACTACACCGGATGGACCGTTGACGGACGGATGTTCGACAGCTCGGTGACGAAAGGTGTTCCGCTGACGTTCGGTCTCGACGGCGTGATCAAGGGGTGGACCGAGGGTGTCGCGCTGATGGTCGAGGGGGAACGCACGCGGTTCTGGATTCCCGAGGACCTCGCCTACGGCGGCAAGGGCGAGGGCCCGCGCGGGATGCTGGTATTCGACATCGAGCTGATTCGCATCGAGGGCTGATCCCGGCGCAGGCGAGATAGATGCACCTGCTGTTCGACCTCGATGGAACCCTGACAGACTCGTTCCCTGGGATCAGCCGCTCGATCAACCACACTTTGACGGCGCTCGGGCGGGATCCGGTCCCGCTGGAGCGGCTTCGAACGCTGGTCGGCACTCGGCTGGTGGGGATTTTTACCGAGCTGCTCGGGCAGGACGATCAGGCCCTGGTGGACCGCGCCGTCGAGATCTATCGCCGGCGCTTCGACGAGTCCGGGATCCTCGACAGCCGCGCGTTTCCAGGAATCCCCGAGGCGCTCGCGACGTTCCGCGACTCCGGCCACTCCCTTCGAATCGTGACCGTGCGATCGGTCGGATCCGCACGGCACGTCGTGCGCCACCTCGCTCTCGAGCGCTACTTCGACGCCGTGCACGCTCCAGAGCCATCGGAACGTGCGTGCGACAAGGCGGATCTCGTTCGTGACGCGCTGGGAATGGCCGGTGCCGACTCCGAGGACGCCATCATGATCGGAGACCGCGCCGACGACGTGAGAGCCGCGCGCGCGCATGGTGTCCGGACCGTGGCGGTTGCGTGGGGGTATGGCGCCCAGGCGGAGTTGATGGCCGCGCGCCCGGACTACCTCGCCGTGACCATCGCCAACCTCGTCGCGTGGGTGCAGTCGGCGGGCTGACGCATTCGATCGGCTCTGG
>Ga0209640_10002089_pt1 | contig 17306 bp, 10 predicted proteins | sample RifCSP10_1_FD_184018 | JGI IMG/M metagenome (GOLD analysis project Ga0209640, IMG submission 184018) | Soil microbial communities from Rifle, Colorado - Rifle CSP2_sed 10_1 (SPAdes) (version 2) | ecosystem: Environmental > Terrestrial > Deep subsurface > Rock core/Sediment | place: Rifle... | reverse complement strand
GTCCCATTTCGGCAACCCGTCGGTGTAAGGGACGGGCGACGCGGCGTGTGCGAGCAACAGCTTCAGATTGCGCTCGACCGTCTCTTCCGCCGTCCCGACCCGCCTCGGCGCGCTGAACTCGATCAGCGCATTGTCGTCGGTGTTCAACGGCGCGCCCTTGGACAAACCGTCTACTTCGCTCGGGCCGAGATAGAACCGCGAGATCAAGTCCGCGGCGCTCGCCGTGTTGATTCGTTTGAGATCGGCGGCGAGACTCGCTTCAGTCAAGTGAGCGCTGATCACCGAAAGGTCGAGCCGCCTCTCCTGCTTCGCCCCGAGCAGCATCAAGTCTCCTTCGGCCCCGCGAACGACGTACACGTAAGGAAACGCGGCGCGAAACGTCGCTATCAGCGCCCTGACGTCTTCGGGCGACATCTCGTATATCTGGAGCCATTGACTGAAGATGCCGTCATCTCTGAGCCTCTCCGCGCCGCGCTTGAAATATTCGAGCGTGAACAGATTCGCGACGCCGGTCACCCACGGGTTGGAGGGCTCGGACACGATCACGTCGAACTTCTCGTTCGTCGTAAAGAGGTAGTTGCGGCCGTCGTTGGCAATCAGCTTCAAGCGCGGATCGGCAAGCGGCCGGTTGTTCGCATCGCCGAAGTGGTACGACGCTTCGACGACCGCGGGCTCAAGCTCGACGCATGTAGCCCGCTTGATCGGGAACCGAAGAACCGAGCCGAGCGTGATTCCGCTGCCGAGTCCGATCACCAGCACGTCATCGGTGTGCTCGCGCACGAGTAGCGGCAGGCTGCCGATGAGGATCTGCGTCGGCATGTCCCCGGCAGTGGATGCTTCGGGCTTGCCGTTGACCTTCAGCACGAGATCGTCGCCTTGCTTCTGGACCGCGACCGTCGACGTGATGCCTTCCTTATAGAAGACGGTTTCGCCCTGGCCGCGTTTGAGGTATTCGGACATCTGCTGCCGGCTCATCTGGCTGAGCGAGGGCGCGTAGCGGTAGACGGCGCTCGACATCACGTCCGAGTCCCACGGGGGATGAAACAACGCAACGCCGACCACGAGCGCCCCCGCCGCCGCCGTTCCAACCCACCGCCGAACCGGAGGACCCGTTACGAAAAACAGCGCGCCGGCAACCGCGAAGTTCACCGCCGCGCTCACCTTCAAGCTGTCGAGCAATCCCAGCCAGGGAATCAACACGAAACCGCTGGCGAACGAACCCGCGATCGCTCCGACCGTATTCGCCGCGTAAGCTTCGCCGACCATCTGGCCTGTGGTCCGATTCCCCGCTCTGCTCGAGATGATCCTGACGACTACCGGAAACAGCGCGCCGAGCAACAACGTCGGACCGAGCATCACCAGCGACGCGACTACGAACCGCACAAAGAGGAGGACGCCCCATCCCGAGGACTCGACCAAACGATAAAGCTGCACGAAGACGTAGGGCAGATCGTTGAACAAGTAAGTTCCGGCAAGCGACGTGAGTCCGACGCCGGCCTCGATCAACGCAAACGCGACGATGGGATTGCGAATCCGATCCGCCAGACGCGCGGCTGCCGATGCGCCCAGCGCGAGCCCAATCAAAAACGTCGTCAGCATGATGCTGAATGCGTACACCGACGACCCGATGATCAACGCGAGCACCCGGCTCCAGATCACCTCGTAAGACAGCGCGACGAACCCGCTCAACGCGAACCCTACGAGCACCGTGATCACCGCGCCGCGTCCCGGATGCGCGTCCGACGACCAGCCCTCGCGAGGCGCCTTAGATCTGGCGCGTCGATGATCCGGCCGGATAGCCCTGCCTGGCTCGGCTGCTCCGAAATCGGCCGCCGCCGGCGAAGCGTGGGTAAAGGCGCGCGATACATAGCGCGATACATATAATGCTACGATCCCCAGAAGCAGATTAATCGACGCGGCGGTCGCCGTCGTCGCGCGCATGCCGAGAAGCGGAATCAACACGAAGCCGGTGATCAGCGCGCCCACGACGGCGCCGAATGTGTTCAGCGAATAGAGCGTTCCGACACGCAAACCGATGCGCGTGAAGTCTCGGGCGAAATGACTCGAGAGCACCGGCAGCGTCGCGCCCATCAAAGCCGTAGGCACGATTAGCACCAAAGCCGCCAGAAGGAACCTGATGATGCTAAGCGCGAAGAAGGACAACTCCCACTGCCAGAGGGTCCGGTAGATGTTCGGAAGTATCGCGAGGATGAACGGAACGGCGAAGCCCCATATGCCGATTCCGATTTCGAGCAGGCCGTAGGCTCGCAGCGGGCGCGTGATCTTCCATGACGAGCGGCCGAAGTAGTAACTGCCGAGCGCGAGTCCTCCCATGAACGCGGTGAGCACCGTGCTGACGGCGAACGTCGTCGCGCCGAAGACCAGCACAAGCTCGCGGACCCAGACGACCTGATACACAAGCCCGCTCATGCCCGAAGCGAAGAAACAAAGCATGATCGCCAGCGTCGCGCGGCGATCGGTGCTTGCTTGGGTCCGCGAGGCCATCTCGGCCTATTCTTGCAGAGAGACATGGGCGGCGCAAATGATTCGATGTCGTTAGCGGTAACACGCGGATCTCATTTGGCAGGGCCGGACGGTGCGGACATACGATGCTGGTCTTCACGGCAAGAATCAACATCCCAGTCTCCGGTTTTGTTAAGCTTTGCGGCGGGATCGAGGAGGTTGGAGCGCGAGGCGAAGTTGAGGCGGGAGGATAGTGCCCTAGCTTGATTCCTTCGGCTTCGGTTTTTTGACCTTCATCTCAATCACGAGCAAATCGGCCCGCCGGACGGTCAACTCGACTTCGTAGCCGGCTTGGACCTCATCGAGCTTCAATTCGCTCTTCTCGAACTCTTTCTTATCAGCCCTGATCTTGCACTTCGGGTCGAGTCCGTACCCGACCGCTTGCTTGCGATTCTTCGCGCGAATCTGAATAGCCTTGCGTTCGAGGTCGACCTGCAGAACCTCGCCTGAAACTCTCAACGGCAGCCCAAGGGATGGAACATCCGGCCCTCGATTCCGGGAACTCGAGCCCCCTCCTCCGAGCCCCTCCTGGGCAAGCGTGACTGTGGCGAGAAGCGCTAGAGCAACGAATAGGGCGACGAGACTTTTCATCGGATCACACTCTATGCTGCAAACCTGGACCGGAAGAGGCGGCCGAACGCCGCCCCTTCCGACCAGGGCTATCCTGGCGTCGCTTCCTAGAAATTGACGCCTAACAAGAAGTGGATGATGCGCGATCCCCCTCTTGTACCGGTGATGCGACCGAAGCTCGAGCTGTCGAAGTTCTGGTCGCCGAAGTTGAAGTTCGCATTGTTGAACGCGTTCAACAACGTCACGCGAAACTCGACGTTTCCGCGCTCGAGGAAGCGGGTGCGCTTGATCACGCTGAAGTCCGTCTGGAAGTATCGCGGACCTCGGAGCACGTTCCGAGGAAAGTCTCCGAACGAACCCACGTCTGCCGATCCAAGAAGACCCGGCTTCAGCGTCGATTGCGTAACCTGGCCAAGCGCGTTGGTCTGAATGTCAAGCAGGGCCGGGTTGACGAAGAAGATTCCGCCAGGCGTGCGGAAGATGCCCAGGTTCTTCTTGAACTCCTCAAACGTAATTCCAACCAGCGTCGCGGGATTCAACCCCGCATTGAAGCTGTTGAAGGTGGAGCGGTTCGAGTAGACCGCAAACGGCGATCCGGACTGCCAGTTGACGATCGTACCGACCTCCCATCCTTCGAGGACCTTACCCATCGGCCCCAGCCCGTTGCTCAAGAACCTGCGCCCCGGACCGAACGGAAGCTCCCAGATTGCATTGGCGATGAACCGGTGAGTCTGGTCGAAGCTGGCCTGATGCCGGTCCAGCGCGCCATTGCGCAGCGTGCGTGAGGACTCCAGAGTACTCTGGCTTCCTTCGCTGTCAGTGATCGCCTTGCTCAGCGTGTAGTTGGCCTCCCAGGAGAGTCCGTGCGAAAGCCTGCGGCGCATCGATACCTGGAGGGAGTGGTAGTTCGAGAATGACCCGTTGGTCAATAGCCGCGCGAAAGCGGCATTCGGATTCGCAACGAAGAAATTGGGCGCCAGGTTCAGCCGGTTGTTTCTGTACGTGGCGCTCAAAGCGAGTGTTGACGCCATCGCGCCAACGTTCCCAAGGTTGAGGTTGTTAATGAACGTCGCATTGGTGAAGCCGCTCGACGACGGCAGCCCGGCGAAGAGTAGGCTGAGAGTCGGAGTCGGAACAGTCCCCGCTGGACCCGGCGCGAAGCTCGTTCCGCCTCTGACTGCAAGGTTCCTCCGCGCGTTCAGGAACTCCTGCATGAACCCGTTCTCAAAGATGTTGACCTCGTTGAAGTCAACCGCCCGGAAGATCTTGATAGCGTGGTTGCCGACGTATCGAACCTCGATCGCCGTGTTGGCTGCGATCTCGCGCTCGATCCCGAACGACCACTGCTGAACGTAGGGCGTCCTGAGGTTCGGATCGAACGTCCACAGTCCGTTGTTGGTGTTGACCAGATTGTTCTCCCGATCGGTGATCGGTATCCTGAACGCAGGCGTCGCGATGTCGACAAGACCCGACAGCACCCCGACAGGGACGTTGGTGCCGCCGGTCTGAATCAGGCCAGGGTTGGTCGTTCCCACGCCCAGTGCATTACTGACGACCGTGAAGCCGTCGCGCAGGTACGTGATCGCGAACCCGCCGCGCATAGAGCTCTTGCCCTCGGCGCCGAAGATCCATCGCAATGGTCCAGGTTCAAAGTCCGGCGAGTACGCGAACCCGATGAACGGCGCCAAGTTGTTCCAGTCATTGCCGTGCAAGGGAATCCCGGTGTCGCCGCTGACGAAGTCAATCTTCGTCTCGGGCTGACCTTTCAGAACGCCGGGGTTGAACAGATTGCCCGGCCCCGAAATCCCGAACAGGCCGGCGGTTCCGCCGACCGGTTGAATGGCCAGACCATTGGTCACCTTGGTCACGCCCATAAACTCCCAACGTACGCCGTAGCTGAGCGTGAAATTGCGCTTCATTCTCCACTGGTCCTGGAAGTAGACGCTCACGTCGCGGTATCGGAAATTCCGCTGGCGAGTGGCGCCGGGGACGAACCCCGAATCCGGGCTCGTGACGTTGAATGTCCTGGAGACCGCACCCAGGAATCCGGTGATGTCGTTGTAGATGGCCCTTCCACGGTTGGCAATGGTCGTGCCTGCCGCTCCGGGGAAAAGGAAGGGGAACTCGCCATTCAGAATCCCGTTGCTATTCGCCGAGTTCGTGCCGAGCGAGATGGTCTCGTTAGTACCCGCGTCGTTGAAGGTCGTGGCGCTGACCGACTGGATATCCACACCCATTCGCATCGTGTGCGTCCCTTTTTGCAGGGAGAAATTGTCGATGTACTGGAAGAGCGAGGTGTTCCGCCCCTGGGACATGAACGTGTTGTCGTAATCGGTCATTGACCCGAAATCTGTGAAGAATGGCCGGTCCGGCGGGGTGTCCCGCAAGAAGCCGACTGGTGCGCGCTGGTAGCCTGCGCGAAATTCATTCGTCGCGCTCGCGCCGAAAACGGAGTGAATCGCCGCCGCGGTGAGAAGTCGAGTCGAGCCCTGGCTCGCATTCAATCCGCCCGGGAACGGCGCTTCGAGTCCGTTGAAGGTGTCAGGTGTCAACAAGAATTTGGCTCGGTGGAAGACCCACTCCACCTTGTGGGAGCCGAACCGCGAACTGTCAAACAGTTTTTGGTCGGCCCGGATGCTGATCTTGTCGTTGTTGTTCACGCCCGGGACGTTGAAGGTAAAGCCGCCGGTATTCAAGCCGTCACCAAGCAGCGTGTTGTTTGGCAGCGGCGTCTTGTCAATCAGATCCTTGGTCAACGGGTTGACATCGTTGACGGTGCCGATTGACAGGAGGTTGACGGCTTGGGGCGCCGTTAACGTGCACGGAGGGTTTGCCGTGGGGTTCAGGCATCCGAGATAGCGGAAGATTCCCTGCCGGGCTTCCCGAGTAAGCACCGTGCGATTCCGGGTTTGCGAGAACGGCTCGCGGAACCCTTCGTACGAGAAGAACCAGAAGCTGCTGTTGCGACCATCGTACAGCTTCGGAATCCACAGCGGCCCGCCCGCAGTGAATCCGAAGAAGTGCTGCCGCTCGATGGCTTTCTCAGCGCTGTTGAAATTGTTGAAGAACGAGTTGGAGTTGAACGCGTCATTTCGAGATTGGTAGAACGCGCTGCCGTGAATGTCGTTCGTGCCCGAGGTCGTGACCAGCCGGACCTGCGCCACGCCGCGGCCGGCATCCGAGCCTACCGTTCCCGTGGTTATGCTGAACTCGCTTGTCGCGTTGACTGACGGAGCGCTGATAGCGAAGAACGAGCTCGTCTTCACGAAGTTGTCCATCGCGTTGATGCCGTCCTGGGTCACCGTTGTGGCCGTGCCTCGAAGGCCGCCGACTGACGCGTTGCGCGTGTTGTCGCCCGCGACAGCGATCCCGGGTTGAAGCCGGGCCAAGTCGAGCGGATTCCGCGACGGCAAGGGCAGATCCTTCACCTGCTTCATGCTGATGGTGCTCGAGAGGACAGGGCTCGAGGTGTTGATTACCTCTTGCGCCTCGCCCGTCACCGTCACTTGTTCGGTCACCGCGCCGACTTCGAGCGCGAGGTTGACCTTGGCCTGCTGGCTGACCTCTATCATCACTTCCGGGACTTCGAGTCGCTTGAAGCCTCCGGCCTCCACCGTCACGCTGTATTGGCCATGCAGCAGCGAGGAGAAGACAAATACTCCAACATCGTTGGTCTTGCTTTGCAGTTCTTCGCCGGTCGCTACGTTCTTGGCCGTTACTTTTGCGCCGGCGACAGCCGCACCTGACTGGTCGGTCACCGTCCCGATCAGGCTGCCGCGTGTGGATTGTCCAAGTACGACTCCGTTAAGCAGCAACAGGATCATTACAACTGATCCTAGTTGTTTCATGCACTGTCGTCTCATACACGTTCCTCCCTTTCAAAGGCTTCAACGGGCTTGTTATTGGTCTGCCTTGGATATGGCCGCCGGGGGGCGGCAGTTGAGAATTGGCACGGTTTACCGACTGGGTAATCCATGTGTGGTCCGAAACTACGCTGGCTTGTTCTAACCCGAGTGAATCTAAATGGATGGTAAGCCGCGATAGGCGCAAAAGCTATGCCAGGGATGCATGCAGAACCAACGTCCGTACTTTGAGCGCTTTACGCTTACGCCGCCGAACAGCTTAGACGCGTGATTTCCAGGATTCTGGATTCCTCTCCGAAAAAATGGATTCGTTGTGCACCGCAGCCCCTACTCAGGGTACGCCCCAAAGACGATCAAATAGCGACGAGCTTCAGGCAAAAGGCGGGTCGCAAACGACCAACGAAAGGAGAACCAATGGCGACAGCGCGTCCAGGTTGTTCACCTCGGATTGATTGATGGGTTTGGATCATATCACGCTTTGGAGCGCGGCGACCTGACGCCGCTTTTGCGGTCCAGATTGGCACGGTTCAAGGTTGGGACTACCAAAGCGGCGCCAGGTCGCCGCACTCCACGGTCACTCCAAAGTTGACACCTCTCACGCGCTCAACCTAGCATTCGAGTCGGAAAGAAAAACGCCGAGGAGATTTCAGACAGAATGGCACTAATCCGCGCATTTCAAGCCCTGAGGCCGCCCAGCAACAAAGCCGGGCAGGTCGCAGCCGTTCCCTACGACGTCGTAAACACCGAGGAAGCCCGCCAGCTCGCCTCGGACAACCCCCTCAGCTTTCTCCACATCTCGCGTCCCGAGATCGATCTTCCAGCGGGCGCCGACCCCTACGCGGAGGCGGTTTATCAGAAAGCTGCGGACAACTTCGACAAGCTCAAACGCGAGTGCCCGCTCATTGTTGAACAAACGCCGAGCATCTATGTTTACCGGCTTCGGATGGGTGAACACCAACAAACCGGCATCGCCGCGTGCTGCTCAGTCGATGAGTATGACGCCGGCCTCATTCGCAAGCACGAACGAACCCGCAAGGACAAAGAAGACGACCGCACGCGCCACATGGTCGCGCTTCGAGCGCAGACCGGGCCGGTGTTCCTGACGTATCGCGGCCGCGCCGAGATTCAAGCTCTGGTGAGCGACGTTCAAGCTGCCAATCCCTTGTGTGACTTCACCGCGCCCGATCAGATTCAACACACGATCTGGCGAGTTGACGAGGCGGCATCTCGCTTCGTCGAGGAGTTCTCGTCGGTACCGCTCCTCTATATCGCCGACGGCCATCATCGCGCGGCGAGCTCCAGCCGCACCCGCGCTCAGCTCAAGGCCGCCAATCCGGGCCACACCGGCTCCGAGGAGTACAACTTTTTCCTCTGCGTCCTGTTCCCAGCAGATCAGCTCCAGATACTGCCCTACAATCGGGTCGTGAAGGACCTCAACGGGATGCCTGCTGAGGAATTCGTCGCAGCGGTTTCGAAGCGACTTGCGGTGAGCGAAGCTGCGTCGCCATCGCCTTCTTGCAAGGGCGAAATCTGCATGTACGTGGGCGGCCGGTGGCATAGTCTCAGAATTCCGCTCGGCGCCGTTGATCCGGCCGATCCAATCAAGTCGCTCGATGTCAGCGTCCTCCAGGACCGCGTGCTCGATCCGCTGCTCGGCATAAAGGACGTGCGCACCGACAAACGAATCGACTTCGTAGGCGGCATATGCGGGACGGCGACGCTTGAAGAGATGGTGAACCAAGGCCGCGCCGCCGTCGCATTCTCAATGTACCCGGTTACAGTCGCAGAGCTGATGGCGATTGCCGACGCCGACGAGATCATGCCTCCGAAGTCAACGTGGTTCGAGCCGAAACTGCGCGATGGGTTGCTGAGTCACTTGATTTGACCACAAACGCGGACGGATGAACGCGGATCCACCGGCCCAGCCTTGTTGACGTCGGTCTTCTACGACCGCGGCGCGATCACGTGCTTCCGATCTGTGTTGAACAAAGTGCGTGCGTGGTTCATCTTGTCAGTAGACAGGGACAATGATTAAGATTTGTCCAATAATACTGCATAGGAGTTATCGTCATGAAGATACTCATAGCCGACAAGTTCCCCGACAGCGGCCAGGCGGCCCTAAAGCAAGCCGGCTGCGAAATCGTCTACGATCCCGATTTGAAGGACGATGCGCTCGCCCAAGCCATCGCCTCGACCGCCGCGGAAATCCTCGTCGTGCGCGGCACAAGAGTCAGCGGGCCGATGCTCGAAGGCGGCCACCTGAGTCTCGTCGTCCGCGCCGGCGCGGGCTACAACACGATCGACGTGAAGACCGCCTCCGCCCGCGGAATCTACGTCTCGAATTGTCCGGGGAAGAACTCGATCGCCGTGGCGGAACTCGCGTTCGGACTGATTCTGGCGCTCGACCGCCGTATACCTAATAACGTCGCCGACCTCAAAGAGGGCCGCTGGAACAAGAAAGAGTACAGCAAGGCTCGCGGCGTGTTCGGGCGCACGCTCGGTTTGATCGGCGTTGGGCGCATCGGCCAGGAGATGATTCCCCGCGCCCGCGCCTTCGGTATGCCGGTCGTCGCCTGGAGCCGTTCGCTCACGCCTGAACGCGCAGAGAGGCTCGGCGTCGACATGAAGGCGTCGCCGCTCGACGTCGCCGCGACGGCCGACATCGTGAGCGTTCACGTGGCACTTAAAGATGACACGAAGAACCTGATTGATGAGAAGTTCTTCACCGCGATGCGGCCAGGTTCATTCTTCATCAACACCTCGCGCGCGGAGGTCGTCGATCAAACGGCGCTAGCCAGGGCGGTCCGCGAGCGCGGCATTCGCGCCGGTCTTGACGTATTCGCGGGCGAGCCGTCAGGCGGCACCGGCACCGTCGAAGACGACATCTTCAAGCTCGATGGTGTGATAGGCACTCATCACATCGGGGCATCCACTGATCAAGCCCAACAGGCCATAAGCGACGAAACGGTACGGGTCATCAGCGAGTACCTCGAAACGGGACGGCCTCCGAACGTCGTCAACATCGCCAGGAAAACTCCTGCAACGCACCTCTTGGTGGTCCGGCACTTCGACCGCGTGGGCGTGCTCGCCGACATCTTCGATCAACTGAAGGCAGCCGGCATCAACGTCGAAGAAACCGAGAACATCGTGTTCGACGGGGCCGTCGCCGCCGTCGCTCGCATTCATCTCGATTCAGCTCCGGCAAGCGAAGTGCTCGAAGCATTGACGGCGAATTCCAACGACATCATCGAGACGAGTCTGCTTCGACTCTAATGAGTGCGGAGGGCCGACATCGTGCCAGTAAGCCGAAAGCGAAAAACCAAGACCCCCAAGAAACCCAGCCGCGACCGCGACCCGAGGGCGGGCCTGATTCGAGACATCGCCCACTATCCAGTTCGCGACTGCTTCATTAGTAAGGAGTGGCGAGACCGGAAAGCGGCCTCGATACTGTTTTCGCGCTCGCACCCCGACGGCCGTGTTGCGTTCGCGGCGTTCTTCGTCGACATTGGCTGCCTGGGCGTAAAGTCGGCTTTCGCTAACCCCGCGATCACTGAGGCGGAGTATTCTCATGCCGTGAACCGCCTGCAGGCGGGTGAAGAACACGTGGGCTGCGCCCCGGCCCTCGCGTTAAAGCTAATCCGCGGAGGCTATCAGTACGCGGCGAAACTCGGTTTCAAACCCGACCCGGACTACTTCTACTCGCGCGAGATATTCGGGGCGATCGACCCTGACTCGTGTAGCGAGATGATCGAGTACGGAGACAATGGCAAACCCTTGTACGTCGCCGGTCCTAACGACAACGCGAAGAAAGTGATGGCCCACCTCACCCGCACACTCGGGCCGGACGGATTCAAATTCATCGCTCCACTGGCACTTCCGGACCACTAGGCCGAGATGCTTCACACGATCAAAAAACGGAGGGACACAACATCATGACCACGAGAATATACAATTTCGCAGCGGGCCCAGCCGTGCTCCCGCTGTCGGTGCTCGAAGAAGCCCAGCGCGATCTGGTCGCGCTCCCGGGCGTCGGCATGTCGGTGCTGGAGATCAGCCATCGTTCAAAGACGTTCGACGAGATCATCCAGGGCGCCGAAGCCGACATCCGCAAGCTCGCAAATATACCGGATAACTACCACGTCCTCTTCCTTCAAGGCGGCGCGTCGCTCCAGTTCTCGATGGCGCCGATGAACATCCTCCCCGCCGGCGGCAAGGCCGACTACATCATTACCGGGTCGTGGTCGAAGAAGGCGATGAAAGAAGCGCAGAAAATCGGCCAGATAACCGTCGCCGCCAGCACCGAAGCGGAGAACTTCGCCCGCATTCCGGGCCAGCATGAGCTGAAGCTCGATCCAGAAGCCGCCTACGTCCACGTGACCACCAACAACACGATCTTCGGCACGGAGTGGAAGTATGATCCTGATACCGGCGCGGTGCCGATGGTGGCCGACGCGTCCTCAGACATCTTCAGCCGCCCGCTCGACGTGACGAAGTATGGTCTGATCTACGCGGGCGCACAGAAGAACCTCGCCCCCGCCGGAGTGACGCTGGTCATCATTCGCGATGATCTGCTCGCGCGCAGCCCGAAGGGCATGCACACCATGCTTGACTACAACACGCACGCGAAGGAAAAGTCGCTCTACAACACGCCGCCGGTTTTCCCGATATACATCATGCGGCTCGTGCTGAAATGGCTCGTTGGCGCGGGCGGCCTCGAGGCCATAGGTCGGCGCAACGAGGAGAAGGCGAAGCTCCTCTACGACGCGATCGACGCGTCGGGCTTCTATCGCCCGCATGCGAAACCCGACAGCCGGTCGTTGATGAACGTCACGTTTCGACTCCCGAGCGAGGACCTCGAAAAGGAGTTCGTCGCCGAAGCCTCCAAGGCTGGAATGAGCGGGCTCAAGGGGCACCGGTCGGTCGGCGGTATTCGCGCCTCGATCTACAATGCATTCCCGCGCGAGGGCATCGAGGCGCTCGTGTCGATCATGAAGGAGTTCGAGCGCACTCGCGGATGACCTCCACGAATGACCCGGACGACGCGAACGCTTGCTCCGAGACCCTCTCGCGGGTGTTCGCGTCGTCGGGTCACGCGCGAACGTACTGCACGTTAAGCGGCTGTGCCCCGACACCGGCCGCTTCTCGGCGTTCACCCGCTGTGCCCCACAGACTCACGGTGATTCGAGTTGCAATCACCATCGTTCGGGTATAGAATCCCGCCGCGTTACAGTAGGGCGTACCTTCACCCAACTAACCAGGTTGCATTCGCAACGGCGTCCATGGAGGTTCGCTATGTCCAGACTGACGGGAATCAACGCGTGGATCGCGGTCGTTTTCATCGCCGCATCGGCCGAATGGGGACAATCGCAATCACCAGACTCAAGGGCGGCCAGGGAAGCGACCGGTGCGATAACCGGGCGGGTGACGATTGGCGGAAAGCCCGTTGCGGGACTGACTGTCGCCTTGCTGGGCCCGGAGACAAACCCGCCACCCAGCCCGCTTTCAAAAACGAGCACGGACGACGAAGGCGCCTACCGGCTTACGCGGCTGCCGGCAGGGCAGTACAGGGTCGTGCCCTTCGGTCCTGCGCTCGTGATTCAGGACGAAGCCAATCCTGCTCAGCCGGGGAGGCGGGTCTCGGTGGCCGACGGTGAAACGGTTGATAAGATCGACTTCGCGCTCAAGCGCGGCGGCGTGATAACCGGGCGCGTAACCGACACCGACGGCCGCCCGCTCACAGGTCAGCGAGTAACCTTGATCCGCATCGACGCGCGAGGTCAAAAGCCGGTCGACTGGCTCATCAATCCGCCGATGTACGTCATTGACGACCGCGGAATCTATCGCATCTTCGGGCTTCCTGCGGGCCGCTACATCGTGAGCGCCGGCGAAGCGGCGAGCGCCGGCCTGACCCGCATCGGCAACGCCGCCGGCTACCACCCGCTCACCTTTCACCCGAGCGTGACTGACGCGACTAAGGCGACAGTGATCGAGCTCGAAGAAGGCCAGGAGGCGACCGGTACCGACATCGTGGTCGGCGCCGTGATGCAGACCTTCGAAGCGTCCGGCCGGATCATCGACGCGGAGAGCGGACGGCCAGTTCCAAACATCCTGTACGGGTGGGCCGCCGCCGGGCCGGATGGTAAGACCAATCAGGGTTACACGTATGGCTACCAGGCTAACTCGAGAGGTGAGTTTCACATCGGCGGCCTCGTGCCCGGCCACTATGCCGCTTTCGTCGTCTACGACCGCGCGAGCGATCTCTACAGCGAGCCGGCCGTCTTCGAGGTGATCAACGCAGACGTAAAGAAGCTCGAGGTCAAGCTTCAGCGGGGCGGCGTTGTCACCGGGGTTGCCGAAATCGAAAACACAGGCGACCCCGCGGCCTGGCAAAAGCTCCGCGAGATGGAGATCACCTCAAGCATCGTCTATCCGGGCTTTCCGGTCCCCCGCTTCTCGTCCTCGCGTGTAAGCGCCGACGGGAGCTTCAAGTTCGTCGGCGTGCACCCCGGCACAATCCGGCTGGCCCTGAGCCGGCGAGTGCCGCTCAAGGGATTCCGGCTCTTGCGCGTCGAGCACAACGGCGCCGATCAGACAGACGGCTTCGCCGTCGGCCCGCGCGAGGAGGTGACCGGCGTGCGCGCCGTACTCTCGTATGGAACGGCTGTCATTCGCGGGCAGGTGAGGGTGGAAGGCGGCACGCTTGCGGCGGGTGCCCGGCTTCAAGTCTCCGTGCGCCTCGCTGACAGTCAGTCACCACGTCCGATTGCAACCGTCGAGGTCGACGGACGGGGCCGCTTCACCATTGACTCGCTCGCGCCGGGTCAGTACGAACTTACACTCGCGACAGCGTCCTCCGGAGCGCCCGCCGTCACCGAGCGGGCGCTGGCGGTCAACGACGCCGAAACCGAAGTTGCTCTCGTCCTCAACCTGAAGCCGAAAGAGAAGGAGGGCCCGCAGTGATCCGATCATCTCGCACCGCGGCGCTCCTCGCCGTTTCTCTCTCTCTCGCAAGCTTGAGCACCGCAATCGCGCAGCAAGCCCGCACCGGCGTGATCACGGGGCGTGTCGTGACTGAGGGCGGGCAGCCGCTCCCGCGCGTCGGCGTTAAAGCCACTCCAATCAACGCGCCGCGCCGCGGCGTGCGCGTCACCGGGACCGACGAGCAAGGCAGGTTCAAGGTAGAGGGACTTTCGCCGGGAGCCTATTCGCTCAGCGTCGCAGTTCCCGGCTACGTGCAACTCCCCTTCGAACCCGGGCGAAAGCACTACCGAATCGGCGAAAGCGTCACGGTCACGATGGCGAAGGGCGGTGTGATCACCGGTACCGTAACCAACTTCGCGGGCGAGCCGGTTGTCACGGTTCGCGTGCGCCTCCTTCGTGTCCGCGACGACGCCGGACGCCAGACGGCCCCGTCGAGCGACCCTGCTGAGGTCGTCACCGACGATCGCGGGGTGTACCGTGCTTATGGGCTGGATGCGGGCGCTTATCTGGTCGTCGCGGGCGGGAGTTTTCGATACGTTTACGGCGACAACGCCTACAAGCTCGACGCGCCGACCTACCATCCATCCTCCACCGCGGACAACGCCGCCGAGGTGACGGTTCGACTCGGCGAAGAAGTGAGTGGCATCGACATCCGGTATCGCGGCGGCCCCGGATTCGCGGTGAGCGGCGCCGTTACCGGAACACCGGCCGGCTCAACCGTCATGGGCGCGGATGTGTCGCTAATACGCGCGGACAGCGGGGCCGTCCATGACGCGGCATACGTGGCTCTCCGCAGCGCGAATCGCGGATTCGGTTTTTACGGCGTAACCAACGGTGAGTACTACGCAGTGGCTCGCGGGATGTCGAGGACCGATGACGGCGTTGATGCGGCCTCGGCGCCTCGCCGGGTGGTCGTGAAAGATGCGGACGTCACCGGAGTCGAGCTGCCGTTTTCATCGCTCGCCTCGGTCGCCGGGCGCATAGCCGTGGAACCGGCTCAGAAAGCCAATCTCACCGGCTGCAAAGACCTGCGCGACTCGATGGCGATCGAGAGCGTCGTCGTCGCTCGCCGGGACCAGAAGACCGCACAGAAAGACGTGCCGGAGTTCCTGTCGCCGTCGAGTTATACCGCGGCGCCCGATGGGAACGGTGCTTTCGTGCTTTCGAGCCTCGACGCCGATAGCTACCGCATCGAGGTTCAACTTCCCGGCGAGAAATGGTATGTCCGGTCAATGACGCCGCCCTCCTCGGATCAGCCGGGCGGCGCTGCCAAGCAATCGCGCAACGACATTGCTGTCAAAGCGGGCGCGCGGCTGGTTGACCTCGTCATCACCCTCTCAGAAGGCGCGGCATCGGTAAGCGGCCGCGTCACACCAGCGCCAAGGGATGAAGCGGGCGCCTCTAGACTTCACGTCCATGTCGTTCCCGCCGAGTCGGAATTCGCCGGCGATGTCCTCCGCTATCACGACACCAGCGTGGAGAGCGGCGGCGCGTTCACCCTGTCGAATCTCGCGCCGGGCCGGTACTGGATCGTCGTCCGGCCCGCGCCGGATGATGAACTTCGGCCGCTGGCATGGGACGAGGGACTTAGAAACAAGCTTCGCAGCGAGGCGGAATCGGCTAACAACGTGATCAAGCTGAAGCCCTGCGAGCGGAAGCGTGATTTCGCTTTGCGTCTTGGCGGGCGGTGAGCGGAACCCACCGCGACACCTGTTCCTTGCGCGCTAATATCTTTCATGGTCCGGCCTGCGCGGGCGACCACGTGATGGTTGTTTGTTGGTAGTAGTAGCCGCGACCGCCCACCTCGTCAGGCGTGAGATGTCGATCGTCGCCGAAGTCGTCCGACACGTATACAACTCCTGACGGAGTTAATCGCGTGCTGCGACACTCGTTCTACACCCATCGAACGCCTCCGGAGTTCAGCGGCAGAAGGAGCTTGCGGTGAATGTCCAAACTCCAACTCCGCCTTATTGAAAGTAGATGTATAATCGCGCTCGTGACCACAGACGTCGAGAGAGTTCTCCAAAGAGCGGACGAGTTCTTTATGGGTGAAGGCCCGGTGCACAAGACGCTGCGACGCTTGGCCCGGCGCCTGGCGGAAGAGGGGATCGACTACGCGCTGATTGGCGGGATGGCGATGGCGCTTCACGGCTACGAGCGACTCACCGTTGATGTGGATTTGTTGCTCTCAGCCGAAGGGCTCAAGCGGTTTCGAGAATCGCTCGTGGGACGTGGTTACACTCCGGTCTTCCCGGGAGCGCGCAAGCACTATCGGGATGCGGAGACCGGCGTGTCGGTCGAGATCATCACCGCCGGCGAATACCCGGGAGACGGTAAGCCCAAGGATATCTCGTTTCCCAACCCAGCCGATATCGCCGAAGACCGAGGCGGCATCCAAGTCGCGCGACTCGAGACGCTGATCGAATTGAAGCTCGCCTCCGGCCTAAGCGCACCGCATCGCGTGAAGGACATCGCCGACGTGCAGCAGATGATCGAGGTGCTCGGTCTGCCTAAAGAGCTTTCCGAAAAACTTCACACGTCAGTCCGGTCCGAATACCTACGACTTTGGCAAGCGACCGACGACGCGCGGGCAGGAACCGGCCCGGATCGTGAGTGAATCGAATTCGGATGATTAAGGGGCCAATCACGGCGGTGAATTGGACCAAGATTGTCGGGCTACACAATCATGGTGAAAGGAATGCGAGATGAGTAGCGACGATACTACACTGCGTTTGGCGGACGATCGCAACGCGACAGAGAACGATACTATGGCGGAGTTTAGGAAACGACTTGAAGAGTTAGAAGGGAAGTTTGAGCGACGGGGCTACGACACACGACCATTGTGGGAGAAAGCGCAGAGAGACATACAGGAGTTGCAAGAAGATGTTCAAGAACTTGAGAGCGGTGTAGAAACTCTAAGAGCCGCGAGAGTCGAACAAGAGCCAGTCGAACAGGAAGCCGCACGACAACCTTCCGAGAGTCGGGTCTGGTGTATCCAACTCTACAGCAATGACGCTCTACTTAGGGTAGAAGGAAAGAACGCGATTGAAGATCAGTGGAATTTGGTAATCTATGATGGAGATCTCCCTGCCGCCCGGTTTCCACGCGACGATGTTAAACTATGGTGGCCTGAGAGCGCTTCGCATGGGTAACAGACTGTACGACAACGGAAGAGTATTGCGACCGCCTGCCAAAGTGATGGCATTCCTGTGGCTGGGTGGAGAACGGTTATGAAGACCTTCAATGCAGTCGTGGAACGTTGCGCCGAAACAGGATGCCCGCAAACGCATCATCGGACGCATTCGACAGGCTCACTTTGACCCGGAACGCAACACGCCGATACGGACGCCCACCGGCAGAACGGCTGTC